>VOFB01000343.1_pt1:0-312500 | contig 316000 bp, 294 predicted proteins | sample 5384141 | NCBI WGS metagenome assembly VOFB01 (sample SAMN12384721, study PRJNA508395) | human gut metagenome | isolation source: healthy gut A | host: Homo sapiens
TAAATGATTCCATTTTCTTTGCTCCACTGCATTCTGAATCATATTCATTACGGCCCGAACATTGGATCGTAAAGCAATCTTTACCTTTTATCACTTTGTCCCGCCTTCCAATCTATTTTCTGATGATAGATTCACCAGTCCGAGTGCCTGTTCCTTTATATCTGCGAAAAAATCTACAACCTCACCGTTGTATAGGTAACATCACTGCAATTCCATGATTTTGTGACATCTATCAACTGTTTTTACATAACTTTGTCTGTGTTGTGCCGTTCAAAACATAAGTGATATTATTCTTGCCTGAAGTTCCATCACTCCAAATGGTCTGTTTCCTTCCCAGTGGTTTACCCACCAAAAATAGTATACCATACTAATCCCTGTAAATATTAAGCAACCTGGTATGAATGACAACCATTCACCTACACTAGTTTCTCCCAATACAGATTGCAGATAAGTATATGGTACTCTACCCGTCCAGCAGACAAATACATATTTCCACACATAATCTCCAAGTCCGGTAAGCATCAATGCACTAATTAGTCCTGATACAATCCCTGCTCCAATGGATACCTCCAAACTGAAAAGCCAGAATCAGCTGCCACAGATAAAGTGGAACACTGCTTCCCCACAGCAGCAATGCTGCAAATATACATCCTTTCATGATTTCGATATCGCTTGATGCGATTCTTCCAAATCCAATTCCGAATATGATTGCTGTCAATAGGATAGAGCACAGACACAAAAACAGTAGCATCAACAGTTTCGATAAAAATGCTGTAAGTTTATCCGGTAAAGACAACAGATTTTGAAAATCACCTGCATTTTGTTCCTGTTCCATCACACTTGCTGTAAAAATTCCAATAAGTACCGGAAGTCCTGCTCCTATTGCCTGATAAAATGCAATCACTTTCATATTTTCATTCCATGGTGAAAAAAAAAGTAATATATTAAAAATATAACGCTGGTTATAATCGGAATCAGTAAGTGTGCCAGAATCACAGATGTTCCTTTCATCTTTCGCAAGTCTGCATTAAGAGATCTTCCAATCATCTTATTTCACCTCTCTTCTCTCAAACCATTTCAAAAACAGAACCGTTACAAAAACAAACCAGATGATTGAGAGACACATTCCCGGAACAATGACTCCAGTATCCAAAAGAGGATTCCCTGCTTCTGCGGCAAGTCCATTTGGTAAAACATGAAGCAACGGGCACATCATTCGCATAGGGATTGCAGAAACAAGTACATACCAGATTCTGGTTTGTGATATTACCACACCGCTGACGGTAATAAATAGGCAGACGAACAGGTTTACAATCATTCCAAATCGTTCACTTAAAAATAAAGCTACCGGAATCTCCCATAACTCAGAAACCGTCAGAAACAATACTGCAATCAACGCTCCTCCAACTGGAACATGTGTCGTTAGAAGAAAGCCTCCAAGCGTTGCTCCTGCAAACACAATCACATTAGAAAACAAAATTTCCTGCGCCACAGAAAGATAACAAAATAGAGCAATCATCCCCGGCAGCAAAAGTGTATACCACCAGTTCCAAACACTTTCTGCATAAGCATTTGTCATCCCAAGAGTAAATATAAATGCAATGACAAATGTAAGAAGAGGAAATCCCCAGATAAACTTTTTTCGCATGGTTCTTTTGGCTTTTTGATGTTCTGCTTTTATAATATTAACCATGGATTTCACCTGCTTTCTGGTTTTTTCTTACCACATTCATAAACAAATCTTCAAGATTATCTCCCTGCTTTAATGCTCCTTCGTATCCTAAGATTCCACCTGAAATAATCCCGACTTTATCTGCAAGTAACTGTACCTCCGAGAGAATATGACTGGAGAGAATTACAGTGATTCCCTGTTCCGAAAAGACCGGATCAGCTCTCGTAATTCCTCGATGCCTATTGGATCTAATCCATTCGTAGGTTCATCCAATATCAAAAATTCCGGTTCTCCAAGCAATGCCATTGCAATGCCTAGTCTTTGCTTCATCCCCAAAGAAAACTGTCCTGCTTTCTTCTTTCCGGTGTTTGTAAGTGATACAATCTGCAAGACCTCATCAATTCTGTTTTCATCTGTACCAAGCAATAATTGTCTTACCTTCAAATTCTCTCTGGCGGAAAGATTTTCATAAATAGGCGGATTTTCAATTAACGCTCCTATTTTTGATAAATCTTTCCTATCCAAAAGTTTTCCATCAAAGTAAATCTTTCCTGCAGTTGGTTTCATCATACCGGTCAGCATTTTCAATGTGGTAGATTTACCAGCGCCATTCGGTCCAAGCAGTCCATAAATCTGTCCCTTTTCGATATTAAGTGAAACATTATTTACCGCTTTCTGCTTTCTAAAATATTTACATAGATTTTGTGTCTGTAACATCATTTCCATCTTTACTATCCTTCCTTTTTATTCCCGTATAGAATAAACCATCAATTGAATATCATTATCAGAAGCTGTGACTCAGTAAGTCCCTTTTTCCATATCATTTTATATGACATAATTTCATTAATGCAACGAACCTCTGCATTAAAATAATTTTCTAAATTCGTAATGCCATAAAATGAAAAATATGCATTTACACTTTTAGGATAAAATTTATTTCTATATTCCAAAATATAATTATATAATTTCTCATAATTATGCTTAATCTCACTCGTTTTAGTATAAAGCATTATCTTTTGATTTGGCTGTACAGTTCCAATTGCTCTGTCCATTCTTAAAATATCATTTGGATTATCTAATATATATTTTTCAAAAAAATACAAAAAATTTACTACTTCCTCATAACTATAATTATTCAAATCAAAGCACTCAGATAATCCAAAATTATTCTTCAAATATGGCTTCCATCTCTTTTTTTGCCATTAAGTTTCTCTTGAACATATTTTCTTTTAATAATCTCTTCCTGTCCATTTTCTATTTTTAAATTCTCATATAAAACATTATCCCTTGCTTTCTCATCTTCGTATTCTAATAATATCATTATTTCGCAATATGATTTAATTATAACTTCTAATTTGTCCATCATTCCACCTATCATAATACGCACATTATAGCATTCATCACCAATATTATATAGGTGGAAATGATGGAATTGTGGAATTAATTCTCTTCTAAAGTGTCTATAATTACCCTAACCACACCAATTATAATTGCTTTCAATACAGTATCCATTACTATCAGCTCCTTTCTAAAAAATAAAAGGTATTAATTACAGAACTATATTTCCGTAACTAATACCTTTTTCATAATAATATTATATAATTGATTATCTTGAATTTAACACATTAAAAATCATCCTCATCTTCATGTGCTAAATCCCATATCATTTTAGCTTCTCCAGCTTCCCTTTTTAATATTCTTTTCCCAGAGTTAAATAAATCTCTCGGTGTATCACTCATGCTTGCCTGTTTTGAACGATTACAATGCTTGCATATACACTGTAAATTCCATTCAGAACTACTTCCTCCAAACTTTTGTGGAATAATATGGTCTATATCCATATCGCCTTTTCTGAACTTCCTGCCACACTTCTGACATGTATACCAGCCATTATTGTTATCATATGCGTCATTCTTATTAAAATAAGTATCTCTGTATCCCATATTAACTCCTTACTTATAAACCTCTTCTTCTAGCTTCATTGCAACAAGCTCTATACCTATAGTCACATATTCCATCTCTTTCAGCTTTTTCAATTGCCCTCATTATTTCATCATCACTGTATCTTCTTAATGCATTTTCAAAGCTTTTCTGTTGTTCATTCATCATATTATTCATCTCTTTTTTTAATGAATCAAAAAATCCCATTTCTAATTTTCTCCTTCACATTAAATCATATTTTAAATCATTCGAATCACAAGGATAACAGTTGAATATTTCTGTAATAAACCAGTTTTATACATAACTGGTCTTATTACATAATATAATTAATACACCCCCTTGTTCACTGCGTATCTCATGTACACATTATATAACTCACACATCAATTATGCAAGCATTAGATTTTAGATATAATATCTAAAAATAAAGGAGTGTCTATATATGGTTCGTCTGCGTGTGCTTGATATACTTAAAGAACAAAATCACTCAAAATACTGGTTATATAAACAGATGGAATTAAGTTATCAGAATTTCAACAGAATGGTACAAAATGAAACATCATCTATAAAATTTGAAAATCTTGAAAAATTATGTTCCATTTTAAATTGCTCTATAGGAGATTTATTTGAAATAACCAACAATACTACAACGGACAAAAAATAAATCCATCTTTGCCGAAACAAAGATGGATTTTTATTTTTTGCAGTAAATTTGCAGTAAAATACTAAAAACAGGGGCTTCCAAATCGCTGTAAGCCCCTATTTATCTAGCTTTTACTTATCAATGCTCTTCATTGTCGGGAGCTTTTTCGCTCTTGCTGTAAAGGTCTGTAAGATGATTTGTATTTCTTTAAATCATTACAGCAATTTCTGTACTAAGATGCATTAAAATAGTCAATTTAAAACCATTATTTAGTCACATATTAGTCATATTAAATTTTTTTGGTCAATTGCCTAGCCCTCAAATCAGAGGACTCTTTTCTATATTATATCGTTGTTTCTAAAATACATCCATGTTCTTGGCAAGTTTCTCCAAAGCCTCTCTAGTAACCTCTGGATTTGCCTCCGCATAAATGTTCATGGTTGTGCTGACATCAGCATGTCCCATTACTTCTTGAATAACTTTTACATTGGTTTCGTTCTCACAAAACCTCGAAGCAAATGTGTGTCTAAAAATGTGACATGAAAACCTGGGCAACATTATAGGTTCTCTCTTCTTTTTCTTTGCCTCTACCTCTTCTTCGGCATTGTGAGTATCAACGATTCTCTTGATTGCACGATTTACTGCCTGCGGATTATGTGGATTTCCAAACCGATTAGTAAATATAAAGTTTGTCATTCCATCAACCTCTGCAACACAAAAACCTTCTTCCTGCTGACGCTGATATTCAGACTTGAGCACTTCATACACCGGTCCCATCATTGGAATTGTCCTTATTCCTGCTTCTGTTTTAGGTTCTGAAACCCGAAACTCACACTTAAATGAATTGTCAGATCTTGTGTAATAAGTAAGACTATGGTTAATATTGATTGTTCGTTTCTTCATATCAACATCGTCCCATCTGATGCCTATTGCCTCACCGATTCTGCATCCAGTTCCAAGCAGAAATACAAAAAACGGATACCAATGGAAGAAAAACGGATTCTTTGCAACATAATCAATAAATTCTCTCTGTTGCTCTACTGTCAGTGCTCTTCGACTCTTTCTAGCACCACCGTTTCTTTTTTTCACCTCGGCATAAGCTCCATTTACAGGATTTCTTCTTATAATATCATCTCGTACTGCCAGCTCAAATGTAGGTCGCAATACAGTATTGATACTCTCCAAAGTATTTACCTGCAATCCCTTGTTCGTAATCAAATCCGTATAGAAAAATAAGACATCAGAATACTTCACATCCTTAATCTTTTTCTTTCCGAACGTATCCCTGATAAAATGATCCCATGTATATAAGTAATTTGCTTTTGTAGTGCTTCGCAACTCCGTCTTGGTAGAAATATATCTATCAAACAAAAAATTTACATCTGCACTTCCAGCAACATATACATTTAACCCGTCCATCTGGTCACGAACAAGTTCGTCTTCTTTCTGCCTAAGTGTTACAAGAGATTTCGCATATATCGTCCTTTTTTTCCCTAATGGATCAGTATAAATATATGAATACCTGCCATCAGTTTTACGATAATGCTCTCCTTTTCGTAATACTCTTCCTTTACCATCTTTTCTACAAGCCATCTTTTCTCCTTTCTCAAAAAGAAAAGAGCCTGCATTACTTCTGGTCAGCCATTAGTTTCTCTAACACTGCCATTTTAACTACTTGCGTCATAGTCATGTTATGATTTTTGGTGTATTCAAGCAGCAATTCATGTTCTTCACCATTCAGTCTGATTGTAATCCTCTTATCAGCAGGATTTTCAGCTTTTGGTCGTCCCATCTTTGCCAATATATCACCTCCATCTGAACATAGTACACTTTATGTCAGACATAAAGTCAAGTATATTAATGCAAACTCTTTCATATTCTTTTCAATTTATTTGTAGAATTCCTCGTCTTCTATATGAAATGTCTCCAGATATTCATTAAGAATATCAAGGTTCACAAGCACCAGTCTATTCATCTTATAACATGCTTTCGCATCCTTACAGGAAATAGTTTTCGGAAAAGTTCAATACCAAGAAGCGATGTGAGCTTATCAAAAACATGAAGTACACTTTGATGAGACTTATCCGGCAAAAGAAAAATCAACATGAAATTGGTGTCTCTAAATAGAATAGTCAGAAGTACCTTTCCACTATTTCGGGCACCGATTACGGTATCCATTTCAACAATCGGGAGTTTCGGATTTTGTTCCATGAAGGAAGTGAAATCAGTGTAAGTACGTCCTTTTCGATACTGATAATCGAACTTCATAAGAACCTCATGAGAATGTCGCTGCTTATAACGAACCTTTTTGGGAAGATCAATATTCCTTACCCGGAAAGCACTCTGGTCGATGTAGTTGTAGATAGTCTTTTTGGAAAGCCTGATTTCATCGGAATGAGTGGCAAATATGTGGTTGATGGATTGTCCTTTATTAACCAGCGGCATTAGTAAATCATTTAGTTCCAATAACCGTTCAGGACTGGTACGAATGCCTTTCCTTGATGAACTTAATTCTTTGACGTATTCAGCGTGCGCCCGATGAGCAGTGTAGTAGGCATGGTTTCTTTTGCATGTCTTCTCATTTGGACAACGAGTGCAAACATAAGGCGGTTTATCCAGCAAAGGACAATGTGCAGAAATGTACTGTGAACATAAGCTTTTACAGTCGAATTCCGTACATGTTTTGCAGCGATGGGAACAAGTGTAAATTGATTCTTGATCGCATATGTTCCTGCGTAAGCAAGAACGATAATTAATGCAGTCATTCGATGTATACCGGAAACCGTTAACAAAGCAACGGTGGTTCTTAAGCTCGCGAGAGATTGTGGTTGCTGAGCGGTTCAGTCTTTTAGCAATAAAAGAGAAAGACATATCCTGGGCGAGATATTTTTCAATAATTGCCCGGTCAGTTAAAGTGAGATGTTTACTCATAGGTCTGCTCCTTTCTGGTCAGACAGCATATGAGTATTATCCTATAAAAAACAAGATTTGTAAAAGTAAACGCACGATTGTAAGAGTAAAAGTAGGCAATTTCTGGCGTTAAATTTTACAATTAAAGCATTGCCGATAAAATTGCAAGTCCTTTTTATCGGACACATTATTTTGCATAATGACAATAAGAAAATATCTATAGAACTGAAAGAAGGGATTTTTATGGCGGTTACCAATAATATCAGAGAAATCCGGGAGCAGCGTGGCATTTACCAGAACGACCTTGCCGCTGCTATCGGATACAGCACCAAAACTGTCGGCAGGATAGAGCGTGGGGACAGTACCCCATCTGCCGAATTTATGCTGCAGATATCAAAGTACTTTAATATGCTGGTGGAAGATGTATTCCATGTGGAAGATTGAGTCGGAGCAGCAATTTTTTTGATTCTCCTCGTATGCCTTGTAATTCTTTTTGCGTGTTTCTGCTACTCTCATTCTGACACAGATAGAATATGCCATATCCAAGAAGCCCCGCCACAGAAAAAACAAATATCACCGCTAATAAAAGTTGCAGAGTCAGGCATTTCCATTTCCATTCCCATACACGCCTTCTGCTTTGATTCCGTCTGTGTCTTTTCTTTCGCCTCTTCCGCAGCGTACACTCCCTGTTGTGTTTTCTTTGAAGAAAAGACGGACATACATGCCCGCCTTCTCCATGGTTATTTTCTCGTTTTATTTTTTAACTATCGTTTCTATGAATTCAAATTTTCTCTGCGTTTCTTTACGGTAATAATCAATCCCGTTCCGGAAAGAATTGATAGTATAAACAGCCATACACTCGGTGTGTTGTCTCCGGTTTTAGGTGCAACATCCTTCTTATCAGTTCCACTCGATGGCTTGTCATCAGAGGAATCGCTTTTGTTATTATCATTCTGGTTGTTATTACTGTTATCAGAGGTATTTGCTTTGGCGGTAAATGTGGTGCTTGCAGAACCATCCGTCCAAAGGATTTCAACTGTATGGTTTCCTGCCGAAAGTGTATTCAGGTAGGAAGCTTTCAGTGTGATAATGGTAGAGCCTTCCTTTGCAGTGTAGTTGCTCTTGTCTATCAAATTTCCGTCCAACTTAACTCCGGTAAACTTGGAGAAGTCTCCGTTACCCCGGATGGTGATATTACCATCACTGTCATGCGTCCAACTACTGTTTGCTCCATCAATAATCTGATAGGTGTTATTCGGTGTGTCAGGATTATCGGAACCGCCCGCATCCTGTACGGTCAATGTTGCAGAATTACTCTCTACGTTTCCTGCGCTGTTTGAAACAACACACTTATACTTAAATCCGTTGCAGCTTATATTGACTGTGGATGTGGTATAGCTCGTTGCCGTTGCACCGTCAATGTTTACCCATCCTTTCCCATCATTTCTGTCTATCTGCCACTGATAGGTAAGATCTGTACCGCTTGCTGCTATGGTAAAGGACGCAGTCTCACCTACCTTCACTGTCGCATTGCCAGGCTGTGTGGTTATGCTTGGTGCAATCACATCCGGCACATCCGGTGTCTGGCTTTCCTGTTTAAAGGTAACTTCTATGGTGTGATCAGTATTCACATCACTAAAGGTGTAGCTTGTGGTTGCTGTCACTTCCGAACCATCCACCTTTACGTCCGCAATATAATATCCTTCGTTCGCCTTGATTGTATATGTAAGCTGACCTGCGGCAGATACCGTTGTCGTGCCACAGGGAGAGATTGTTCCACCGATACCTGCCGTTGCGGTAATCTTGTAGCTTGCTGTACCGCTCGGAGGCGTTATCGGCGCTGTATCCGCCGTAAAACTCCAACTTCCACGGAATACCACGGTTGTGCCGTTTAGGTTGCCGGCATCCCAGCCCGAAAAAGCCCATGTGCCGTTTTTACCATCCTTTTGTGCCTGAATGCGTGTTGTGGAGGTATATTTCTTATCCACAGCCGCCTTCGCCTGTTGCACACTCGAATAGGAGCTGCTATTTAGCGGCAGCGTTGCGCCTGTCGGGAATACAGAGCCCCAATTGTATTGCACCGTATAATTTTTTGTCACCGGCGGCTCGGGGCGTTCCTCAGACCTTTTATAAATATAACGAATCGTCATACCACTGTTCGGGACAGCATTTTCCATCCCCTCCGCTTTAACAAAAGTGTAGCCGTGCAGTTCCTGCGGCGGCTGCCAATCAACCTTTTTGCCTACCGGAACAGTAAAGGTAGTCGGCATGGTGTTTGGAACATCTGTGCCATCCTCCAGCTGATATTGGATGGTGACATTGACATAGCGCTGCTGCTCCGTATCATCATCAGCCAATACCTCGCCTGTCGCATGATCTACAATCTCAAAGCCGATGGTATCGCCGGATTGCAGAATGGCATTCTCCGGAATCGTGTAAACCAGAGAGCAGTTGACAAGGCCGGAATTAAAGTCGCTGCCCTCGTAATCCAACGCACCCTTTGTCCAGAATTTGCTTTTCTCTTTCCAAACAGGGATGTCAAACTCCTGCGTAGTGAAAACCTGCTCCCCATCTGTCGTGACCGCTTTTTCGCCGTTGGAATGTTCCACCCACAGGCGCAGGGTCACAGTCTTCGCTTGGGTATTCGAAAGATTTTGTATAATGGTGCGCAGCTCAACCTGCTGCCCCTTCATGCTGCTATAATCAAAGCTGTTTTTACTGCCGCCGCTTAATAGACGGCTATTCCTGTCATTTTGATAGCTCGCATATGCGGAGGAATTCGCTGCCTCAAAGGCAGAAGGATCTTTTGTGGGATTTCTGTAACCGCCGATATACTTTTTCACCTCAGGAACAGCCACATAAAGCGCAGGGGGATTTGTAATGAGCTGACTCATGACCTTTATGCCCTGTAGCTTGCACACATCGCAAAAATCATTCTGAAAGGTCTCTCGCATCAGACAATCCCTGCTGGAATTATAGGTATAAGGATAGTAGTCAAGATGCGGGCAGGTATAGGTATTACGGAAGCCAAGCAGCTGCTTCCACTTCACTTTCGTGGGATCTTTTGTTGCAGTCATATTCAGTGATGTAGTGTAATTCCACTCATCTACAGGAACAGTGCTATAATTATATTCATCTCCCAGATGGAACAGACCGTGTCCCAGTTCATGCCGCTGGGTAAACGCAGAATATGCGTTTCTCGCTGACGCAACAATATAGTGAATACCATATTGTTTATTATCATGAGAGCCACCGAAATACTCACCGCTATTCGCCAACACAACGAATTGGTTGATATTTTCATACACATAATCATACTGTCTATAATTATGATCCATCGTGTTTTCGTTTGGATGCGTTTCATTAGGAATATGTGCGTCATGAATCTTCTCGATAAACGCAGGGCCTATGATGCGCTCCAAAACATGGTTGCGCCAGTTCCCTTTGTTAGTAGAAATTCCTCCTTTGGCGGTCGCAGCAAAAAAATGTGCTGGTACCGCCATAGCCATCCACCGATGCCGTGCAGAGTGCATAGACATTAAAGCGATCCGCCATGCTGCGATATGGCTCTATCTGCAATACCTCCCCCCACAGCTTTTTTACATCCTCGACAAACTGCTTTTGCTGGCTTTTGGTGTAGCCCTCGGCGCAGTACACAATCACCATGTTCTCCTTATCGCTGCGAGGCTTCTGGATTGTATACACCGGTACGGTTACATTTGCATATGCAGGATCCTCAGTGTAGAGGGTACTCATCTCCAGCTGTAGATACTCATCCGTGTTCACATTCCAGTCACCATTCACATCCTCTCGCACAGCGCCGGATATGCCAATGCTGTCATCCGGCGCATCCGGTGCGGAAACAACATAGGGGTCCTGTGCGCTCTGTCCTGTGCCGGATGATACGGTGTAATTTTCCGTATTCAGATAGAAGGCAGGACGAACGCCGTAATATCCCTTATAGGGTGCGTCACGCAAAATATTCCCTTGAGGGGTCACAAATCGCATATCATGGTTACAGGTTGTAATCGGTGTACGCAGCCAATAGTTCCATGCTACACCGCTTCTGTTTTTTGCGATATGGTAGCCGTTCAGGTTATCATTAACCGTTTTGAGCTGCTGAACATCCAGCAGAAAAACTCTATCCCAAATATATTCATAATGGGCACTGTCATACCCATCCGCTACCGTATCAATTGTGGTGTTATAGGGAAGATCAACACCGGCTGCGTCGATATAACCTGCCGTATACTCCGGATGGGAAACGATAGAACGCTGCTTCACCGTTCGAATCGCTCCCAGCTCATCCGAACGAAAGCTGCGAAGGAAGCCCTCCTTTTGGTCATATGCTGCCGTTTTAGGATAGACAGAATCCTCTGTTGGCGGATTTCCGCAAAGCCATTTCACTTTTCCTGCTTCAGCGTTGGAATTGAGCCAAGAACGTATGTTGCTGTCTCTCCAGTGGTTAGAACCAAAATTATCTCTCCAGCTATTGCGCCGGTGCGAGCCTGTTTCGGCATTTTTGTTGGTTTTTGCATCATAGGGCATGTAATCACACAATACTCTATCCGAAAGCATCAATGGCCCATTGCTATCCTTCGCTACACAACGCCACACAATTGGCACTCCCCCATAAGTACCCATCTGAATGTAGTCACCAATTTCGATGGTTGGCTTGTTATCTGCCGCCCTAACCGGCAAAGGGCATAGCACCAAAATTACCGCAAGCAGCAGAGATACCGTTCGTTTGCCATATTTATGTTTGATAATATTCATAAAGTCCTCCTTTTGTCATTCTCTCCTGAGCGTCATTCACGGTCAGTAGGCTTCTACCCCCCCCCATTTTTGACATATGTCAATTTATACAATTGCTGCATCATCGATATTCACCTCATTTCTACTTGAGTTATTGCAAAAAATAGGTCTTTCTGCGATAACCCCTTGTGCCAAATGCTGAAACACCTTCATAAAGATGTAATAGCTTATTTATTTTAGAAAAGTATCCGACAAAAAACTCTACACTTCCGACAAAAAATATATATATTTCTCAAATCATATCATGGCGATGTACATTTGTCAATGATGTGACACCTCAAGATCACCACAGTCCTGATACTTCTTATACATGTCATTGATATAAATCGTAGGCGAAATATTCCTGCCTTCCTCTCGTAAGATGATGCCATCAAGAGTCACATTCACCTTTTCCACGGGTTCTACCACAAGCTCCATTCCTTTGAACTTCTCAGGCATATAATAATCCATAAACTTTTCTTTTACTACTTCCTTAAAAATCTCGTAATTCATCATATTACGGTTCCTCCTTAATCTAAATTGTCATACAAAATCCCTTCATCCTCGGGATTTTTGTGTTCTCTGTAACTGTTGTCTTCTTCGATTCCCATATCAAAAGTGGTATGAGATTTTCTTTTCTTTCTGTAATAATTCTTGAGAAACATGCACTTTCTACAGTCCTCACAGAATAATTCTTCCGGCGGAATGCCAAGTGCCTTTGCAATCCTGTTCAACGTTCCCGTCCTTGGAACTCTTGAACCATTTTCGTATTGTGCAATTCTTACATCACCTCTATTTTCAAAACCACTTTTCTCGCCCAGTTCCCTGAGTGTCATTTTTTGTCGTTTTCTGTAATATCTGATTCTTTCTCCTACCACTGTTTGTCCTCCAAATCAAAAAAAGCAGGGAACATAAGTCACTGGCTTACATTCCCCGCAAGATTAATTGTTACTGTTTATTCTTTTTCTTTCTTCCACGAAGTCCTACTCCAACACCTGTAATAAGTGCAAGTGCACCAATTCCAAGATAAAGAAGAGGATTTGCATTGTCGCCTGTCTGTGGAAGCTTAGGCTCTGTCGGTACATTGATAAGCTTAAGAGTTGTTACAACAACATCCGGTGCATTGTCATCGTATCGAAGAGTTACATCGTGAGCTGTCTCATCGAGGATATATCCGTCAGCTGCTTTTGTCTCAACTACTGTATAATGGATATCTTCCTTGAATGATCCATCCTCGTTGTAAGTACAGATAGGAAGCTCCTTGCTCTCTGCATGACCATTCTTGTCAGTAGTGAGTGTGTCAAGCACCTTTCCGTCCTTATCCCTTACTTCAAATACAACACCATCGATCGGCTTTCCGGTTACTTTGTCAGTTTTCTCAATGACAATCTTTCCGACTGCCTGCTCGTCCTTCATGGATACCTTCTGGATTTCTGCTGTCTCCTTTACTTCAAAGGTTACATCACTTGCCACCTTATATCCATATGGTGCAGATTCCTCTCTGAGTGTGTACTTTCCGACAGGAAGTCTCTCAATCATATGAGTCTTTCCTGCCTCTGATGTCCAGCTTTCGACAAGCTTTCCATCAGCATCAATAACTGAAAGCTTTGCTCCAGGTAATTCTTTCTCGCCTGTAATATCAGTCTTTGAAATCTCTACCTTAATCGGTGCGTTTTCAAATGCTGCCTCAAACTCGATAACCTTTACCTTATCTCCCTGATATGAAGCATCCACATCAAAAATCTTATCAGACTTCACATAGCCCTTTGGTGCCTCAATCTCTTTGACATAATACTGTCCAAGTGGAAGGTCAGAGGTAAATGCAGCCTTTCCATCCTTGCCTGTTACTGTTCTCTCAATCTGCGTATCAGCTTTTACGATTACCTTGCCATCTTTGTTCACGATATCTTCTTTCGCAAATAATCCGAATACTGCTCCTTCAAGTGCTTCTTTAGTCTCTGAATCAGTCTTGGTTACAGTAATCTGCACTTTCTGACGCTCATTTGTCACATCCATTCCTGCAAATACAACCTTTGTATTCTGGTCGATATAGGAAAGGTCTGCCTCAATCGGTGTATCATCTAATACAAATCCATCAATGGTCTTTGTCTCAACAAGATAATACTTGCCAAGTGGAAGGTCATCAATTCTTGCGATACCCTTATCATTTGTCACAATGGTTGCCACCTTGTCTCCTGCCTTATAATATACAGTGTCAAGTCCGTCAGCACTCACGATATCCTCTTTTGCATATACATCAAAAGTTACTCCTGCAAGGCTGTCCTTGAAGAAATTGAAGATAAAGTCATACCAGTAACCCTTCCAATCACGGGTCTTTTTATCAAAACAGGTACTATTGTGGTCTTTTTTTATCTTCGCCTGACAATTTATTCCAAATATGTTTGGGCAATGGTCTTGTTGGTTCCTTAAATTTCTCCAAATACATTTCAAAAATATCTGTATTAATCAATGCTGAATTTCCAACCTTATATACTGCCCCTGCTTCTGAAGCCAAAACCATAATCCTTGATTTACTTATGCCATAAATAATGGCTCCTTCAGTAGCATTTACATATTTTTTCATAATGTCTTTTGTATCTGAATAGAACTTATATGAGTTACTCATTCAATTCACCTTCTTCCTGTCCGTATAACGGCTCTTTCAAAGGTCTTACAGGTTGTCTGAATTGCTCCATATAATTATCAAATATTTCTAAATTAATTAGCACAGTCCCCCCTGTTCCCTCATTTATTTTATATGTTGCACCTGCTGCTCTAGCCAACTCGATAAATCTATGTCTGCCAATACTGTATATAATTGAAGCTTCTCCAATTCTCGCAAACTTTTTAATTATCTGTTTATTTGTTCCAGGCACTTTGTATATGTGTTTCATAAACTCATCAAACCTTTCCTTTTTTACTAAATGAATACGGGTAAGCTTGTATAAAGAACCTGCCGCCTTAGCAATATATTCAGTTTCTTCAACACTTAATCCATATTCCTGAGCTACCGCTTCGACCCTTATGTATCTTTTTATTACCTCTGCACCATGTAGGTAAGCCCTAACATCTGGCTGTAATTGTGTTACCATCCTTTTCACCTACTTATAAAATTCATCATCAACTATGTGGAATGTCTCAATGTACTCATCAAATATCTTCAAATTCACAAGTACTAACTGACCTAACTTATAGATTGCCTTGGCGTCCTTAGCCATTTGCATAAACTTTGATACGCTCATATGATACATTTCTGCTCCTTCGCTATACCTTACAAATTTTGTATTACCATTCTTCTTAAATTCCTGATATGTCTTTGTGTGCTCCATATTAATCTCCTTTCGCTATTTCAGTTGCTCCTATAACGCAAAAAGAGGACATCTTCTAAATTTCTTTAGAAAATGTCCTCTAAGTAATACAATCTTTAATTTTTCAGACTAAGCAATCTGTACTAACCTGTACTAATCTTTTTTTGACTATGCCAAAAATTGGTCAAATCTTGGTCAAAACCCCTTGACCAACTATATATTTTAGTACATCCAAGTGCTGAAACCCTTGATTTTCCTGCATTCTTACTTATCAATAGACTTCATTGTGGGGAAGAGCAGAACATCTCTAATTGCAGGTGAATCTGTAAGCAGCATAACAAGTCTGTCAATACCGTAACCGATACCGCCTGTTGGTGGCATACCTACTGCAAGTGCGTTAAGGAAGTCCTCATCTGTGTGCTGTGCTTCCTCGTCGCCGTTTTCTGCGTTCTTATCCTGCTGTGCGAAACGCTCTCTCTGGTCGATTGGGTCGTTAAGCTCTGAGTATGCATTACACATTTCCCATGTGTTAATGAAAAGCTCGAAACGCTCAACCTTCTCTGGATCAGATGGCTTCTTCTTAGTAAGTGGAGATATTGCAAGAGGATGATCCATAATAAATGTAGGCTGGATTAAATTCTCCTCGCAGTACTCCTCAAAGAAGAGGTTGATGATGTCGCCCTTAGTGTGACGCTCCTCGAACTCAATTCCTCTCTCCTTAGCAAGAGCCTTAGCTTCTTCGTCAGTCTTAATTGTATCAAAATCAACACCGGCATATTCCTTGATTGCGTCATTCATAGTAAGTCTTCTGAATGGCTTTCCAAGGTCAATCTCTGTGCCGTTGTAAGTAATCTTAGTTGTACCGCATACAGTCTCGGCAAGGTGTCTGAACATGCTCTCCGTAAGTTCCATCATACCCTCGTAATCTGTGTATGCCTGATAAAGCTCCATAAGTGTGAACTCAGGATTGTGTCTTGTATCAACACCCTCGTTACGGTATACTCGTCCGATTTCGTAAACTCTCTCAAGACCACCAACGATAAGTCTCTTAAGATAAAGCTCTAATGAAATACGAAGCTTAACGTCCTCGTCAAGTGCGTTGTAATGAGTCTCAAATGGTCTTGCAGCAGCACCACCAGCATTAGATACAAGTGTTGGTGTCTCAACTTCCATGAAGTCTCTGCCATCAAGGAACCTTCTGATTTCCTTGATAATCTTTGATCTCTTTACAAATGTTTCCTTAACCTCAGGATTCATTATTAAATCAACATATCTCTGACGGTATCTCATATCAGTATCTGTGATTCCGTGGAACTTTTCTGGAAGTACCTGTAAGCTCTTAGAAAGAAGAGTAATCTCCTCAGCGTGAACTGAAATCTCTCCTGTCTTAGTTCTGAAGATAAATCCCTTGATACCGAAGATATCACCGATATCAGACTTCTTGAAGTCTGCATATGCTTCTTCGCCAATTGCATCTCTTGAAATATATGCCTGCATTCTGCCCTTAAGATCAGCAATGTTACAGAAAGATGCCTTTCCCATTACTCTCTTGAACATCATACGTCCGGCAAAGCTTACATTAATTGGAGAAGCGTCCATAATGGCTCTTCTCTCATTGTAATCAGCAGTAACTGCTTCTCTTGCCTGCTGCTCATCTAAACCTTCAGTATTAACTGCTGGTCTGTCACCAAGAAGTTCCTTCTCATGTGCTTCATAGATGGCTCTGATTTCATCTGTGTGATGTGTTACATCATACTTTGTTATCTGGAATGGATCCTTACCTGCGTCCTGAAGGTTCTTTAACTTTTCCATACGAACCTTAATCTGCTCGTTAACGTCAGGCTGCTGTGCAGATTTATTATCTCCCATGAATGAGTATCTCCTTTTCTATACGTTACTGAAATATATCTTTATTAGTCGTTCTCTCAGAAATTAGTCGTTCTTTACAGATACAACTGTATATTCAATCTCTCCAACAGGTGCTTCTACCTTAACAGTATCACCCTTCTTCTTTCCAATAAGAGCTGCACCAAGTGGTGACTCATTAGAAATCTTGTTATTAAGGCTGTCTGCCTCTGATGAACCAACGATTGTATACTCGATATCCTCATCGAATTCTACATCGTGAAGTACAACAACGCTCTCCATCTTAACTACATCTTTATTCTTATCGTTATCCTGAATAACCTCACAGTTAGCAAGAATTGCTTCAAGTTCTGCAATTTCTGTTTCGATATCTCTCTGCTCGTCCTTAGCTGCATCGTACTCAGCGTTCTCTGATAAATCGCCCTGCTCTCTTGCTTCCTTTAACTTCTGGGCAACTTCCTTTCTTCTGACAACCTTAAGCTCCTCAAGTCTTGCTACTCTTTCGTCATACCCCTTTTTAGTAAGAAACTGTTTCTCTGCCATGTTCTTATCACCTTTCTATATATATGCTACACTAATATGCTTCTGCTCTACTAGAGAATAAAACCCCACAAGCGTCACAATATTATAAACTATCAGTTCCTGTCTGTCAATGCAGCCCTTCCAGTATCCTATCCACAAGCCCATCAAACTGTTCCAGATTAGTAACCTGGTTAGCTTCATTTCTTAATGCTGCTGCATGCTTGATTCCTGCTGTATACCATGCAAAATGTTTTCTCATCTCGCGGATTCCTGTAAACTCGCCTTTTATCTCACACAATCCTTTGGCATGTCTCTTAATCATCTGGCATATTTCTTCAACGGATGGTGGTTCAATTATTGTACCATTATTCATATATTCAGAAACCTGTCTGAATATCCATGGATTTCCCCTTGCGGCCCTTCCAATCATTATTCCGTCACAGCCTGTCTGCTTCATCATATTAACAGCATCTTCGCCGCTTTTAATATCGCCATTACCAATAACTGGAATCGATACTGCTTCTTTGACCTGTCTTATTATATCCCAGTCTGCATGTCCTGAATAATACTGCTGCCTTGTTCTTGCATGGACTGCAACGGCAGCCCCGCCTGACTCCTCAATAACATGTGCTATCTCAGGCGCATTTATACTATTCTCATCAAATCCTGCCCTTATCTTGATTGTAAGTGGCTTATCAAGTGCATCAGCCATCTTCTCGACTATTCTTCCGACAAGCACAGGGTCCTTCATAAGTGCCGAACCTTCGCCATTATTGACTACCTTTGGAACAGGACATCCCATATTGACATCAATTATATCAAACTCTCTTTCAGAAAGTCTCTTCGCTATATCTGCCATGATATCAGGGTCTGAACCGAAAAGCTGCAATGCAAGCGGACGCTCCCCCGGCACCGTCTTCATCAGGTCTTCTGTATTCTTATTGTTATACAGAACTGCTTTGGCACTGACCATCTCTGTACACATAAGCCCACAGCCCTGCTCCTTGCATAAAAGTCGAAATGGCAGGTCTGTTACTCCTGCCATCGGTGCCAATGCAATATTGTTCTTTATCTCAACATTTCCAATTCTCATAATTACTCCATGCCTAAGAAGAATACCTTGAAGAACATCTCAAGTGATTCAAGAAGCTCTCTCTTCTCATACTGATACTTCTTGACGAGCATACCGCATGCTATCTCGTCATACAGTAAATCGCCCTCGTCTGCTGATGATTTGAACAAAAGATTGCCCTCCTCATCGAATTCCATATCAAGTATTCCGCCTACTTCCTCTGTGAAAAGAACACACATAATCTTTAACTCGTTCTTTACATCATCCGGAAGCTTATCGAAATCAGGGTTAAAATAGTATTTCTTCTCATAAGAATTAGATACACATAAAACTACATTTTCATCAAACATATCCATATAATCCTCTCACAGAAACCTCTCCGGTTCTGATAATCTTCTCGCCCTCGTCTGTCTTAATGATAAGCTCGCCCTCATCATTGATTCCAAGTGCTTTTCCAACAATTTCCTTGTCAACATATATTGCCTTGACGTCGCCGCCCTTATTGACAAGCATTGAATTATAGTCTTCTTTAAGCCCAGCCAGATTCTGTGTCTTAACAAATGTATCATAGTACTTTGCAAAGCTCTCTGAAAATGCGGCTACTATACGGCTTCTTTTCAGATGGTCGCCAGTCTCAAGATACAATGAAGAAGCTGTTGCCTTGATTGAATCATCAAATTCTGTCGTATTAACGTTAATTCCCATACCGATAACTACATAATGTATGTAATCCATCTCAGCACTCATCTCTGTTAATATTCCACATACTTTCTTCTTATTAAGAACTATATCATTAGGCCACTTTATACGGCACTCTGCGACATGTCCGTCCTCTGTAAGAACCTTGTGGATTGCCTCCTGAACAGCCATGGCTGCCACTATTGTAAGCATTGACGCATTAACTGGTGCTATATCCGGTCTTAAAAGAAGTGACATCCATATCCCGCTTCCTGCAGGAGACACCCAATTCCTGCCTCGTCTGCCACGACCGCCTGTCTGGCTCTCTGTTATATAAAGTGTTCCATCAGCTGCATTATCTCTCTCTGCCGCTCTTTTAGCTTCGTTGTTGGTAGAATCTGTCTCGTCATAATACACTACTTCGCGGATAATCCCGGTTGTACTGCCTGTATCCACACATGTAAGCTGACTCATTATCTCACTTGATGTAAGAATATCAGGATACTGTGTTATATGATATCCCTTATTCTGGACTGCCTCTATAACATAGCCTTCTTCTTTTAACTGATTTATCACCTTCCAGACAGCCGTTCTTGAAACCCCCAGCATATTACACAGTGCCTGCCCTGACACATATCCATCTGATTTTCTCAAAGCATTTAAAATCTTAGTCTTCATACCATTACCCGCCATGCTATTACTGCCATAAGCAGAAGTCCTAACGTAACAACTGTAAGAATAACACCTGACACCGTTCTGTCGCTCATGAAATTCTTAGCTGCTGTAAGTCCGTTAACTAATGCTCCAAGCATGAATTCCACAGCGAATAATATTCCGCTTCCACTGCGCAGGAAAAGTATAATTATGAATACCACTCCTATTGCAAATGTGAGTGCTATATTGGCATAGTCTATGAGCATCTTGCTCTTTCTGTACGCGCCACTCGTTGTATAATACATAACGCCTCCATAATAAATATCTGGTGAATTACTATTTCATGCTGTGTCGTCCTGATTTTGGACTTTCGCATGTCTTTCCACTGCTCTAACGTCCAATTCCGCGTGTCAACTTCCCGATTCTGGACTTCCTCGTGCCTATTCACTGTTTTAAAGTCCAATCTGTCATTCTTTCTCGTCACTTTTGGACTTTCACATGTCTTTCCACTGCTCTAACGTCCAATTCCGCGTGTCGGCTTCCCGATTTTGGACTTCTGGCATGACACACTCCACTCTAACGTCCAATTTACTTATAAGCTCCAAGTGTAGCTGCCATTACAGCCTTTATTGTATGCATTCTGTTCTCAGCCTCATCGAATACAACTGACTGCTCTGACTCAAATACTTCATCAGTAACTTCCATCTCGTCAAGACCGAATTTGTCATGAATCTCTTTACCAATCTTAGTCTTAAGGTCATGGAATGCAGGAAGACAGTGCATAAATATTGCGTCCTTAGAAGCATTGTCCATAACTGCCTTGTTAACCTGATATGGAAGAAGTGCCTTGATTCTTTCAGCCCATACTTCATCAGGCTCGCCCATTGATACCCATACATCTGTGTATAATACATCTGCGTCCTTAGTTCCTGCCTTAACATCTTCTGTAAGTGTTACAGAACCACCGCTTATCTTTGCCCATTCCTCACACTGTGCAACAAGTTCCTTGTCTGGGAAATATTCCTTAGCTGTGCAGGCTGTATAATGAAGTCCTAACTTAGCGCAGACAATCATAAGTGAATTACCCATGTTGTATCTTGCATCACCCATGTATACGAACTTAACGCCCTTTAATCTGCCAAGCTTTTCCTTGATTGTAAGCATATCTGCGAGCATCTGTGTTGGATGGTATTCGTTAGTAAGTCCGTTCCATACCGGCACGCTTGAATATTTTGCAAGATCTTCAACTATCTCCTGACCGAATCCTCTGTATTCGATTCCTTCAAACATTGTGCAGAGAACTCTTGCTGTATCAGCAATGCTCTCCTTCTTTCCAATCTGTGAACCTGTAGGGTCAAGATATGTAACACCCATACCAAGGTCATGTGCTGCCACCTCAAATGAGCAACGTGTTCTTGTACTTGTCTTCTCGAATATAAGTGCAACATTCTTTCCGATAAGTGGCTGTTCTACAATGCCCTTTTTCTTCTTATCCTTAAGCTCTGCTGCTAAGTCTATCAAATATAAAATCTCCTCAGGTGTGTAATCCTTGAGTGTTAAAAAGTCGCGTCCCTTTAAATCCATGACATCCTCCTGTCTGTATGGCAAATTCGCCTACATTGAATAATTAATAACTTTGTTCATTCTATCGCAATTATAGTTCTTCGTCAAATGCGTTGTTTAATTTGTGTAGTTGCAAAACGGTCGGTTGTGGGAGATAGTGGATAGCTTCCGTTAAACTTCTCTGCATAATAATAGGCACTGGGCGTTCCATGCTTCGTCCCCGACCGTTAACGCTGGCAACGCACATCCTTGTGCGCGCCAGCTCACGCGTCCGTCCATGGACGCGTGTACACTCATTCTTTCTACATGCCCAGTACCTTTATTATGCGTTCAGTTTAAAGTCAGCTTTCCGCCATCTCCCACAACCTCCCTTTCTCCACACTTCTCCAAATTCAGGGCAGAGTAGCTTTCCTCTCCTACACCTCTCCGGACTGGTTCACCTTCCGTCCGCCAATAAAAAAGGCGGTGTGGCTTTTCTGACTGTAAACTGTGCACATAATAAAAGCATTGAGCAAAGTCACTACCTAAGTGTACGCGCGTCCACGGACGGACGCGCGAGCTGTCTCGCACACGGATGTGCGTTGGCAGCGTAACGAGAACTTAAACAGCTTATACCGCTCAATGCTTATTATTATGCAGCGTAGTTTGTCCGGAAGAAAACCACACCACCTTTTTTATCCCTTAATGGAATATATGATCTCCAATTATTACAAAATCTGAATAGTTGTTAACATCTACAGTATATAATGCCCTGAATGATGTATAACCACCTATATTATTAACACCTGATAATGCTTCAAGTGCTGCCTGCATGCATTCTGTGTTTCTCGGACCATTTGCAAGTCTTACTGCAAATCTGTCTGATGGATTACCAGCGCCATCTGATACACCAGAGAACTGTGATCTCTGATAAACAACACCCGAAACTGTACCCGGATAATGTCCGCTTCTTACTCTGTTAAGAATAACATTTGCAACAGCGAGCTTTCCTGCATATGGCTGATATGCAGCCTCCCAGTCTATGATACATGCCATAAGCCATATATCATCATCTGATACGCTCATAGTTGGGTTATATGTTATATCTGTTCCTGATATTGTATTAGCAATTATCTTCTGTCGTCTTGCTTCCTCTGCTGCAGCTGCCGCTCTTGCAGCTTCTGCCTCTGCCTCAAGTCTTGCTTCTTCTGCAAGTCTTGCAGCCTCTTCTTCTGCTTCAATAGCTTCAATCTCTGCTATTGTATATCCTGCAAGAAGATTATCTGTTCCAATCTGTTCTGCTATAGCCTCTGCTTCTTCTCCAAAACATAAGCACTGTGTCTGTACATAACCTTCGCAGTTTCCTGAACTAACTTTAGTCCATTCCTTTCCGACCATATCAACATCTACAAGTGTGTTAGTATATAATCTTCCCACAACCTGTGCTGTCTCTTCGTCAGAAGTGTCATAAACATCAAGATAAGGATCAGTAATTGCTACTGCCTTGTTCTTGTATGTTCCTGTTTCTTCATACCCAGTCACAAGAACCTCTTCTGTATTAGCTGAATAAGATGCAACCTTAATTCCCGTGTCAGTATTCTGTGTTTTCTCATAGGTAGTTGCCACTGCTGGAAGAACCGGTGTCATAAATAATACAATTGCAGCTCCCACATAGCAAGCAGCTTTGCTACTTCTAAGTTTCATATTATACTTCCCTTTCCGGCGGCTTATTTAGCTTCGCCTGTAAATTGTTACAGAAATGTTACAATTTATTACGGAAATATAATAGCAAAGTTACAGTAATTTGTCAAATATGTTAAAACCCGCTCTATGAGCGGGTTTGCGGGTTTGTTTATTAAATTCATTTTGCAAAATATAGTATATGACCATATATATAGTTGGTTATCTACACACTTCTCTGTCTGACAGCTTCGTATGTAAGAATTGTACATGCTATTGCCGCGTTAAGAGATTCAACCTCTCCCTGCATCGGAATTCTTATAAGTGTATCTGCCTGCTTAGTGATATCCTCTGTAAGTCCATTCCCCTCATTGCCTATTAGAAATGCGGTTCCTTCCCTGTAATCTTCACCAAGATATGTATTCTTTCCGTCAAGATGTGCAGCATATACCTTAATTCCGGCATTCTTACACTGTGAAACTGCATCGCTAAAATCCTGCACATAAACAAATGGCACTCTGAATATAGAACCCATTGTTGACCTTATTGTCTTAGGATTATATATATCCACAGTATTAGAGCTCATAATAACTCCGGTAACGCCTGCACCTTCACCCATCCTTAATATAGTTCCCAGATTACCCGGATCCTGAAGATTCTCAACAAGAATCAGCAACGGATTGTTGGTAAGCATATCTGAAATACTGCTGTCCTTCATTCTTACAACCGCCATAATCCCCTGTGGTGTCTGTGTCTGTGACATTCTGTCAAATACATTATCGGCGACAATCTCAATACTGTCAGAAGAAATCCCCTGCTTCTTAACCAGCTCATGCACATACTCAGGATTGTTACTATGAAATCTTTCAGACATATATATCTTCACCAGCAAATCTGCCGGCACCTCAGATACCATACGGACTCCCTCTACAACATATTCTTTATTCTTCTTTCTTTCCCTGGCCTTAGAAAGCAATGATATAACATGCTTTACCTGTGAACTGCTCGTACTGGTTATCATTATGAGGTTACCTTTCTGCCATGCATTACTTAGAAAGTAACGCACTTATATTAAATTCATAATCATTAATATCCTTAGTCATGGCAAGTGCTTCATCAATATCATAATCAACAAACTTACCATCCTTGTATGCTACAAGTCTGTTACTCTTTCCTTCAGCAAGAAGATCAACCGCATAAGCACCCATAATAGACGCATACATTCTGTCCTTACATGTTGGTGAACCACCACGCTGCATGTATCCTAAAATTGTAGCTCTTGTCTCAATACCTGTTGCAGCTTCAATTCTTCTTGCCATTCCTGTAGAATGTCCGATACCTTCAGCATTAATAATAAGATGGTGTTTCTTGCCCTTCTTTCTTCCTTCTATAATATGATTAATAAGAGCCTGCTCATCATTATCATATCTTTCCGGAAGGAGGATATCCTCTGCACCATTGGCAATACCACACCACAATGCTATATATCCTGCATTTCTTCCCATAACCTCGATAATACTGCATCTTTCATGTGATGTAGATGTATCTCTTATCTTATCAATAGCTTCCATTGCTGTATTAACAGCAGTATCAAATCCAATAGTATAATCTGTACATGCAATATCAAGATCAATTGTTCCCGGAAGTCCGATAGTATTAATTCCCTGTGCTGCAAGCTTCTGTGCACCTCTGAAAGAACCATCTCCACCGATTACAACTATACCGTCAATTCCATGCTTTCTGCATACTTCAGCACCTCTCTTCTGACCTTCTTCAGTCATGAATTCCATGCATCGTGCTGTATAGAGGACTGTTCCACCACGCTGGATAATATCAGCAACGCTTCGCTTGTCCATATCAATTATCTCATCATTAAGAAGTCCGTTATAGCCCTTCTGAATACCCTTGACCTTAAGTCCCTTATTCAAAGCAGTTCTTACAACTGCACGGATAGCAGCATTCATGCCTGGAGCATCTCCACCACTTGTTAATACGCCGATTGTTTTAATTTCCTTTGCCATAACTTCCCCTTTCTTATCTCTTAATATTACTTTCTGCTTTATGTTACCACATTATAAAAGAAAAATCTTCTTTTTTTGATAATTTTTTACCAATGTTAATTAAAATTTATGTTGTAGCAACATTTTTCTCACCATATTTACTCTTAAGAATATAAAGCAGGTCTGATGTCACCTTCACGCACTGACTCTGTGGAAGCGCTATTCTCTGTTTTTCTGCCACACAATATATTGTAACTGTGTCTTTACCGTCCGATTCTTTGAAAATATCAGCAAGCTCATCCCTGTGTGTCTCATACTCAGCAAGACTGTCAAACCTGAGCCACAATCTTCTTGGAACACTGTCAAAGCTCACAACACTGTCTGCCGTAAGTCTCGCTGGTTTGTCGGCATCTGCCTGTATTCTTCCCGTAACAAATACTTTGTTGGTCGTATCAAAAAGTCTTTTATATTTTTGATAATTTCTTGAAAACATAATTACCTCAACACTTCCAACAAAATCTTCTATTGTAAGGTATGCCATCTGCTGCCCTGAACCGGTAGTAATGACCTTAATATTACTTATAAGGCCACCTATTGTCTGCTTTGATCCGTTCATAAGCTTTGCCTGCCCAGTTTCCTCATCAATAAGAAAATCTGTACTTCTCGCAGAAATATGCTTCTCCCACATACCAGTATATTCATCCAGCGGATGTCCTGTTACATATACACCGAGAACTTCTTTTTCCCGTTCAAGCAGATCCTCCTTTTCAAACTCCTGAATATCAGGCACTTTCATTTCAAGGCTCTGTTTATCCTCTTCACTTACGAAATCAAATAGTGACATTTGTCCTGAAATAGCATCTTTATTCTGCTTAACAGCACTATCAATCATTCTCTCATAGACATTCATCATGCCCCGTCTTGTATTACCAAATGTGTCAAATGCACCTGCAAGTATAAGATGTTCCACTGTTCTCTTATTAATTACCCCTGCCATCCTTGTAATAAAATCCTGCATGGAGTGAAAATCGCCATTATTGGTTCTTTCTTCAATAATCGCAGTAATTGTAGGTCTTCCCATACTCTTTACCGCATTAAATCCAAACCTTATGTTCTTACCTTCAACACCGAACTCAGCAACCGATTTATTGACATCAACAGGAAGAATACTAATTCCCATCTCTCTTGCTGCAAGAATATATTCTGCAACCTTACTTGTTTTATCAGTTACACTTGATATCAGCCATGCCATATACTGTACAGGAAAATGTACTTTCAGATATGCTGTCTGGTATGCCACAACCGCATAGCATGCCGCATGTGATTTGTTAAATGCGTATTTTGCAAAGTCCATCATCTCATCATATATCTTATTGGCAGTCTGTTCACTTATGCCATTCTTAATACAGCCTGGTACTCCGTTAGCCTCATTACCGTATACGAAATTCTGACGTTCCTGCTCCATTACATCAAGCTTTTTCTTAGCCATTGCTCTTCGCACATTATCACTACCGCCCCACGAATATCCGGCAAGGTCACGGACAATCTGCATAACCTGCTCCTGATAAACCATACAGCCATATGTCGGCTCTAAGATTGACTCTAACTGCGGGCATTCATAGGTTATGTTTCCCGCGTTCTCTTTTCCTTTAATATACTGTGGTATGAAATCCATTGGTCCCGGTCTGTAAAGCGATATACCGGCAATTAAATCCTCTAAACAATCCGGTTTTAACTCTTTCATGAAGTTTTTCATTCCGCCACTCTCTAACTGGAATATACCTGCACATTTGCCCTGACTTATACATTCAAATACAGCCTTATCGTTATATGGTATATTATCCACCGAAAATGCAGGGTCAATCTGCTGTTCACATTTTTCAGTCTGTTGGATTACAGTTAAGTTTCTAAGACCTAAAAAGTCGAATTTTAACAGTCCCAAATGTTCCAAAGTAGGACCTTCAAACTGCGTAACCTTAACATTATCTGCTCCAACTGCAACCGGAACATACTCTCCAACATCCTTCTGACTGATAAGAACACCTGAGGCATGAACTGAAGCATGCCTTGGCAGTCCTTCAAGTCTCTTTGCTTTATCTATAAGATCTCTCACTGTCTCATCAGCTTCATACAATGCCTTAAACTCAGCATTTGGCTTAATGTCCCTGTCTGCGTCACCATTCATTGCACTGTCAATCGTAACACCAACCTTCTGTGGTATCATCTTCGCAATGTTATCAACCATCGCATATGGAAGATCCATAACCCTTCCGACATCTTTAATAACGGCTCTTGCTGCCATAGTTCCAAATGTGATTATCTGGCACACACATTCTTTACCATATTTTTCTATAACATAATCAATAACCTTCTGTCTGCCTTCTGGTGCAAAGTCCACGTCAATATCGGGCATGGACACACGCTCAGGATTCAGGAATCGTTCAAATACAAGATTGTATTTAACAGGGTCAAGCGTTGTTATTCCAAGACAGTATGACACAAGACTTCCTGCCGCCGAGCCTCGTCCGGGTCCAACCGGAATATCATGTGTCTTGGCATAATTAATGTAATCCCACACAATCAGGAAATAATCGACATATCCCATTGAATAGATAACTGACAACTCGTAAGAAAGTCTCTGGAATATATCATTCGAATCCTCTGCCCTTTTTATAACAACATCTTTTCTGTCTGCAACTATTGATGCTTTTGCCTGCTCTATAATATCTTCAACGCATACATCTGCGGTCTTGTCCGGATATCTCTTCTTTAATCCCTCATAACATAAAGCATTAAGATACACCCATGAATTCTTTCCATATTCTTCAGGCACATCAAATGCTGGTAGCTTTGTAACTCCGAATTCTATCTCAACATTACATCTTTCTGCTATCTTATGAGTGTTCTCAACTGCTTCCGGTACGTATTTGAACAATTCCGCCATCTCTTCCTCTGACTTTAAATAGAACTGTCCACCCTCATATCGCATCCTGTTTTCATCAGAAAGCTTCTTGCCTGTCTGTATACACAATAATATATCATGTGCATCTACATCATCTGCATAGGTATAATGAACATCATTCGTACATACCAGTTCAATTCCGGTCTCATTATGCATACGCATAAGCTGTGGATTGACATAGTGCTGTTCTGCTATTCCGTGATCCTGTAATTCAAGAAAGAAATTTCCCTTTCCAAATATATCCTGAAGTTCAAGTGCAGCATCTCTTGCAGTCTCATACATGCCTCTTGACAGATATCTCTGCACCTCACCTGCAAGGCACGCACTCGTAGCAATAATTCCCTCGTGATATTCCCTTAGCACTTCCTTGTCTACTCTCGGCTTATAGTAAAAGCCTTCTGTAAACCCCTTTGAGACTATCTTCATAAGATTCTGATATCCGGTGTTATTCTCTGCCAATAATACAAGGTGATTATATTTATCCTCACTCTGTCCTGCGCCTTTATCAAACCTTGACCCCGGAGCTACATACACCTCACAGCCAAGAACAGGCTTGATTCCTGCCTTCTTAGCCGCCTCGTAAAATTCAATAACACCATACATCACACCATGGTCTGTTATTGCAAGGCTGTCCATGCCAAGTTCCTTTGCCCGTTTAGTAATCTCTTTTATCTTACTGGAGCCATCCAGCAATGAATATTCAGTATGCACATGCAAATGTGTAAAACTCATAGCATCTCCTCCCTATGTAAAAAAATATAACATATTTTCGTTTATTAATCAGCAATTTTATGATATTCTATATTTAATTATTAATGTAAGGGAGTTGTATTATGTTAATATCTGCTATTCCCGTAGGCGGGCCAATTTCAATTGAAATATCCATAGATAATGTCAGCTACGAGATGCCTTCCTCTGTTGTTGCATCCAAGAATGGCTACATTCTCATAGCGCCTTTTACATCAAAAGGTGCTGTAATAGATTTTTCTTCTTATAAGGATATTTTATTTAATCTTTATACCATAGACCCAGCAACAAAGAACCGTGTAGTCTGGAAGAATATTAACATAGAAACTATCACTTATAAATCAACCGGTTTCGCATCTGCTTACTACAAAATCTCGACCAATGTTTTTGCCAGCATTGCCTCTGAATGCGACAGAAGATTTAATCAGCGCATTTCAACCATGGCTTTGGGACATATCTCATCAGATACCACAGAAGCTGGTATTCCGGTAACGTTAATTGATGTCAGTGATAAAGGACTTTCATTTTCGACCAGCAACGAACTATTATATAACTATAATAATACGTATATAACATTTTCAGATCAGGCAAACGGAAAGCAGTTTAACTTTCATTTTAAATGTTTTATCATACGCAGCCAGTTGTATGGAGAACGCTACATTTATGGATGTATTATCCCAACTCCGTCCCGTGAATATCTTACATATGTTTTTCTTAAAAAAATTGAATTCAGAATCAGTTCTGCTAAAGAACAGTCTGAACAGACCGCTCTTAAAGATGCTGCTGACGTTGCTTCACAATCTATTGAAAGCACTTCGTCAGGATATCATTCACACATATCTGAAAAGAATAAGCGTTGATATAAGGGGCATATCACAATGTGATATGCCCCTTTATTATTAATCATCTTCTTTTTCTTTAGCTGTATCATCAGATTCATTATCGTCTGAATGACTGCCAATATTCTTCCATATATCGCTTTCCGGCTCACCACTAACTGTCGATGAATAGCTTCCATCTTCATTAAATGTTACGCTTTCTGCCACTTTCTCTGATGTTGAGAATAATGAAGTATCAACCGGTTCAGGTATTCCCTTTGCCTCTCTGAATATCTTCATGAATTCCTTGCCTGTGATAGTCTCATGGTCATACAGATATCTTGCAAGCTGATCCATTACTTCTCTGTTCTCTCTTATAATCTGCTTAGCCTCTTCATAACATGACGCAATAAGCTTCTTTACCTCGTCATCAACCTCTGCCTCAGTTGCCTGTGCACAGTTCATAGATGCTCTTCCGCTAAGATATTCATCTTCAACTGTTGATAATGCAACAAGTCCGAATCTGTCTGACATACCATATCTTGTAATCATTGTCTTGGCAAGGTTAGTTGCTTTCTTGATATCATCATAAGCACCATTAGTAACTGAACCAAATACAACTTCTTCTGCAGCACGTCCACCAACAAGTGATATAAGGTCTGTCATAAGTTCATCCTTAGTCTCAAGATGCTTCTCTTCCTCTGGGAAGTTAAGCACATAACCAAGTGAACCATTAGTATGAGGTATAATAGTAATCTTCTGGACCGGATCAGAATTATTCTTGATAGCTCTTATAAGGGCATGTCCAATCTCATGGTAAGCAACAACCTGCTTTTCCTTCTTGCTAAGAACTCTTTCCTTCTTCTCCTTACCTGCTACAACTGTATCAAAAGCACCAAGAAGGTCCTTCTGGGTAACAACATTTCTTCCATTCTTAACTGCCGCAATAGCAGCTTCATTAATGATATTGGCAAGGTCTGAACCAACAAGACCGCTTGTTGCCATTGCAATCTCATCAAAATCAACTGTATCGTCCATAAGCACATCCTTAGAATGTACCTTAAGAGTCTCAATTCTTCCCTTCTTATCAGGTCTGTCAACGGTAATTCTTCTGTCGAGACGACCTGGTCTAAGTAAAGCCTTATCAAGTACTTCCGGTCTGTTAGTTGCTGCCAGAATGAATATTCCCTTAGATGAATCAAAACCATCCATCTCTGCAAGTAACTGGTTCAATGTCTGCTCACGCTCGTCATTGCCACCGCCATACTTGGAATCTCTGCTCTTACCAATAGCATCAATCTCATCAATAAATATAATACATGGAGCCTGCTTAGTTGCTTCCTTGAACAAATCTCTTACTCGTGATGCACCAACACCAACGAACATCTCTACAAAATCAGAACCTGCAAGTGAGAAGAACGGTACATCTGCCTCACCGGCTACAGCCTTAGCAAGAAGCGTCTTACCTGTTCCCGGAGGTCCTACTAAAAGTGCACCCTTAGGAAGCTTTGCACCAATCTTGGCATATTTCTCAGGGTAATGTAAGAAATCAACAATCTCTGTAAGTGATTCCTTAGCTTCATCCTGACCTGCAACATCCTTGAATGTAACACCTGTCTTTTTCTGGACATATACTTTGGCGTTGCTCTTTCCAACGCCCATTCCGCCCATCATTCCACCATTCTTAGCAATTCTTCTATATACAAATGCAAAGATTATATATATGAATAAAAATGGCAGTACATATGCAAGCAGAAATTCTACAATTGAAGAACTCGAATCCGGAATATATCCTTCAAACTCAATACCCTTTCTCTTAAGAAGTGGTACAAGAGTATCATCATTAACATACCCTGTATAATATGTGTATGAAACTCCTGCTATGCCAGACTGTTTCTCCTCTTCAACAGGTGTAATAAGAATTCTGTCCTGCTCTAATGCTACTTTCTTTACCTTATCTTCATCAATCATCTGCATGAACTGGTCGTAGCTTATCTCCTTGTAAGTTGCATTCCTAAACATATTGCTAAGAAGCGTAAGTCCGATAAATGTTACAACTGCCGCTATAATAATGAATATTATAAGGTTAACATTCTTTGGCTTCTTGTTATTATTGTTGTTATTATGATTATTGTTGCGGTTATCGTTATTATTATAACCATTGTCATAACCGTTGTTGTTATAATTATCCATACTCTTCTCCTGATATGATACTGTACTTATCTTAAGCATTTCCAAATAAGTCTGTTTTCATTATAAAGAAGGAAAAAATATAAATCAACCAAAATCTAAGTGTTTAATAAGATGTTTATATTTACTTTATATTCTTAGTTTTTTTCTTTAAACTATGGAAATTTGTAATACAGGGCTGTATAATATTGCATATTTTTTTGATTACACATTCAGATTGGAGGAAAAGATGGCTGTTAAATATGTATTTGTAACAGGTGGTGTTGTTTCCGGTTTAGGAAAAGGTATCACTGCCGCATCTTTAGGCAGACTGCTTAAAGCCCGTGGTTTTTCTGTAACCATGCAGAAGTTTGACCCTTATATTAATATTGATCCAGGTACTATGAACCCTATCCAGCACGGAGAAGTTTTCGTAACTGACGATGGTGCTGAGACAGACCTTGACCTTGGTCACTATGAAAGATTTATTGATGAGAGCCTTAATAAGAATTCTAATGTAACTACCGGTAAAGTATACTGGTCTGTATTACAGAAGGAACGCCGTGGAGATTTCGGTGGAGGCACAGTCCAGGTAATCCCTCATATTACTAATGAAATAAAGAGCCGTTTTTTCAGAGATTATTCAACTGATGAAACTAAGATTGCAATTATAGAAGTTGGTGGTACTGTTGGAGATATCGAGAGTCAGCCTTTCCTTGAGGCAATCAGACAGTTCCAGCATGAAGTCGGACATGAGAACGCAATTCTTATTCACGTAACACTTATTCCTTATCTTAAAGCATCTGGTGAGATGAAGACTAAGCCAACTCAGGCAAGTGTTAAGGAACTTCAGGGAATGGGAATCCGTCCGGATATTCTTGTGTGCCGTACCGAACATCCACTTGAGGCTGGTATCAAGGATAAGATAGCACTTTTCTGTAATGTACCTAAGTCTCATGTACTTCAGAACTTAGATGTTGAGATTCTTTATGATGCACCTCTTGCGATGGAAGAAGAACATCTTGCACAGGTAGCATGTGAATGTTTACACCTTGACTGTCCAGAACCAGACCTTGATGAATGGAGAGCGATGTGCAAGGCCTGGAAGAATCCTACTAAGAAGGTAACTGTTGCATTAGTCGGTAAATATATCCAGCTTCATGATGCTTATATCAGTGTTGTAGAAGCATTAAAGCATGGTGGTGTATATAATTCATGTGATGTAACTATCAAATGGATTGATTCAGAAACTGTAACTCCTGAAACTGCTGATGAGCTTCTCTCTGACGTATCTGGCATATTAGTTCCAGGTGGATTCGGTGACAGAGGTACAGAAGGAAAGATTGAAGCTATCCGTTATGCCAGAGAACATAATATTCCATTCTTAGGATTGTGTCTGGGAATGCAGCTTTCAATTGTTGAATTTGCAAGAAATGTTATAGGATATGACGACGCACACAGTGTTGAACTTAATCCTAACACAACTCACCCTGTTATACATCTTATGCCAGACCAGGAAGGCATTGATGATATCGGCGGTACATTAAGACTTGGTTCTTATCCTTGTGTACTTGATAAAACAAGCAAGGCTTATGAACTCTATGGCGAAGAGCTTATACATGAACGTCACAGACACAGATATGAAGTTAATAATGATTACAGAAAAGTTCTTACTGAGAATGGTATGATGCTTTCAGGAATATCTCCTGACGGAAGAATTGTTGAGATGATAGAATTAAAGAATCACCCATGGTTTATTGCCACACAGGCTCATCCAGAGTTAAAGTCAAGACCTAATCGTCCACATCCATTATTCAGAGGCTTCATAACAGCAGCACTTGAATATCAGAATAAAAACCATTAATTATATTATATATGCATAACAAAAAACATCACCTGACGAATCCGACTTTCGTATCAGGTGATGTTTTTTATTGCTTTTGCTTATAAAATTATTATTTATTAAGACCATTAAGAATCTTCTTAATTCTCTTAACTTCATCGTCTTCTAACTTCTGTGATTCACAAATAGAAGCAACCATATCAACAGCCTTTCCGTTGAACCAGAAATCAGCTTCTTCCTTTAAAAGCTGTCTTCTATATTCTTCTTCTGAACGAAGTGGATGAATGAAAGCTGCCTTTCCTTTACGGTATGTATCAACAAATCTCTTGTCCTTCAACTTACCTACGAAAGTAACAACTGTTGTTCTTGCGTAATCCTTACCATAATCGTCTCTTAACTGATCAATAAGTTCCTGTACAGGAATATCCTGTGGTGCTTCCCATATAAGCTTCATAATTAATGCTTCACATGGACTTAATTCATTAAAATGATTTCTGCTCATAAACCCTCCTTAGGCTCTTCCATAGATATACATATTCTATATTATACTGCCATTATTAATATTTTTCAACTGTATAATGAATAGTCGGATATGGATTTCACAATTGTATTACCGATAAACTGAATCCATCAACTTCCTTTTCTACAATAGTGAAATTCTGGGGAAGTCCGCACATATATGCTTTCATTTTCCCTTTCTCTAATCTATAAACTATTTTGTCCAAAATGTCAAGCACACCTTGACCTGTAGCCTTGCCATATGCCTCTTTTAATGTCCATATTCTGAAGAATCTTTGATCACTATCGCACTCTTTAATCCATTCTGCTTCAGATATGTCAAAGAAGCGTTTTGCCAGATTCTGTCTACCTTTGCGGGCTTTTTCAATATCAATTCCTACCGGTCTGTCGCCTATCACGCATGCTACATAATTAGACGAATGTGAGATATTGAAAAAAATTTCACGATTTGACAAAAAATAAGGTTTTCCTTGCGAATTATATGCTATTTCATAATCAAAGTACTGATTATTCGCTTCAATCACAGAAATAATATCCACCTTCTCATATAGATTTTCATCTGTTTTATAATCTCTTTCTCCTGTTTTTATAGACCATTTTCCTACCGCATAATTAAGAAGTAGGCCTGCCGTCACGGTTTGCAGCTTATTTTCATACATTTTCATCTTATCAGCCTTAGTTTTCCTGTATTCCGGAATAAGCGAATAGGCCTTTTCATATAACTTTTCATCAGTTAATGCATCTGTCGTTGTCACAAATATCATCATAATCATTCACCATCTATACACTTATTGTCTGTGCATCTGCCATATAACGCTTTGAGAACACGAATACTATATCACCTGATTTAATCAATGTCTCACCATTTCTTAATACTGCTGCAAGAATAAGTCCTCTCGGAAGACTAAGCTCGCATACCTTCTTTTCATTCCAGTTGTGGTCCTTAGTTATAATAAGCTTAATAAACTTAAGTTCCTTCTCCATAAGGTAATCTGTAGACTTCTTAATAAGACTGTACTGCTCAACAAAACCTGCAGATAAGATACCTGTTGGAATAGCGACCATTCCGACACCAAGAAATGTAATGATAATACTGAACATTTTTCCAAGCACTGTCACAGGATAGATATCGCCGTAACCTACTGTAAGAAGTGTTGATACCGACCACCATATTCCTGAAAATGCATTCTTAAACACTTCCGGCTGTGCCTCATGCTCCAGACTGTACATGCACAGTGATGATGCTATGATAAGCATCACAATGATGAATACAGAGGATAATATCTGGTCCCTTTTTCGCCTTATTACCTCTGTTATAACATTTAACGCATCATAATATGAATTGACACGGAATATCCTTAGGATTCTTATAACCCTGAACATACGGAAAGCAACTGCTCCTGCCGGGAAGAATACAGGCAGATAATTTGGCAGGAACGATAAAAGGTCAACAATACCGCTTCCTGAGAAGATGTATTTTATTCTCGCAATACCTGTACATTTATTAGGATACAGATATTCTGCCGTCCATACACGCAGTATGTATTCAATTGTAAAGCCGATAACTGTAATCCACTCTATAACATCTAACACAGGCTGGTACGGAATTGACTGTTCAAATGTATCAAATATCGCAATGAACAGGTTGATTATAATTGCAACAGTTATCGCAATATCAAATGTACGGCTTGCAACATCGCCCACATATCCAATCTGGATAATGTCAAATATACGTTTTTTCTTATTATTCACCGTATCCCATCCTCCTACTTAAGCATATACCACGGAAGCAGCAATGCTCTTATATATTTTGCAAATGGCACATATGCCGTTATGTTAATGAATACCGGACATAATATAAGACACGCTATAAGAAGCACCGGTATTATTGAAATCATTGCATTGGCTCTCCTTACAGGTATTGCCACAAGCCATGCAAATAAAGTAACCGCTATTACATACACAACCATATGAAGTATATCTGCTGCCCCCTTAAGTTGTCCTGCCACCGCAAGTGTTAACATTGCTGATACTGCAAAAAGTACACATGATATGAATGCATACAACGGCTTTCCTGCCACACGGTACATACGAGGCAGTGTTATAAATGTTCCGGAATTCTTATCAAGATAATATTCCACGATTCCAAAAAGTCCGCCTATATATACAAGAATTATAAGTAATGCCCTTAACGGAAACTCTCCTGTCTTATCTTCAAGCTGTGTCCCATTATCCTGTACACCATCTAGCACCTTAAAATCAATTCTGAATGTGTCATCTCCGGATATGTATTTCTCGTACCCTTTTCTTATCTCTTCCTCTGCCTTTTCTGAATGCTTTTTAAATATGTCTACAGAATTAACATAATTAACTGCAACCTCAGGCGAATATGCCTTAAACATAGCAGAAAAGAATATCTCATCAGTCATTGAGCTGACAAAATCTGACCTGCATATGATAAGCTCTATAATGTCTCTGTAGCTGCCACTGTCAAGCTTATCCTTAAGCCCGGTACCAACCACATAGCCACACTCTGTGTATTTATTCATTATATCCTGTTCAAGCTTTTCCTGCGATTCTGCTTCGTAAAATTGAACTGAATAATCGCCATTTACAAGATAATCTCTTGTCATTATGGCAATCTTATCGTCATCTTCAAGCACTATTCCAACCCTTACAGGCTCTGTCTCCTTAAGAGACGCTGTATTCGTAATTATTAACGCTGCAACAGGCATTGCAATAAGCACCACGACAATCACAGGATTCTTTAACTGCCTTTTAACAAGCAGATACAGCCAGTATAACAATCTCTTCATTATCTGTCTCTCCTTATCTTAACCGCCAATGCCCCTGCTGCCTGAAATATAATTATCCACATAACATTTGTCATAATGGTACTGATATCCACAGTTCCCTTGATTATCTGACATGCAAGTGTGAATAAGCCGTTAGTCGGAAGATACATGCCAATAACCCTCACACCCGGCGCAAGAAATGCTGATGAAACAATACATCCGGATGCATACATGCACGCCATTCCAAGGATACACACCGTAATAACTGAATACACCGTGTCGTCAACTACTGAGAATATACAGTTTATAAATGAAACTGCCGCATACACAAGCACCACAATCCCCAGTATGGAAGCAATGAATTCTCCAACTGTCGAAACTGCCAGAACTCCTGATATTGCAGGCACCCCCAGCCTCATTACATTAATTATAATAAAAAGCACTTCAAATATCATTATATACACAATGCCAACTCCGGTAGTTCTTGCAATTCCGGTATCAAATGCTGATATTCCCGCACCTTTAAGGCTCTTTGCAAGCGACCTGCTCTCCCCCTTCATATTGCCGACACATGTTATTGTGCTAAGTAAAAGCAGCATCACAATTGCTGTGCATACATAAAACTGTACTGTACTCAAGCCTTCTTTAACCGATATATCTCTTGTCTTAAAGTATATGCTTCTGTTAAGTGCATACGAAAGATATATGTCATTAAGCTTATTCTCATGTGTACCCCGCAAGCCCCTGTAATTCTTAAGCACACCATTGAACAAATCGTCAAATGTATATATCCCCGCCTCTGCAGTTGCAAGGTCAGAGCCTCCTGCCCTCACCATCTCACGGAATATCATTGAAGTATTATTAACACCCTCTGACTGACACACAACCTCAACAGGTGTATTCTCGCCCGACATAATATCACTTATCATATTCTCTGGCACGATAATAGCCATAACATAATAATTATTTCTTAATCCATCTATAGCCTGCTGTCTGTCAGTATATTCAAATGTACAGACATTCTTAATTGTGTCTATCTCACTGACATAATTGAATGCCATCTTAATATATCGAAACTCCTTATTATTATCTGCCGAATCAGAGTTTTCTGTATCATCATAATCAGGATACACAACAGCAACCTTCATCCTCATGTCGCTGTCCTGTGCCGTTGCAATGCCTATGCATGTACTTATTGCAATAACAAGCACTGCCGTCACTATCGTACCCAGAATTATCTTCGGTATAGATAAAAATGCGGATTTAATCTGCAATTTTAATAATTCCAGTTTCCTTCTCATCTAATCCCCCAATTAAATCTATCTGTGAATAATCTCTAAAAGCTCATTACCGGTAACCGGATGGTCAAGTTCATTAAGCTTACCTTTCTTTAAAAGATACATTCTGTCAGCAAACTTTAATTCACCTTCTTCGTGGCTTGTTATGATGACTGTACCTCCGCTTTTCGTGTAAGCAGACAGATAATTCATAATATCCTGTTTACACACAATATCTAATGAAGCTCCCGGCTCATCTAATATAAGTACGGGTGGATTCTTAGCCAGTGCACAGCATATGCTTAAGCGCTTCTTCATGCCTCCTGACAGCTTATCAACACGTTTATCAAGATATTCTGACACTCCTAACACTGCAGGAACACCGCCCTGTAAGTCTGCGTCCATGTTTCTTCCTGTATCACAGTACCAGAATTTAAGATTATCCCTTGCCGACAGCTTCTCCATAAGTGGATTCTCCTGCGGCACAAAACCAATATATTTCTGAAACATCTTCGCATCTGCAAATGCGTCAATGCCATCTATCTTAAGACTTCCTCCATCTGCCTTAAGACTTCCTGCCAGTATCTCCAGAAGAGTAGATTTGCCACAGCCGTTGGCACCGACTATGGCAATATACTCTCCGCTGGCAGCATGAAACGAAGCGCCGTTAAGCACTATCGTTTTCCTGCCATATGATTTTCTAATATTTTCCACCTCTATAAACATACATATATCTCCACATTAATTCTGGGCTGCTGTATCAAACTGGCTGTAATACAGCTTGTGATAGAATCCGTTCTTAGCCAGTAATTCTTCATGATTACCCTGCTCTATAATATGTCCGTCTTTCATAACAAGAATAACATCCGCAGACTGGATAGTTGAAAGTCTGTGGGCTACAACAAAGCTTGTTCTTCCCTCCATCAGCTTTGCAAATGCATTCTGTATCTTTATCTCTGTTCTTGTATCAATAGAAGATGTAGCCTCATCAAGAATAAGCATTGGCGGCTTTGCAAGCATAATTCTTGTTATACATAAAAGCTGCTTCTGTCCCTGTGAAAGGCTTCCACCATCCTCGCCTATAACTGTGTCGAATCCGTTAGACATTCTCTTGATGAATCCATATGAATGTGCTGCCTTGGCTGCTGCAATAATCTCTTCCTCTGTAGCATCAGGCTTACCCATTACGATATTCTCTCTTATAGTTCCTGACTTAAGCCATGTCTCCTGAAGAACCATACCAAAACCCTGTCTTAAAGACTTTCTGGTCATCTGTCTTATATCAGTTCCTGATACATCAATGCTTCCACTGTTAACATCATAGAATCTCATAAGAAGATTAATAACTGTTGTTTTACCACAGCCTGTAGGTCCTACAATCGCAATTCTCTGTCCCTTCTTGACATGAAGATTGAAGCCCTCAATAAGCTTCTTATCTGGCACATAAGAGAAGCACACATCATTAAGGTCAACTGTTCCATCAACCTCATCAACAACCTTTGCATCTTTTGCATCAGGAATCTCAGGGTCTTCTTCAATAAGTTCAAATATTCTGGCTGCACATGCAAGAGCATTCTGAAGTTCAGTAACAACGCCTGATATCTCGTTAAATGGCTTAGTATACTGGTTAGCATAACTTAAGAAGCTTGATAACTGACCGACTGTTATACCGCCATTGATAGCCGAAAATGCACCAACAATCGCAACACTCGCATATACAAGACTGTTTACGAATCTTGTTGAAGGATTAGTTATAGATGAGAAGAAGATTGCCTTTAAGGAATACTTCTGAAGTCTTTCATTAATCTCATCAAATTTTCTTACCGCCTCATCTTCATATCCGTAAGCCTTAACTACCTTCTGTCCGCCAATCATTTCATCAATAAGTGCTGTCTGCTCGCCTCTTGTCTCAGACTGGAGTTTGAACATGCTGAAGGTCTTCTTGGCAATAAAGCTTGCAACTAAAAACGAAAGTGGCGTGATAACAACAACAGCAAGTGTAATCTTAGCATTGATTGTAATCATAAATATAAGTGTTCCAAGTATAGTCATGACACCTGTAAAGAACTGTGTGAATCCCATAAGCAGACCATCTGCAAACTGGTCAACGTCAGCTATTACACGGCTCACAATCTCACCATATGAATGTCCGTCAATGTACTTGAGTGGAAGCACCTGAATTTTTTCTATAGCCTCATTTCTTATATCTCTTGTTACTTCATATGTGATTCTGTTGTTACATATGTTCATAAGCCACTGTGAAAGTGCTGTAATTCCAACAAATATACCAATTCTTATAAGTATATTCACAATCTTTGCAAAATCCACATTATTCACACCGATAATGCAGTCAATTCCACGGCCTACAAGAATTGGTACATAAAGTGTAGTTGCAACAGTTACTGCTGCCATAATAAGCGATACTATTATAAAAAAGCTGTGCTTCTTAATTCTTTTAAGGAGTTTTACAAATGTTGATTTATTCTTCTTCATTATGCTACACCCCCTTCTGAATCTGCTTTCTTAAACTGTGATTCATATATCTCTTTATAAACCTCACAATTTGCAAGAAGCTCGTCATGTGTTCCCATTCCTGCAACCTGTCCGTCATCTAATACGATAATGAGATCAGCATACATAAGTGATGCCGCTCTCTGTGAAACTATGAACACAGTAGGAGAATTGTTCATTCCCCTTATAGCTTTTCGAAGTGCTGCATCAGTTGCAAAATCAAGAGCTGATGCACTGTCATCAAGAATAAGCACATCCGGCTTTCTTACGATTGCTCTTGCAATGGTAAGTCTCTGTCTCTGACCACCTGAAAGGTTCTTACCTCCCTGCTCTATAACATAATCCAGACGTCCCTGCTTAGAATCTACGAATTCCTTAGACTGTGAAATCTCAAGTGCTTCATCTATCTGCTCATCAGTAGCCCCCTTCTTTCCCATCCACATATTCTCTCTTATAGTACCTTTAAAAAGTACTGCTTTCTGCATAACGATACCGACCTTATTTCTTAAAGCCTCAATATCATAATCTTTAACATTTACACCATCAACAAGTACTTCACCCTGTGTAGCATCGTACAGTCTCGGAATAAGATTAACAAGACTTGATTTACCTGAACCAGTACCACCGATAACACCGATTGTCTGACCTTTCATAGCCTTGAAATTAATTCCTTCAACTGAAGGTGCACCTGAACCACTGTATGTAAGTGAAACATTCTTAAATTCAACACCTGGCTGTTCTTCCTTAGCTGCAGCTTCCTTAACGCTGCCATCTGCCATTCCAGATGTTACATCGAATACAGACTCAATTCGTCCTGCACATGCAAGTGCCTTAGTTATTGTAATGATAAGATTGGCAAGCTTGATAAGTTCAACTAATATCTGTGACATATAATTGTAAAGTGCAACGACCTGTCCCTGTGTAAGCGCACCGGCGTTAACTCTTACTCCACCAATCCATATAAGTGCAATTATTGATACATTTACAACAACATAAGTAAGCGGATTCATAAGTCCTGATATCTTACCAACATATTTCTGTAATCTGTTAAGGCTTTCGTTATCATTTTTGAAACGCTTAACCTCATCCTGTTCCTTATTGAATGCTCTGATAACTCTCACACCGGTAAGGTTCTCTCTTGTTATTCCAAGAATCTTATCAAGTCCTGACTGTACATTTTTATACATAGGTCTTGTTGCAAGCATGATACCGAATACGATAAGTGCAAGTACCGGGATTGCCGCAACGAATACAAGTGCTGCCTTCACATCAATAGTAAATGCCATAATCATCGCACCAAATACAATAAATGGTGAACGAAGGAACAGTCGCAGTACCATGTTGATACCATTCTGTACCTGATTAATATCACTTGTCATTCTTGTTACAAGTGTCGATGTACCAAGTGTATCCATCTCTGTGAATGAGAATGTCTGGATATGTGCAAATAAACTGTGTCTCATTCCTGTTGCTGCACCAACTGCAGCCTTGGCACTGAAATACTGTGCTGTGATAGCACATACAAGTCCTATGATTGCAAGAAGTATAAGCATAAGACACATCTGCATAATGTATCCCTTGTCTGCATTAACAATACCCTTATCGATAACTGATGATACTACCAGCGGCACAAACAGCTCAAATATCGCCTCAAGCATCTTAAAAAGCGGTGCCAGAACACATTCCTTTTTGTAATCCTTAAGGAATCTCATAATCATTTTCATAAGAAAACTTCCTCCATTAATTCAGTGACACTAAAGCGTCCATAAGAAACTTATATGAATAACATCTCTTCATGCCAAAGTACTCTCTATAAACTTCATAATTGTAATATGAATGTTCAAACTGTCTTGAATACAAATGTGCTATATCAACGCGCATTGTAAAATCTGGCATACAGCCGGACGCCTGATTAGCTGCTGCCATAATGTCCACTGCAAGTATGCCTATAACCGCATTCTTTGCTTTAAGCAGGATATCGTAATCATTCACTGCATCAAGCATGTATCTATACACATAGTACATTGCAAGCTGCTCATATTCATGTGCAAATGCTTCACTTCCCGCATGGTAAGTTTTCATTACCGCTGCAAGCCCAGAATCATCCGTCAGCCCGTCTAGGAACTGTCTTACTCTCGCCACATGAATATTCCAGTCAGGATTGATTACCTCCATTCCTTTAAAGTCATCAAAGAAATGTCTCAATCCCTTTATCAGCCTTTTGCCATGCAGCTTCTCATCCCGGCTTTTTAGTCTGTCAAGCAGCTCCTCTCTGTAATCAGCTCCACAGAACCGCTTTGCAACACCAGCTATAAGCTCGTCCCTTTCAGCATCAAGATGCTTCTGGATACGCTTTGCATAATCAAGATAGAGCATCAGTCTCTCAAATATACTTATATCCCTGTCTGATATTATTCCAAAAGCCACTATTCTTGCCTGCCGAAGATGCATATATGTATATGCATCTATATCATTAGGCTCCAGCGTAAGACTGTTATCCTCAACCGTATCAAATGTAAGTTCATCTTTATATGAAAACATCAGCTCACCAGCCGTCTTACACGAGGGGGCTATGCCAATTTCTCTTATATTGCCATAATCGTTAATAAATCTTGGAAACTCTGCACATGTTTCACACAGCTTATCCTCTCCAAGTTCTATATATAAATCGCACAGATTATCATCATTAAGAAAAGGACATCGTCCTCCTTCTTTCAGTGTAAATGTACATTCTCCGTCCTGGGATGGTACCATTACACTCTTCAGGCGCTTTCCAAAAGCACCTTTAACTGTTTTATAATATTTGTAAGAATCCTTATCAACATCGACATCCCACCCGGCACAGCATGTATCTGTACAGGCTCCCGCAATGCATCTGAAATCCTTATAATAATGTGGTGTCATTACCTTCATTTTATTATCTCCCGCATATAAACCGGCATGTTAAGTGCATCTGTTAACTACGCAAAAATTGTCTGCCACACCTTATTAGTGCAGCAGACACATTTACATGTACATATTATTATAATTACTGTTCTTTTTCTTGTCTACAATATACTTATACACTGTGACACACGCAAGAATAATCATAAGCCCCTCTGCTGCCATGTATGTATAGAACAGATATGGCTGTCTTAACGCTGACACAAGAAGCGGTGAGCTGACTGCAAAATCATACATTCCCGTATCACCTATATATTTAGACATAACAACCGTACTCATGATTGTTATATTAGGAAAAGACATATTACCAAGCACAAGTGCCACAATCAGCACCGTATTGCGTATCAGAAAAAATGTCCTGCTCACCTTAGCTTTACTAAGACAGCTCATAACAATGCCTCCAATTATACATACAAGAAATAAAAGAAACATCATATACATCTCAGAAGCTGCAAATGCAGACACTTCTGTTGTCGCAGTCTCATATCCTGTAAGCAGTGCAAAGAACCCAAATATAGAGCGGCCACCCATAATACATGCCGCCACAACAAATAATAATAGTAAAAAATTCCTTCTGTTTAGCTTCCTGTTATCCATAATTCCTCCATTTGCATTATTATCGCAATTATGGAGACAGATTTCAATAAATATTTTCGCAAACTTCATATTTTATTGTCACCCGCCTCCACTCACCCCTCAGGCACGCACTGGTCCGCAGGGGTTGGAACGATTCGTTAGAATTGCGTTAATTTATCAGGTGGTGCTTTTGGCTTAATGTTTGTGTCCATTCGCAGATGAACATTTCTGGCATTATGTCCGCCTGTGGCATACGCCCTCAAGGATTGCTGCACTTAGTGGGAGTAAATGCCGCTATCTACAAAGCTTATTACGGTGTGCGAAAGCAAACGCGCTTCGCTTGAACGAGCTTTAGCACACCGCCCTTATGTATATAGCGGCATTAACTCCCACACAGTTCGCAATATATCGGGCGTAGGTCACAGGCGGACATAATGACGGAAGTGTACAGATGTCGAATGAACACAAACAATAGAAAAAGCCAAAAGCACCACCTGCTAAATTAGCAATTCTTAACGTGTTCCAGACCCCTGTGGACCAGTGCATGCCTGAGGGGTGGGTGGAGGCGGGTGGCTTATTAATATAAAGTTTGTGTCTATATAAACTTACTCCGCCACTTAATTGCCTCATCCCTATACGCAATTGCCGTCTCCATAAGTTCATTATACTGTGCCTTTACACTTTCTATTGTTGCCTCAAGCTGGCTTATTGTCTGTATTGCCTGTCTGTTTTCCTGCATATATGTATTAAGCTGGTTTTCGTACTCTGATACTTTCTGTTCATTCTGCATCAGCATGTCTGTATCCTGACATTTAATGAATTTCCCATCTGATGTTATTTCGTAGAAACTGTCTACATACAAAAATGCTTTTCCCTGCATTCCAAACACTTCATACATATCAACATTTTCACAATCAACAGGAATATTAAGACTGTCACCTTCTTCCAGTGGGTAGACAGCTCGCAGCGACAGTCTGTCCGTAAGCGGGTTTGTCACCATATAAAACAGCATTAACCTGTCTTTATTTACTACAAGCTGTGGACAGTGCATATCTGGGTTCTCGCTGCTTTTCACACGAAAAAGTGCTTCGTTGTTCATCACATTTTTAACAAGAATATCTCCGTTCTGGTTCTGATATGCATAATATATTGTGTCTCCCAACACTACATCTGAAAGTCCGTCCAAAAAGTCTGACACAAGCATTATCGGGCGTTCTATACCGTCTATGTACGCCGTTCTCAAAAATATATATCGTGATATGCTATAGATTATAAGCCGTCTGTCACTGCCTGCTGTGTATACATTTGCCATAAAAGGACACTCCCGTTTTTATATTATTATATGGTCACGCGAATGTAGATAGAACATATAATGTAGTAAAGAAACGAAGAAGGAAAAGATAATGGCTAAATGTAAATGCAGCAAATGTGGTTCTACCCGCATTGTAAGCAATATCGTGCAGAACATGCCTAATGGCTGCTTTGATGTATGCACGAACCCGATATGCGGTTCCCCCGATGAACTCAGTATTCTTGCCCCTCTTATCTATGATGAGATAGGTATTAATCTGTGTACCACATTCGCTGTCGGCACAGATATTTCAACGACTTATCCAACAGCTACCAACGCATCAGTCAGTGTTATAGATATAGCCTACACTTATGGTGATGAAAATGTTGAAATCACCCAGATAGCCGGAAGGCCTAACTGCTACTCTGTGAAACTTGCCAACCTTACTGTAACATTTGCAGTAACGCTTTATGATGAGTCATGCAGGGCATTAGCAACTCTTACCCCAACGGCAGTCTACCTTCCTAACTCAACTACTGCTGCAACTTATGATGAAGATACCAATCCGACATCTGTCACCCTTGAAATATTCGCTCCTTACGGAGTTTCCTACAACTCGAATAACGCAACTCCACCTGTTTATACGCCTGCACTTAACAGTATAGGTTTCTTGTCATCTGCCAATGTTGTAACCCAGGGACTCAACCTTTATGCAATACCTAAGCTTTTAGGTCTTGATACTACAGATGACGAGGTTACTGTAGGTCTCACTCTCATCTTACAGAGCCTTTACTTCTGTGGATACCGCGTAACAAGTGCCGGCAGAATCTCAACGCCTAAGGGAAGCATTGTTTCCGGTGAAGAATCTGACTGCATCAAGTTTGTTTGCGGAAACCTCTTAGACAGAGCCATCAAGCCTCTCGATTTAAGTCCACCTTCATGCGAAGGTAACTTAAAGAAAGACTGCAAGAAGCCTTGCATGAATGACTGCACCGACACTCTTAACACTAACAACACAGCCTGCCAGAGCGCATGTAATAATGGCAATAACAGCCAGACTTCCTCTGGTGCATGCACCGGACCTTGCAATGGCATATGCAGCAAGACTAACTAATAACCTCAATCTGTGGGAACAGACGCCTGCCTGGCGGCTGTTTCCATGTACATATTTTCTTCTTTTGGACTTCCTCTGTGCATTCCTCTGCTTCAACGTCCAATCCACCACGCCGCTTCGTTCCTTTTGGACTTTCTCCGTGCATTCCTCCGCTTCAACGTCCAATCCACCACGCCGCTTCTTCCCTTTTGGACTTCCTCTGTGCATTCCTCTGCTTCAACATCCAATCCTAATCTGTACGCTCACATTTTCTTCTATCGCAAATATTTTAATTGCTAATTCCCCTACTATGTGTGTATAATTAATGAAATATATTATATTGAACTGTTTTATACACAGTTGCAAAGTGAATATATTTAGCTGTGGATGCTCTTTGGAGCAGCCGGCACTAAGTTCACCGCAAGCGGCTTTTGAAAAAAGCCTAATTGCGGTGAACTTAGTGTCCGTTGCTAGCGACAAGAAGCGAAAGCGTGCTCCGCAGCTAAATATATTCGCTTTGCAGCGTCCGTATACACCACAGTTCGCATGGAAAGGAGTTACTAATGAATTTTAAAAAGTACAGGTCGAAATTCCTTTTGGTTTTTGCGACCCTCACTCTCTTGTTCTCTTCTGTTCTTCTTACTTCATGTCAGGGCAAAAAGATTAAGAACACTGTATTTTCTGTAGATGATCTTGCAGGCAAGACTATTGGTGTTCAGTTAGGAACAACTGGTGATACTCTCGTAAGTGATTACGAAACTGATGGTTCTGGCACAACAGTATCAAGATACAACAAAGGTTCTGATGCTATACAGGCTTTAAAGCAAGGTAAAGCTGATGCTGTTGTTATTGATGAACAACCTGCTTTAGCATTTGTTAAAGCTAATCCAGACCTTACAATTCTTGAAGAAGAATTTGCAAATGAGGATTATGCCATCTGTGTTGCTAAGGGCAATTCCCTTACTGCAAAGCTCAATGAGGCTATTGAAGTACTTATGGCAGATGGAACTATCCAGAAGCTTATTGACGATTATGTTGGCGATAATGCTACATTTTCTGGTTACAAATCACCAGACGGTATAAGCCGTACTAATGGAACTCTTGTTATGGCTACAAATGCTTACTTCAAGCCATACGAGTACTATGAAGGGGGTTCTATTATTGGTATTGACGCTGATATTGCACAGGCTATTGCTGATTACCTCGGAATGAATTTAAAAATTGAGGATATGGAATTTGATTCAATTATCACTGCCGTATCTTCTGGTAAAGCTGATTTCGGTATGGCTGGTATGACAGTTACTGATGAGCGTAAGAAAAATATCGATTTCACAACTACTTATACAACTTCTAAGCAGGTTATTATTGTCCGTGACGACAATGCTTCTGCATCAGGCATGAGTTTTGCTGAGAAGTTCAAGACAGACTTCATCAAAGAAGCAAGATACACTTATCTTCTAAAAGGTCTGTTAAACACAGTAATTATTGCATTCTTTGCAGCACTTATGGGTGTTGTTATTGGTTTCCTTATTGCAGTTGTCCGTTCTAACCATGATAAGACAGGACACATGAAGGTTCTTAACTTCATTTGCAACATTTATCTTACTGTAATCAGAGGAACACCAACTATGGTACAGCTGCTTATTATCTACTATGTAATATTCAGTTCTGTACATATTGACAAGCTTATTGTTGCGATACTTGCATTTGGTATCAACTCAGGTGCTTATGTTGCCGAAATATTCCGTTCAGGTATTATGTCTATTGATAACGGACAGTTTGAAGCAGCACGAAGCCTTGGTCTTTCTTATAAAACAACTATGATAAGTGTTATTCTTCCACAGGCATTCAAGAATGTTCTCCCAGCACTTGCTAATGAGTTCATTGTTCTGTTAAAGGAAACATCTATCAGCGGTTATATCGGTCTTAACGACCTTACAAGAGGCGGCGATATTATCCGAAGCATAACTTATGATCCAATGCTTCCACTTATTGGTGTTGCCATCATCTACCTTGTAATGGTTATGGGACTTTCACAGCTTGTTAAGAAACTTGAGAGGAGGTTAAGAAACAATGAGCGATAATACTAACGAAATCATACTTGAAGTTAAGGATTTGAAGAAATCTTTTGGCGATCATGTTGTATTAGAATCAATCAATACAACAGTCCGCAAAGGAGAGGTTATTGCAATTATCGGACCATCTGGCTGCGGTAAATCAACATTTTTGCGTTCACTTAACCTTCTTGAAACTCCTACAGAAGGTCATGTATTATTCCATGAGCAGGATCTTACAGATAAGAGTGTAAATGTGGATGAATTAAGAGAGAAGATTGGAATGGTGTTCCAGCATTTTAACCTTTTCCCTAATATGACTATAAGAAGAAACATAACTCTTGCTCCTACTAAGCTGGGACTTATGAGTAAGGAAGAAGCTGATAAGAAAGCTGATGAGCTTCTTGCAAGAGTGGGACTTTCTGACAAAGCCGATGCTTATCCTAACCAGTTAAGTGGTGGTCAGAAGCAGCGAGTTGCTATTGCAAGAGCACTCGCAATGAATCCTGAGATAATGCTTTTCGACGAGCCGACATCCGCACTTGATCCTGAAATGGTTGGTGAGGTTCTCGCAATCATGAAGGAACTTGCTGCATCAGGAATGACAATGATTGTCGTAACTCATGAGATGGGATTTGCAAAAGAAGTTGCCAACAGATGCATGTTCTTCTATGATGGAGTCATCAATGAAGAGGGGGCTCCGGAAGAATTCTTTGGCAATCCTAAGAGTGAGCGATTGAAGGATTTCTTGTCGAAGGTGCTTTAATTAGTACAAAGGTGGGCATTGAGATAGGGAGATGTTATACAAGCCCTCATGGATGCCTGCACCTAGTGTAAGTAAATGCCGTCATATACAATGTCTTTTAGCTGTGTAAAAATCAAACGCGCTTCGCTTGAACGAGATTTTTACACACCGCACTTTTGTATATAACGGCATTAACTTACACACGGTTCGGCATAAATCGGTCTTGCATAACATCTCCCAATCTCAAAGCCACCACCCCGATACTAGGCAGCCAAGCCTTCCACGGCTGGTGCAAACGTATCTTATCAACAGAGGACATCACGCACTTCACCAGCCCCACTCAGAATGCAATGCCGCAGGCGAGCATTCGTCCGGAGGCTGACTACTTGGTGAAGAAGAAGTCAGCCGTACAGTATGCTGTGGGATAGGTGTGTGGTGTCCTTAGGTGTATGCCCGAATATTCTTATGTCGTGTGAAAGTTAATGCCGCAATCTGCTAAAGGTTGGGACTTGTAATCTCGTTCAAGCGAAGCGCGTTTGATTACAAGTCCCATTATAAACTTAGCAGAATGCGGCATTTAGTTTCACTAGACATAAGAATCCTGAGGGCAGATGCCTAAGGACATCTCACGCCCTCCCACAGCACACTGTACGGCGTCCGGACTATCAAGCCTCCTTCGAGTAGTCAACCTTCAGAAGACACAGTCCTTTCGCTGGCGCAGTTGCACCTGCAAGGCTTCTGTTTCTCTCCTCTAAAAGTTCATACATACTCTCTGGTGTTCTCTTTCCCTGTCCAACTTCAAGAAGTGTACCACTTAAGATTCTTACCATGTACTGCAGGAATCCGCTTCCATGATATGTAAGATTAAGGAATGAACCCTTTAAAGAAACATCTATCGAATAAATCTCACGGACTGTCGATTTCTTCATCTTGGGATTACCACAAAATGATGCAAAATCATGTTCTCCAGTAAGTATGTCTGCTGCCCTCTTCATGGCATCAACATCCAGCTTACCCTCAATTATATTGACATATTTTCTGTTAAATACAGGCTTCTTATCCCCAACATAACATGTATAGCAATAAGTTTTCCCCTGTGCATTGTAACGGCTGTGGAATCTGTCAGATGCAACACGAACCTCCTGCACACAGATATCTTCTGGAAGATATCTGTTCATATAATCGCATATCTCATCTTCCTTCATCTTTGTTTCCATATGTGCATTAGCTACCATTCCCTTTGCATGCACTCCGGCATCTGTTCTTCCTGCACCTATAACCTCAACCTCAGTTCCTGTCATGGCAGAAAGCACTGATTCTAACTTTCCCTGAATTGTCATATCTGTAGTTGGCTGATGTTCCCAGCCATAATACCTTGTACCATCATAAGTGATTATCATCTTATAATTCTTCATCCATATCTCCCATTCATTCTTCTGTCCATAAACACTTTTATATCATCTTGCCAGATTCTGCTTCATACCATCGAGAAAATCATATATTTCATCCATAAACACCTTGCCATAGCGCTCATATTTATTCTCACCGACACCGCTTACTGACAGCATTTCTTCCTCATTAAACGTAACTTTAAGACACATATCTATAAGCGTCCTGTCTGAAAATATTACATATGGCGGAACACCTACTGAAACAGCTATCTGTTTTCTTAACTCACGCAGTCTGTTAAACAACATAACACCTCTGTCATTAAGTGCATCCTCCGGCTTCTTTGACTTGGGCGTTGCATATGCTGACTTTGCAGCAGCGGCAGAACGCTTCATTCTGTCTGCCACCATTGCAGCATTCCTTGATACAGGTGCACTGAAACGGTTTCCCGGATACATATAAGCCTCATCTGCTTCCCGTTCTGCCTCATCAATAACGCAGTTAGAACAGTTATGGCAGTTGTATCTTCCACCCTCTGGATTGTCTGGTCTTTCTCCAAAATATTTAAGTATATACTCTCTTAAACAGCCTGTTGTCTTGCAGTAATCGACCATTGCATTAAGCCTTCTTTTATCAAGAATCATAAGACGTGCCTGTTCTTCTGCATCCATATCAGGATTAGGCTCTCTATGTTCTATGAAAAACTTATTTATCATAATATCCTGCGGAGAATACAGCAATACGCATTCTGAATCCTCTCCATCTCTTCCGGCACGTCCAGCCTCCTGATAATAATTCTCTATACACTGTGGCATATTATAATGAATTACAAATCTTACATTTGACTTGTCAATTCCCATTCCAAATGCATTAGTTGCAACAACAACTGGCTTGATATCATATATAAATGAATCCTGATTTTCTTTTCTTTCTTCCGCTGAGAGTCCCGCATGATACTTAGTCACAGAAAGTCCGTTGGCATTAAGCATGTCATAAACTTTTTCAACATTTTTTCTTGTAGCACAGTATATAATCCCACTATCCTGTCTGTGGCTTACAAGGTAATCAAGTATGTATGAATCCTTGTCCTTAATATGCTTGACCTTGAATGTCAGATTGCTTCTGTCAAAACCTGTCGTGAGTATTACAGGTCTTTCGAGTGAAAGAATCTGCAATATATCATCTCTTACTTTGCTTGTCGCTGTAGCTGTAAATGCACTTATTATTGGACGCCTTGCCAGTTTCTTAACAAACGACAATATATTCAGATAACTTGGTCTGAAATCCTGTCCCCACTGTGATATACAGTGAGCTTCATCTACGGTAATCATAGATATCTCTACATGTGTGGCAAAATCAAGAAACCCCCATGTTTCCAGCCTTTCAGGTGCAACATATATAATTTTATACCGTCCCTGCTTTGCAAATGCGAGTGCCTTAGCTATCTGATTATCTGTCAGTGAACTATTAATATAAGCAGCATGTACCCCTGCCTGATTAAGCGCTCCAACCTGATCCTTCATTAGCGATATAAGTGGAGATACAACAAGAGTAATGCCGGACATTAACAATGCCGGCACCTGATAACATAATGATTTTCCCGCACCTGTAGGCATAATTCCTAACACATCCTGCCCTGCAAGAATAGCATCAACTAACTTTTCCTGACCCGTACGAAATGAATCATACCCAAAATAATGCTTTAAAATTCCGTATTTATCCATATATCACTCTCTTTTCAAGCTTCTCTTACTCTCATACATTTTCTTATCAGCTCTGCTTCTTGTATCTTCAAAGTTCTTATCTGTCTTTATATCATATTCAGCATAACCACATGCAATCTGCACATTAAGGTCTTTGATTCCAATCTCTTCTTCAGCATACTTTTCAAGTTCCCTTAGCTGCTTCACATGTCTTCCAATATCAAAACTTTTTTGCTTCTGATTAATTACAGTACAGAATTCATCCCCACCTATACGATAACATTTACCATGTCTGCCAAATATCTCTTTAATAATTCTGGCTGATGCCTGAATATAGGCATCTCCTGCTGCATGCCCCAGATTATCATTACACCACTTGAGATTATTAAGGTCAAATGTTGCTATAGAATATCCTTCATAATCAGAGGTTTCATATTCCCACTCCTCAAATGCAGAGCGATTATAAACCCCTGTCATAGTATCAGTTACAGCCATCTCTTTGTAGAAATCTGCCTTCTGTCCTTCCTTAATCTTCACAAATGCTTCTGATATGCTCTCATAACCAAGCACAATAATAAATACAAGAATACCCAGTTTTCCTATAAGATCTGTCTGCTGCATTCCCTTATAATATGCAATAAGATCAACAATCATAGAAATTCCAAGTGCAGCTGCACCTATAATATTAGCTTTTACTTTCCTGTCAAAGCCTTTAACCCATACTCTTTTAATAAGAATTGCACAGAAATATACAAGTGACATAACAAGCATCATATGTATAATGTACACGCTGTTCTTAAACTCACACACACCTGTCATATGACATACAAGCAGTATTACAGCTGTTGCAGCATATATGGCACACAAGATATTATTCGCAGCACTTTTCCCTATCTGGAAAAAATTCTTCTCTGCCTGCATAAAAGGAATAGGTATCATCATTAGCAGTACATATCCTATCAGTGAACCTATCTTCCTGTCCTGCACAAGAATCGTTGCAATATCAGTCTCATTAAGAGCCCATGCACCTATAATCATTGCAAATATACCAAAATAAAACAGTGCTTGTGTCTGTGCAATCTTCTTTCTACAGAAAATCCATAATATAATCATAGCAAATCCAACTATTATTATAAACGAACTAAGTACTGCTGATGGTAAAGATTTCGCAATAAGCTCTTTTACAAGTTTTGTCTCGTCGCCATATTCAAATGTTGTTCCTCTTATCTTATGACCAGCATATACATTAGTAAGCCTTACAGTTATATCTGTTGTATATGGCGGAAGGTTCACAATCGTATAATTAGTTCCAGTGGTTGTTCCATATATAGAACTATGCGCTTTTATATAATATATAAGTCTTCCACCTGCATATACTTCTACTTCCTGATGCCTGCTTACAAATGCCAGTGCATTATTATTTCCTGCACCTGCTCTAATCTTCACATAATATTCAATTGTGTCATCTCCAATATATCTTGTATCCTCTGGTTTAACTACGACACTCGTTCTTTTATCTGCCGGTGTCACTTCATCTACAGTGCTGAATATAAATCCTGAAGCCATAAAAAGCAGAAATCCTAATAAAAATATACAGTAAAAAATCCTGTTAATTAATTTAATTCTTTTCATAAAAAAAGCCTTTCAGCCGTACTATAGTGTTATCCGTAATGAATCTAACCCTATAATACAGTAGAATGGCTTTATTTTCAAATTATTTTTTGTTGTTCTGTATTTTGTACACTATTCGCAAAGTTTTAAAACTGCATAGCACTACAAGTTACTATTATATACTTTTAGCAAGTTCAGTTGGATTCTCTGAATACTTCAAAGCTACATCCCTTGAAATAACTCTTGTCTTAACAAGATTAGCAAGCGAATAATTCATTGTGTGCATACCTGTCTGCATATTTGACTGAAGAACGGTCTGAATCTGATTAGTCTTCTTCTCTTTAATAAGATTAGATACTGCTGTATTATTAAGCATAATCTCTGTTGCAGCAATTCGCCCTTCCTGCTCTGCACGAGGTACAAGTGTCTGTGTTATAACTCCAGTTAATACAGATGCAATCTGTATTATAAGTGCAGACTGCGCCTCAATAGGGCATGCACTGATTATACGCTCAACTGTCTGTGTAGCGCTTCTTGTATGAAGTGTTGATAATACAAGATGTCCTGTTTCAGCAGCTGTAATTGCTGCATTGATAGTCTCATAATCTCTCATCTCTCCTACAAGAATAACATCCGGGTCTTCACGAAGTGCTGAACGAAGTGCTGTCGCAAAATCAGGTACATCTCTTCCTACCTGTCTCTGATGTATCATAGATTTCTTAAACCCATATACATACTCTATAGGATCTTCTACTGTTATAATATGTCTTGACATATTGTTGTTAATATAATCAATCATAGCTGCAAGTGTTGTAGACTTACCACTTCCTGTAGGACCTGTTACAAGAATAAGACCAGACCTTTTCTCAACAAGCTTAGAAAAAAGTTTTCCTGAATGTCCCAATTCTTCAAACGACGGTATAACAGAATCAAGAAGACGGATACTTGCTGCAAGATTTCTTCTCTGATGATATATATTAATCCTTAATCGTCCACCAGACTCATCAGTAGATGCCACATCAATATCTTTTCCTGCCTGAACATTCTGTATATCTTCATCACCAAGAATTGAGAATATCATATCTTCTGTTTCTTCTATCGAAGGTGTTATATCAAGAAGCTCAAGTTCACCATATTTTCTTACTGCAACCGCTTCTCCTGCAGTAATATGCAGATCTGAACACCTGTTATCTCTTGCGTATTTAATTAATTCTTTTAATTCCATGTTCCCCTCCCATACATTTTGTTCATTAGTATGAACCACAATAAAATACTACCATAATAAAAATGCATATTCAATCACACTTTTATCCCATTTTTCTTACATATATCATTAAGGCAGCATCTTTCACAGTGTGGCGTAGTACGCGCCGTACATACCTCTCTTCCGTGGTCTACAAACCGGTGGCATAATCCACTTCCTTCTTCTGGCGGGACTATCTTCCACAATGCCATCTCAACCTTCTTAGGCTCTTTCTCGTCTTTTACAAGACCTATTCTGTTACAAAGCCTTATACAGTGTGTATCTGTAACAATTGCCGGCTTTCCGAACACATCACCCATAATAAGATTGGCACTCTTCCTTCCAACTCCAGGAAGCTTTAATAATTCTTCTATGCTGTCAGGAACTTTATCATTATACTGTTCATGAAGCATGCGCATACATGCACATATATCCCTTGCCTTGCTTTTTCCAAGACCGCAAGGTCTTATAATCTTTTCAATCTCTTCTGGAGATGCTGCAGCAAGTGATGCTATATCAGGATATTTCTCATACAGCCCCTTAACCACAACATTTACTCTTGCATCAGTGCATTGTGCCGCAAGTCTTACGCTTACAAGCAGTTTCCAGGCATCATCGTAATCAAGACTGCACTCCGAATCCGGATATTCTGCCTTTAATCTTCTTATAACCTCTAAAGCAAGTTCTTTCTTAGTCATAGATTACGCATCTTTCTTCTTATAATTAGCAATTCCGAATATTGCAAGAAGCAATACACACGCAAATATCATCCAGCCAACAAGATAACCTGTTCCCTTTGGTTTAAATGTATCATAATAACCCTTAAGGTATACAACTACTATAATAGCCGGAAGTATATAACTCATATAGAATCTTAACCATTCAGGAAGCTTAGGACCTTTTCCTTCATTAGCTTCTTTTCTGAAGCCTTCCCAGCCCCAGCCGTTCTTCTTGGTACAGAATAATACAAATATCATGCTTCCAAGAGGAAGTAGATTATATGAAACAAGGAAATCCTCCAGATCCATAATTGAACTTCCTGGACCAATAGGCTGGAAAGCTGCAAGCTTGTTAAAGCCTAATACAGCAGGAAGTGAAAGCAGTATCATGAATATAACATTACCTGCAACAACCTTTTTCCTTGAAAATCCCTTAAGGTCTATATAAAAAGCAATAATGTTCTCAAACACAGCAATTACAGTTGATAATGCTGCAAATGACATGAATACAAAGAATGCTGTTCCCCATATTCTTCCTCCCGCCATATGATTAAATATGTTAGGTAGTGTTATAAATAAAAGTGATGGACCGGCACCAGGAGCAACACCATATGCAAAGCATGCAGGAATAATTATGAATCCTGCCATAAGAGCAACAAATGTATCAAGCAGAATGATATTAACAGCCTCTCCACCTATTGTTCTGTCTTTCTTTAAGTAGCTTCCGAATATCTCCATTGCACCAATACCTACACTAAGTGTAAAGAATGCATGTGTCATGGCATCAAATATAACCGGTCCTAAACCTCTTGATTTAATAGCATCAAGATTAGGCACCATATAGAATTTAACACCTTCTGATGCATTAGGAAGTACAAGTGAATGAACTGCCAGTACCACAATAAGGATAAGAAGAAGTGCCATCATAACCTTAGTAATCTTCTCAACGCCCTTCTGTAATCCTAATACACATACACCAAACGAAAGTAAAACTGCAACAATCATCCAGATTGTCATTGTACCAGGCTGTGAAAGCATAGTTCCAAATGCTCCTGAAACCTCATCTGGCTCTAAACCTGCTAACGAACCACTTGCCTCACGCCATGCATAATAAAGCATCCATCCTGCAACCATAGTATAGAAAGCCATTAATATGTAGCTTCCTAATATCGATACCCATTTGAAATGATGCCATTTACTTCCCTTAGTCTCCAGTTCTTCAAATGCCCTTGCAGCACCTTTACCGCTTCCTCGTCCTACTGTGAACTCCGCACACATAATAGGAAATCCAAGAATTGCAAGAAATACAAGATAGATAAGCACGAATGCCGCACCACCATTTTCCCCGCATATGTATGGAAATTTCCACACATTACCAAGTCCCACCGCACAGCCAGCAGACACTAAGATAAAGCCGAGTCGCGAGCCGAATTTTTCTCTCTCTTTCAAAATAAAACCTCCATAGTTAATATATTTACATTAATTAAGATTGTATCATATATTACTATATTTTCACAGCCAATTATTTCATACTCTCACTGACTTCTGATGTAATAGTCTGACCGCCCTGTTCATTCCATTCTTTTACAAATGTATCAAAGTAAGATATATCTTCTTCTCCACTTATAATCTTTAAATATGCCTCTTTTTCTTTAGCCTTAAGTCTCCACCAGTGGCTCTTCATTGTGTCTGTGGTCTTAAAATAAAGCGAATCAACTACCTTTATATTATCCTGTGCAATCAGACTGCATGCCTTAATTCTTGACATATACGCTGCCCATTGCGTACTTGTTTTGTTAGCATTCTTGATATACTCACTACACGCATCATAAAATGAGCGTTCAAGAAGTTCCAGACTGTCAGGATTCTTTCTTCCTGAAATTGTGGCATCTATATTCCTGTAACATATTGAAAGTGCATTATTGTAATCAACATTTATTGATAAAGGTCTTGCCGTAGGTTCAACATTAAGCTGATAGTAATTCTTGAATTCTTCTGAGTCTGTACAGTCAAATCTTACCTTATCAAACATGACACTTATCATCTTGGCTGCAATCTCAGGATGTTCATAGCCCTTTCTTACAACAACATATTTGTAACACGGGTTCTGGCTGTGATAACTCGTTGTCCCATCCGAATCCGTTGCTATTAAATATGGCTGCCAGTCTGCATCCGGATTCCTGCTTACTGCATTAGCAAGCGGATTATTCGGTGCCCACCATGGTCCAAAAAACGAGCCACACAGACCATTCTCTATTAGCTCACATATATTGGTTGATGTTCTCAGAAGAAAATCATTATCTATAACCCCCTGATTATACAGACTGTTTATATACGAAAGTGCTTCTTTTGCCTCATCTGTAACCGAACCATATACAATCTCACCATCATCGTTCATTATCCACTGCTTTGGATACGCTCCAAAGCAGGCAAATATTATATCCAGCAGAAATTCACTGCTGTAACCACATTCACCTGTCACATCTGTATCCACTGCAAGCCCCACTGTATTAGGTTTTCCGGACGCATCCACGCCATTATTTCCAGGGTCTTCTGATATAAAATGCTTCACTATATTAACAACATCATCAATAGTGTGTGGCTCTGACAATCCAAGCTTATCCATCCAGTCTTTTCTTAACCACACAAGATTAGGTCCATCTGTTATATTAGTCTCCGGCAGTGCCATTATCTTTCCATCATATGTAACCATATCCTTAAGTGAATCGCCATAGCTTTCATACATTTTCCTGATTCTGTCACTTATACAGTTATTGTAGCTTTCTGTAAGGTCCTCTATAAGTCCTGCTTCCACTAACTGTTCAACCTCATCCTGACTTGATACAACCATAATATCCGGAAGGCTTCCCATTGAAATTACCATTGAAACATTAGTGTCATACTGACTGTCGTTTGCTTCAAATACATCAACATTCTGCACATTTATCACAGACTTAATATAGCGTGTGTACGCATTGTCCGTATAAGTGTCATTCTCCGGCATATTGGAATTATTAACACTTGTCATCTTTCCAAGTGTATATTCTATAGTCTCCGGGTAAGCCCCGAATGGAGTTGTTCTCGCTTCTTCCATTCTCGCATTGTATTCTTCATTATCATTAGACGCAAAACCAGCCGGGCTTTTACACCCGGCTAATATAAGCATTATTCCTGTGACACCAAATGCCACACATTTTTTTAATGTTTGCTTTAATCTATTCATATATCTAACCCTTCACTGCACCTGTCATGCTTTCATTATAACATCTTTGCATTATCATAAACAAGGCTGCAATTGGAATTGATATAAGAACTGCTCCTGCTGCAAATCTTGTGTACCATACATCAACATATTCTTTTTCAAGCATCTGCCATAAGCCGATTGCTACGGTATAATACTTCGCATTTGCCCTGCAGATTACTCTTGCAAATATGAAATCTACCCAAGGTGCTATGAATGATGTAAGTATTGTATACACTATAATTGGTTTACTGAGAGGTATTGTTATCTTAGTAAATACCTGCCACTTCGTTGCTCCATCTATCATAGCAGCCTCATCTATTGTCTTAGGGATAGTATCAAAGAATCCCTTTGCAATGTAAAACTGTATTCCTGATGATGCTGAATATACAAGCACAAGCGCAACTCTTATCATTGCTCCTTCTGAAAGTCCTACTGCTTTAAGTATATAATATACGGCAACCATCGCCATAAATGCAGGGAAAAGTCCAAGTATCATTGCGATATTCATCATTGCTTTTCTCATCTTAAACTTAAGCCTTGACATACAGTAGGCTACTGACAGTACAAAAAATGTTGATATAATACATGAGAATACTGCTACTATCAGAGTATTGGTAAACATTCGTGGAAAATTAAGTATTCCTGTATCTGTAAAAAGCTTTACATAATTATCAAGTGAATACTGCTTTGGGAAGAAGGAGCTTGTATAAGCACCCTTCTGAGCCCTGAAGCTTGTGAGGAGTATCCAGAAAAGAGGACTTACCCACACTATCGCTAATATTGTAAGCACTGTATGTGCCAGTATATTTTTAATAGTCTTTTTCTTTTTCACTGGAATCCCTCCTCATCTTTATACGCTTTCGTTCTTCTGTATACAAGCAGTGAACCAATTGCTAAGAATATGAATGTCATAATACCGATAACAGCACCAAGATTATAATACTGATAATCTATTGTCATCTTGTACAGCCATGTTACCAGAAGGTCTGTCTTTCCTGCTGTTGCACCTGCCATAACCGGATCTCCCTTAGTCAGCAGGTAAACAATGTTAAAGTTGTTAATATTAGCAGTAAATGTAGTAATAAGATATGGTGCCGTTACAAATAACATATATGGCATTGTTATCTTAATAAACTTGACAAATCCATTAGCTCCATCTACATCTGCTGCCTCATACAACTCCATAGGTATATTCTGTAATATACCTGTAACCTGCAGAATAGTATATGGAATACCTATCCACAGATTTACCACGATTACTGTAATTCTTGCCCAAGTCGCATTTGTAAAGAATGGCAGTGATTTTGTTATCCATCCTGCATTCTTTAAAACAACATTTACAATTCCATCCTGTGCCAGCATGCTTCTGACAATAAGAAGTGAAACAAACTGTGGAATTGCAATTGAAAGTATAAATATAAATCTCCAGAAAGCTTTGAATTTCGTACCTTTTCTGTTGATAAGCAGTGCAACAAGTATTCCGAATATGTAATTAAGAAATGTTGCAAATATTGCCCACACTATAGTCCAGCCAAATACTGACCAGAAAGACTGTCCTATCATGCTTCCTGAATCGAATATCTGCTTGAAATTCTCAAGTCCTACCCAGTCGAAAAGCACCAGATGGCTGTCAACCTTACTATAATTAGTGAATGCCATGCTTATCATGAAAATAAGCGGAAGTATTGTGAATATAAGCACACCTGATACTGGAAGTGTAAGCAGCAACTTATGAAGATTCTCATTAAACAGCGACTTCACGTCTTCTGCAAATGTGTTTATATGCTTTCCTTTTTCCTTTAACAGCTCCAGCTTATATGAGCTTTTTACAGCACTAGCTGCAACTATTATATAAGCTATAATAATGAATATTGTTGCTATTCCATACAGAAGTATAAGAAGTGAATTATCACCTGCAACATACTCATATATTCCAAGCTTCTCATTCCAGACCTCCTGCTGCGGTCTGCTTCCAAGACCTGGAAGCATCGCAAGGCAGTTAATTCCCCTCATAATCATAAAGCATACAAAGGCTGCTTCTATAGCTATATACATAATTCCCTTTATAATCTGCTTTCCTACAAGATTACCAAGTCCTGGAATCAGAATGCTTAACTTCGTAAATATATTTCCTTTTCTAAATGATTCAGTGAACTTAACTGCCATTATGCGCCACTCCTTTCAGCATTTAATCCCTATCAATTATTTTGCAATTGATGTATTAATCTGCTTATAGAAATCCTGTGTCTTAGCTGCTGCATTATCTGCTGTTATTTCACCATTTACGATTGCCTTAGCAAAGTTCTGTGCAGGTGCCCAGTAATCATTCATGCCTGTTACTGTTGGCTGGATTACTGATGTCTTGTTAAATGTATCATTCTGTGCTGTTACAAGTGCATCCTTCTTTACTTCATCAGTTGCAAGAAGCTCTGTATTACAAGGAATAACACCTCTTAATTCATAGTGCTTCTTCTGTGCATCCTTGCTTCCAAGATACTTTGCAAGTGCAACTGCTACCTGCTGATACTTGCAGTTAGGATTAACTGCGATTGCCTTAGAACCTGCAAATGCTAACATCTGCTTGTCTTTTCCACCAATCTTTACTGTAGGAAGTGAAACTGCTCCAAAATTGTCTCCAAGAATCTCTTTAACACTCTTATAATCCCATGATCCTGAGAAGTAAGCTCCAACTGAACCATCTCTTAAGCCAGCGATACCAACACCCTGAAGGTCATTGACAAAGTTAGGATTATTTACAAGTGAAACCATTGCCTGTGTTGCCTGTGTTCCCTTATCTCCTGAGATATCAACACCTGCTGAATTATCTTTTCCGTCTTTTCCAAAATATTTACATCCATTAGCAAGGAAGAATGATGACATATACCAGCCCTCTGTAATATTGAAAGCCACCTTATTCTTCTCAAGCATCTTATCAAGGCTCTTTACATCACTGTCTGTGAATTTGCTCTTGTCATAGTACATAAACCATGTATTAGTTGTAAATGGTACTCCGTATACAGCCCCATCTACTGATACTGAATCCACAATTGCATCTGAGTTAGTTTTCTTAACATAATCTGCTGTCTCTCCACCAAGCTTTGCAATAGCGTTAGCATCAACAAGTGTCTGAAGCTGGTCGTTAGCAAAGAAGTATACATCTCCTGAATTCTCTGGATCCTGTGGAACTATCTTTCCTGCGTCCTGCTCTGAGCATACACCGTATTCAAATGTTAAATCCCAGTCAGGATGCTCTGAATTAAACTGGTCACACATTGTCTGAAGCCATTTGCCGTTCTCATCTGCCTGATCTTCTGCACAGCCCCATACCTTGATTGTAGCTGTGATTTTTTCCTCGCCTGCTGCTGTGTCATCCTTTTTAGCATTGCCACAACCCACAAAAAGTGACCCACACATTGTTGCTGCCATCACTGCAGCCGCTAATCTCTTAAACTTCATAAAAAAACCCTCCTTAATAATTATCCGAGACAGCTTTGATTACTGTCCTCTTTTGATAATCTAATTATATTAAGGAGGGGTTAATATTAAAATATAAGATATTTTAGAAACATATCAGTTTTTTGTGTTGTATGGTTTTGCCGGGAATTTTATTGTTATTGTTGTTCCCTCATCAGGCATGCTCTGCACTTCCAGATGATAGCTTTCGCCGTAATAAAGTCTTATTCTGTCATTAACATTTCTTGCACCATACCCTTTTGACTGGACTGTTAAGAAGTTTTGTGCAGTTTCTTTGTCCATTCCTACACCGTTATCAGACACTGTTACACATACAAGCTTTTTACCTTCTTCATCCGTCTGCATCCTGGCCTCTACTGTTATTACACCTTTCCTATCTGTCAGCAGATCTATACCGTGGTCTATTGCATTTTCTACCAATGGCTGGAGTATAAGGTTTAAAGATTCGCATGGCATAACTTCCTCTGATACATTTATCACCACATCAAATGAGTTGTCATGCATTATCTGCTGAATCTTAAGATACGACTGCATGTTGCTTAATTCCTGCTCAAAGCTTAGTATATTCTTTCCCTTATTAAGCGATGTACGGTAGTAGTTAGACAATGCAAGTGTTATCTCACTTATATCCTCCTGTTCATATTCTATTGCTTTCCAATTGATAAGCGATAATGAATTGTAGAGGAAATGCGGATTAATCTGTGCCCTTAATGCCCGCATCTCTGATTCTTTCTGGCTTATACGTCCTTCATATACCTGCGTGATAAGATTCTTAATCTGGGTTGTCATGCTGTTAAAGCTATGAATAAGGTCACCTATTTCATCTTTGTCCTGTGTATTAATTACCGCATCAAAGTCTCCATTTTCAACCTTTGCCATACTGTTTTTTAATTTATTAATTCTTCTTGTAATGAAGCCTGTTGTAAATATACTCGCCGCAGCGGCACCTGCAACTGCTACCACAAATGCAACTACAATCATTGTAATCATTGAATTAGCTGACCTGAGCACAAGTTTTCTTGGTTCATAGACATATACTGTCCATCCGGTAACAGAGCTTTCCTTCTTTACTACAGAGTAACCCTCTGTATTTCCACATGTATCATTATCCCATTCTGCCCCGTCGATTAACGAAAGCAGTTTCTTACTGTTTAATCTGTATCTGGTGTTATTGTTTTCAAATGTGTCACTGCTGCATATAACTTTTCCATCAGCGTCAAGCACCACCATTCCGCAGTTCTGCTCAAGACCACCTGTAAATGAACTCATCATGCTGTCATAATCAACATCTATGTACATGATTCCAAGAATCCCTAGATGGTCAAGCGTTGACATTTTTCGTGCTGAAACAAGTGTCCTGCTGTCTTCATCAACAAACCACTGTATCTTAGTGCTTTCAGCAGCAGAATTATAAAAAGGTCTGTCTTTTATCTCTTCTATTGGAGCTATAGTCGTATCATGTTTAATAGCTTTATCCACATATATTGTTACCCTGTTAATATCATTGTGAAAATACTTTAATGATGAAAGCATAGGGTCAAATGTAGTGACAATCTGGTTATACATCTCATATGTGCTTTTGTAATCGTATGAAAGCACTCCCGACAGCGTATCATTAAATGTTATATAATTAGACAGGTTGTCATACACCTCTATCTGCCCATCCACCGTTGTAACAGACTGCTCAATTGCCCCCTTGATGCTCTTTAAGTCCCTGTCCATAAGAATGTTTCTCATCTGACAGTATGCAAAAACAAAAAGCACAATCAGGGGAATAAGTCCGGTCACTACATATATGATGACAAGCTTGTTCTGCAATCTTATATCATTGATTTTCTGCTTAATCTTTTTCAACTCAATTCTCCCTGATCCCTGAATTTCTGAGGACTTATACCAAAATACTCCCTGAAGCTCTGTACAAAATATGAAACATTTGGATAACCCACCTGCTCACTTATATTCACAATCTTCATATTCGTACCGGTAAGCAGTTCCTTAGCCTTCTCCATTCTGTACTGTTTAATATATTTGCTCAGATTCTGTCCTGTTTCCTTCTTAAAAAGTGAACTTAAATAGCTTGGTGCAAGATAAACCATATCCGCAAGCTGCTGTGCGCCAATCTCCTCACCATAATGGTTATGTATATAATTCTTTACGGTCTCAATCTCCCGGTGTGACGTGGCCGGCTCTTTTCCGAAACTCTTTTCCAACAAATCAATATAGTTATTCACTATATCCATAATGCATGAGAAATCCTCCGACTTATACAGTCTGTCAATCTCCCTGCCAAATTCCGCCTCATCAGCACCCGGAATATTGTCATAGAAATCTTTTAACAGATTGGAAAATACGAACTTGATGTATATATGTGAGAAGTTCGACTGCCCCCTGTATTTCTTACACAATGCATCAAAATGTATCCGTAAAAATGTGATATCCTTCATCTTGATATCCTGCTTCATCTGCTTCATAAGTGCATCATCATCAATCTGTACAAGCACAGGTGTATCTTCACTGATATTATCAGAAAAAATATATCTTCCTGTCTCATAAAACTTATTATTCATCAGTGTATCAACTGCATCCATTACCTGTGGAAGCTCATGATAATCGTTGAATAAACCGGACACAGCAATATACATAAACTGTCCTGTCTTTCTATATATATAGTCATGAATATTTGTAAACATTTCTTCAATGTTCTTATCAATATTACCATCTGCTGTGAGTGATTTATCAGAAAATATGATAACTGACTGTAACGGGTTAAGATTAAGGTACTGATAATCCAGTTCCCCGGTTATCTCTTTAAATATGTCTTCACCTGTATCATATTTCCCAAAGAAATCAGTATTGAATTCTATAAGTGCAAGTCTGTTATACCCTGCCAGAAAATCCCCATTATCAAGTATTCCTGATGCATCACCGGAGTTGAGCAGCGTATACATGTAGTACTGTTTTATAAAGTTAGCCTGCCTGTTATAGTCCTCATCCTTCTTGTGTTCCTCGTCAAGCTCTGTTATAACTCCTGTAATTGTTGAACTGAATTCTGACGGATCAACCGGCTTTAATATATAATCTTTAACACCTAATTTAACTGCCAGCTTGGCATACTCAAACTCGTTATAGCCTGAGAATATAATTGTCTTTAAACTGATGTCGTTGCGCATCACATTCTTAATAAGCTCTATCCCGTCCATAAACGGCATCTTAACATCTGTAAGCAGTATATCTATATGTCCAATTCCTGTATTCTTGTCAGATGTCAGATATTCCAGTGCCTGCTTTCCGTTGCACGCCTCAAATACTCCAAGCTCAATTCCCATTCTCTTAAGAAGCATTCTTATTCCGCTTCTTTCAATCTTTTCATCATCCACTATAAGTATATTATACATAAATCTACCCCGAAACCTTCCTCATTCACGAACTTTTGCTCTTATAATGATTATAGCTTCCGGGGCAATTATTATCAACTTATTTAGTTATATTAAAGATGCCATATATCTTCATTGTACTGTCGGATTGTTCTGTCTGATGAGAAAAATCCGGCATTTGCAATATTAACAAGCATTTTTTCTGCCCACGCATATCTGTCATCATAATCTGCAAGAGCCTTTTCTTTGGTTTCTATATAGCTTCGTAAGTCAAGCAATGCCATAAACCAGTCTTTTCCTACAATCTCATTATACAGTCTGTTAAGACTATGTGAATCACCTGCCTGAAGCATAGCATCCGATATTATAAAATCCACACATTGTTTTATAAGAGCATCTGTCTCATAAAGCTTCTTTGCGTTATAGTCACATTTTTCATAATGTGCAATAACTTCATCACTTGTTGCGCCAAATGTATATATATTATCTTTACCTACAAGCTCTGCAATCTCAACATTAGCACCATCCATTGTTCCTAATGTCACAGCACCGTTAAGCATGAATTTCATGTTGCCTGTTCCTGATGCTTCTTTAGATGCAAGTGATATCTGCTCTGATATATCACATGCAGGAATCAGCTTCTCTGCCAGTGTTACATTGTAGTTCTGGACAAGCACAACCTTAAGGTAAGGACTTACATCTTTATCGGCCTCAATAACCTTACTCAATGTAAGTATCAGATGAATTATATCCTTCGCAATTGTGTATGCAGGTGCAGCCTTTGCGCCAAATATCACTGTAACAGGAGTCTTTGGAATGTTGCCTGCCTTGATGTCAAAATATTTATATATTATATACAGTGCGTTCATCTGCTGTCTTTTATACTCATGCAGTCGCTTTATCTGTATATCGTATATTGACTGTGGATTAATCTCTATTCCCTGTGTCTGCTTAAGGTATTCTGCAAGATTTCTCTTGTTGTCTGTCTTAATCTCAAGAAGATTATCGTAAACATTTTTATCACCGGCAAACTTTAAAAGGTCTTTTAACTTTTCTGCGTCATGTCTGTATTCACTTCCGATAAGTGTCTCAATGTATTTCGCAAGTCCATTATTACAGTGGATAAGCCACCTTCTGAATGTGATTCCGTTAGTTTTGTTATTGAACTTCTCTGGATATATCCTGTAGAAATTATTAAGCTCTGTATTCTCTAATATCTCAGTATGAAGCTTTGCTACTCCGTTGACGCTCATTCCATAATGAATATCGATGTGTGCCATGTGAACGAGATTATTATCGTCAATTATATACACTGATTTATCTGTGTACTTCTTGCGCACTCTTCTGTCAAGTTCTTTTATAATCGGCATAAGCTGTGGCACAACCCTGTTAAGATAATCCACAGGCCATTTTTCAAGGGCTTCGGCAAGGATTGTGTGATTAGTATACGCACAGCTTTTTGATACAATATCAATTGCTTCGTCCATTGTTATCGGACTTCCATCTATATCTCCATTTTCTGTAAGAAGTCTTATAAGCTCCGGGATTACCATTGTCGGATGCGTATCGTTAATCTGGATTACTGCAAGGTCTGGCAGATTCTTAAATGTTTTTCCGGTGTTAATACATTTGTCCCTGCACTCGTCTAATATAAGCCTTGCTCCATTGCTTACCATGAAATACTGCTGATAGATTCTAAGAAGCCTTCCCTGTTCGTCACTGTCATCAGGATAAAGAAACAGTGTAAGGTTCTTGGCAATATCTGACTTATCAAAGTCTATGCTGTCACCTTTTACGATGCTCTCATCAACTGTCTCCACATCAAACAGATGAAGCTTATTCGTTCTCTTTTCTCCGTACACATTGATATCATACATTCTTGAAACCACACTGATTTCTCCGAAATTGATAGTGTATGCCACATCTGTCGGAACAAGCCAGCTGTCCTTACCAATCCATGGATTAGGCACTTCCTTCTGCTTCCCATTCTCTAACACCTGCTTAAAAAGTCCAAGATGATAATTAAGTCCGATTCCGTCACCATTAAGACCAAGGTTAGCAATTGAATCAAGGAAGCATGCTGCAAGTCTTCCAAGTCCGCCATTACCAAGTGACGGCTCTACTTCCAGTTCTTCAATATCTGAAAGATTCTTTCCTGCCTGTGTAAGTTCTTCCTTAACTTCATCATAGATTCCTAAATTAATAAGATTATTGGATAAAAGCTTTCCTATAAGGAACTCTGCAGAAATGTAGTATACCTTTCTGCCATTGTCTTTCACTATTCTATCACGTCCCTTTTGTGCAACCAGCTTCATAAGTGCATGAAAGCACTCCTCGTTGCTGCATAAGTGCAAGTCTTTTCCATATTCTTCCAAACATATAGTGTTAAGCATATCGTTGCCCTCCATTCTTGTATTTATATTTTATTATAGGGTTGCTGGAAAAATTCTCTTGCTTTATAATGGGATAAACTTGTACTATTCTATCATATTTAAGGAGAACCTTATGAATATAACAGATTACGGACCACTGAAAGAAACCAAGTCTCATTTTGATTCAGATTTTTTATATAACACTTACCTATGCTCTATACCGCTTGATTTTGCGGAAGTTCCGCTTCACTGGCATAATGAGATGGAGCTTATATACATCAAGAAGGGACGCATGATTGTAAGCGTTGACCTTGAGTATTCTGTTGTAAATGCTGGAGATATTGTTGTTGTCATGCCTGGACATATCCATTCTATCATCCAGAACGAAAGTGATTCATGCGAATACGAAAATATTCTTTTTAATCTTGATATGCTTGTTAGCAGGCAGTGTGATTATGATACCGTAAGCTTTTTTAACGGAATTGCCGGCTTTAATGGGTATTGCCCTCCTGTTATCAGTAAAACTGCGCCACACTATTCTGATTTAATTCATTATATTGATGAAGCTGATAATATATGCAAGTATTTCCCTGACGGGTACAGGCTGAAAATCCGTGCATGTCTTTTTAATTTCTTTTTTGAGCTTAATGCACATTTTTACACGCATACGGATATGCCTGTACACTTGTCTGATGATAAGATGGATAAGCTGAAACTGGTACTTAATTATATTGAAAAGAACTTCGCGCGTGCAATATCCATTGAAGAGATTGCGCAGTGGTGTCATTTCAGCCAGTCGCATTTTATGAAGTTTTTTAAGAACTGCACCGGCACATCTTTTATCACTTACTTAAACGACTACCGGCTTATTATTGCTGCAAGAATATTAAAAACCACAACCCAGCCGGTTATTATAGTGGCTTCGGATTGTGGTTTTGATAATATATCTTACTTTAATAGAAAATTCAAAGAAAAATATGGTGTTTCTCCGAGGGAATTCAGGAAATAAGGTGTTATTAATATAATCTGTTTTTTACATATTCTTCAAATCTTGGCAGTGCCATTGCTATTTTTCCATACTGTCTTGTATCTATAACGCCCTTTCGCTTTAAACGGTCACGGTACACAGAGAATAATTCTGGCTTCATGTCAAGCTTTTCACGAATATCTTTTACTGACTGATAACCGCTCTCAGATATAACGCTAAGTATTTCCTTATCTTTAGATGATAACTCTGCCCATATCTTACTGTATACATATTCATCTAAATACTGATCATACTCTGGCATAATATCTTCAAGTGTATGATCTTTTCTATTATCCCAGTAAAGATATCCAAGCACCTGAAACGCAAATGGATATCCTCTTGTAAGAAGTGTCATCTTGTCAGCCATTTCATCATTAATATCAAATATTCTCATGTAATGGCTTTTAATAGCTGTATAATTAAGCGGCTCTAATATAATCTTAGGTGCTCTGTATAAAAATGTAAGTGACTTTTCATTCTGTAAATCATATATATTCTCATACAATCCTGTCATCAAAAGATATATAGGATATTCTTCTCTTAAAAATATCTGAAATGAACTTGCAAATATTTTAATATTCTCTGAATTAATAACCTCATCAATTGTTATAAGAAGCCTTTTCCCCAGACGTTTTATGTGAGAAAGCATTATCTCAATAACATTTTCAATATCAGTAACAGGAACAGCATTCTCTACTGTTACCCCCAGTCCAAATACTGAAAAGTCAAGCTTTGCTTTAACAAATACTGCATGCATTTCTGGAATTGCATATATCTTTGCTGCCAGACTCTGTAAAAGATCACGGTTAGGATTAAGCTCAACTACTATCCATTCATCTGACCGTTTTCGTATCTCTGACGCAATGTTAGTCATCATTACAGTTTTTCCTGAACCTCTTACTCCTGTAATCATATATATCTGATTAGGCGATTCTTCCGCTGTAAAATCTCCAATTATTCTCTCTGTCTGTGCAATTCTCGAAATATACTGCACTGGTTTTTTCCCAAATGATAATGTAAACGGATTATTCATGCGCAGCCTCCTATATAAGTTTATATAACCTTTTATAACTTTTTGTTTGTTTTATAACTTTATATAAGTTTTTATAACTTTTTATTTATTATATAACCTTTTATAACTTTTATCAATTGCAAAATAAAAAATCCTGCTCTCTGGCAGCCCAAACCACCTGAAAGCAGGATTAACATTTTAATTATTAACACATTACATTAAGCCTTGTGCTCTGTTGTAAGCATTACATATCTTATTAGAATTCTTGATAAGAATATGCATTGCAACAAATGGTCCAATTCCACAGATAAAAGCACCAAATATCTGCCATAAAAGAACAGTTGTACCATTCTCCTGGATTGAAAGTCCATAACGAGGTCCGTTAGCTGCAAGTCTGTTACCAAGATTATAGTACCAGAACCATGCATATATACCACATGTTATGAGTGATAAAAGAACAAATGCAACAAGCCCTGATGTATTCTCTCCATCTCCATCACATGCAATATTAACATCATGTGCCATCTTGTAAATGAAATAATAGCTGTATATTCCACATGTGATAATTGAAAGAATTATGTATGAAGCAAGACCTCTGTCATCCTTTAATCTTGTACCTGAGTATGGTGGGATTGTGCCATTATTATAACCATTGCTGTAATTCTGATTAGCATTGTAACCCTGATTATAATTCTGGTTATTGCTGTTCCCATTGAAACTCTGCTTTACTTCATCAAAAGCACTTCCTAACTCTTTCTCAACCTTATTGAATACCTGACCTGCCTGACCAGCAATATCCTGCTCTGGTGAACAATTTGCTCCACAATATGGGCAGAACTTTGTTGAATCCGGAATCTGTTTTCCACATTTTGTACAAAACATATTAATTCTCTCCCCCTTATAAGTTTAGTTTCCGAATGATACGGAATAGGATATTGTTCTGAGGTTCAAAAACCACAATATCTCCAGTTCCAATAAACATTCTATACAAATAAACTATAACAAATGCACCTGCTATTGTAAACATAAAAATTTTATAAAATTTAATATTTATTTTAGATTTCAGAAGCATAACTATAACAACAACCGGTGGCAGGAAAAAAAGTGGATGATACATGAACGCATCATGAATATTAAAATGTAGTAAAGATATCCATGCCCTTGACATTCCACAGCCTGCACATGATATTCCTGTTATGTATTTTATAGGGCATGTAACCCCGAAGCTTTCTAGTATCACATACAGCACAACAACTGCCGCAACTGATGTTATCACTTCTATTCTTCTATGCGATTTTCTTTTATATGTATTGCCTCCGCTCATTATTCCCCCTGATAATGCTTTTTATTACATTATAATCTCTCCTGCAAGCAATGCAAGACAAGGAAGCGTAATTATGCTAATCAACGTAGACAAAGTAACTGCACCAACTGCGAGCTTCTGGTCGTGACCGAACTTAATTGCAAAAAGTGTTGTAATAGCTGCACACGGGCATGCCTCAAGTATAATTGTAATAACAGCAACCATTCCACGGGCATGTATCAGATACATAACCAGAGTACAGATTACCGGTATAATAAACATCCTGAGAATAACCGTAAAATATACTCTTTTATCCTTTAAGATACTCAATAATGGGAACTGTGAAATAGTAATTCCTGTTATTATCATAGACAACGGGGTATTCATGCCTCCTACAACATTAAATGTATCCTTTAAAACATCCGCAACCGGAATTCTTGCAAGGAATATGACAAGACCGACCGCAACCGATATAATTGGTGGGCATGTAACAATCTTCTTTAAAAGTTCCTTGAAACTCATACTCTCTGAAACATACACAATTCCGACAGTCCATAAAAGAATATTGAATACAGTAACATATACGCTCGCATACAGTACACCTTCTGAACCGTACATTGCCTGAATAAGTGGAAATCCCATATAAGCCGCATTAGAAAATGTAGTTGCAAATCTTATAATGCCGCGCACTTCCTTTTTCATCAAAAATGTTATGCCAATCGATAAAGCCATTCCTATGCATATAGTAAGTATGCTGTAAAAAAGCATTCTGCCCATATTCTTAAGAATCTCGGCATTGTATCCTGACATGTAAGAATTAATAATCATAAATGGAACAACAAAATATATAAGAAGGTTAGAAAGCATCCCCTTTCCTTCTTCGTTAACCATCTTAATCTTTCCTATAACAACTCCACACAGTATAAGTATGAATAACTCAAATACCTGCTTCGCGGTAATAAGTGCTAAATCCATAGCTCTTTTATCCTCCTTATCATACACGCAAAAAACATGTTATATATTTCGTCTTCTGAAATATATAACATGTTAATAGCAAAGTCAAGTAAAAATCTAATACTTTATCTCTGGCATAAGTTCTGCACTTATTACATTAAGCATACGTTCCATTGTCTCTAACTCTTCTTTAGAAAATCTGTCCTCAATCCTGCCCATTACAGTCTTAAGATATGTATTGCTGATATTATAATAATCTATATACTTCTGTGTTACCTCGAGATGATACTCTCTCTTGTCTTCCTCAGACTGTACTTTCTTTAAGTATCCCTTCTTAACAAGGTTATTAATCTTATACGCCGCGTTAGGAGATGATATATTTGCCATATCAGCAAACTGTGCCACAGTAGGTTTATCAAGTGCATATATTATCTCCATGCAGAAAGTTTCTACAGTTGTAAGAGATGTCTCCCTCTCCTGTAGCTTTTCAAACATTTTCTGATAAAAATGCATCTTAAACTTCGTATATACCTTACTAAAAGAATCCTGCAGCACCTTACTTTACCTCCTAAGCTTTTTTAATTGTTTATTATTATAACAATAGCTCTATTCTATTGCAAATGTAAGTTCAGCTGACACTGCAAGTTTTCCGTCAACATAAGCTTCTGCCTTTCCTACTCCCACAGGACCTTTTCTTGCTATAATCTCGCATGACATTTCAAGCACATCCCCAGGTGTGACCTGAGCCTTAAACTTAGCATTTTTAATTCCTGCAAAAAGTGCTATATGTCCCTTATTCTTTTCTTCCGACAATAAAGCAACTGCTCCAGTCTGCGCCAGTGCCTCAATAATAAGTACTCCCGGCATTACCTTCTTCTGTGGAAAATGTCCTACAAAATGCATTTCATTGGCAGATACGCATTTAATACCACAAGCCTTCTTTCCAGGCTCACACTCCGTTATCCTGTCTACTAATAAAAATGGATATCTGTGTGGCAGAATCTGCTGTATTTCATCTGAATTAAGCTGCATGATTACACCACCTTTCTAAGAACAATTGAAGCATTATGTCCGCCAAAGCCAAGTGAATTAGACATAGCATAATCAACTCTTGACTCTCTTGCCTTATTTGGAACGATATCAAGATCACAGTCATCATCCGGCACCTGATAATTAATGGTTGGTGGAATTATATTATTCTTTACAGCAAGTGCCGATATAATTGCCTCAACAGCACCGCTTGCACCTAACATATGTCCTGTCATCGACTTTGTTGAGCTTACCGCAAGCTTGTACGCATGTTCTCCAAATGCCATCTTTATCGCATTAGTCTCTCCCTTATCATTAAGCTTTGTACTTGTCCCATGCGCATTAATATAATCAATATTCTCTGGTCTTATTCCTGCATCCTTAACAGCCTCAGTCATTGCCTGTGCTGCCATGCTTCCGTCTTCGAGAGGGGCTGTAACGTGGTTTGCATCACATGTTGAACCATATCCTGCAATTTCACAGTATATCTTAGCGCCTCTTTTCAGTGCATGTTCATACTCTTCAAGAATAAGCACACCTGCTCCTTCTCCCATAACAAATCCGCTTCTTTCTTTATCAAACGGAATAGAAGCCCTGTTGACATCTTCTGCTTTGCTTAATGCATGCATTGATGTAAAACCACCAATTCCAAAATCAGTTATACAGCTTTCTGCACCTCCGCACACAATCACATCCTGATATCCATCCCTGATCTGTCTTAATGCATCTCCAACAGCATTGGTTCCACTGGCACATGCAGTAACAACACATGTACACATTCCATGTAGTCCGAATCTGATTGCAACATGTCCTGCCGCCATATTAGTTATCGACATTGGCACAAAATGTGGCGAAACTCTGTCATATCCTTTATTTTCGCCTCTTAAGCATTCTCTCTGTATAGTTGTAAGTCCGCCAATTCCACTTGACAATATAACACCACATCTTAATGTGTCTTCTTTGCCAAAATCTATAGCTGAATCCTTCACGGCTTCATCTGCAGCAGCAAGTGCATATATCGTGAAATCGTCCATTTTCCTTAATTCTGCTTTATCAACAATACTCTCTGCGTCAAAGCCTTTTACTTCACCAGCTAGCTTGACTGCACTGTTTTCTGTATTAAAATGTGTTATCTTACCAATACCACATTTACCAGCCTTTACAGCTTCCCACATATCATTAACATTGTTTCCGACAGGAGTAACTGCTCCCATACCTGTTATTACAACTCTTCTCATATTGCCATTCCTCCGTCTACACAAAGTACCTGTCCGGTTATGTATCGTGCTCCGTCACCCGCAAGAAATGCTACTGTTTCTGCAATATCTTCCGGCTTTCCCATCTCTTTAAAAGGTATATTCTCCACCACTTTTTCTTTAACAGCATCTGACATTGCTCCGGTCATATCAGTTTCAATCATTCCCGGTGCAACCGCATTTACAGTTATATGTCTTGACGCAAGCTCTCTTGCAAGCGACTTCGTCATACCAATAACACCTGCTTTACTTGCAGAATAATTAACCTGCCCTGCATTGCCCATAACACCAACTACAGAACTCATATTAATAATTCTTCCTGCTCTCTGTCTTAACATAAGCCTTGAAACTCCACGCATCATGTAAAATGTACCCTTTAGATTCACATCTATAACTGCATCGAAATCCTCATCCTTCATACGTCCAATAAGATTGTCCTTAGTAATTCCTGCATTATTGACAAGAATATCAATTCTTCCGCCAAGTAAATCCACAGCTTCCCTAATTAAACGCTCACATTCCTCTGAATTACTCACATCTGCCTTAATTGCATGGATTTCAATTCCATACTCTCTGCATAAATTAACTGTTTCACTGGCAGCCTCATCACCTGAACGGTAACTGAATACAATATCTGTTCCTTCACTTGCAAGCTTAACGCATATAGCCCTTCCTATTCCCCTGCTTGCACCTGTAATAAGTGCTTTTCTTCTCTCAGTCATTCCCTATCCTTTCCAAATCAATGTCAGATTTGCTTAACCAAAGCTTATATGTCCGATTTATTCAATCTATAATCTGTCATAATCTCATTAATAAGTTCCTGTACGCTCATTATCCGGTCAACTCTGTCTGCATTACTTCCTGCAAAAAACAGTCCATTATCCCAGTCACCCTTAACTGCTGCTATAAGTGCCCTGCTTATGCAATATGGTATACTGTCATCCTTCTTACATGCTGTAAGACAACCATTACATTTTCTTGCCGTGAAGGTTTCTCCTGCATCAAGCCTTTCAAGCAGTGGGCTGTTAATTGCACGTGCCGGCATTCCAACAGGACTTTTAATAATACGGATGTCTTCTCTCTTTGCATTAACAACAGCCTGTTTAAATGTATCTGAAGCATCACATTCATTGGTAGCAATGAATCTTGTCGCAATCTGTACACCTGCAGCACCTTTATTTACATAATGTGCCATATCTTTGCCATCAAACACACCTCCAGCGACAAAAACCGGGATATCCGCACCGTACTCTTCTATTACAGCAAGTACATCTGACAATATTTCATCGTTAGTCTGTGTTTTTCCCTGTGTAATATCATCTGCACCAAAGCCTAAATGTCCTCCTGCCATGCTTCCTTCAATAATGAACATATCCGGATACACATCATAATGCTTCTTATAAGTTTTCATAATTATCCTGGCAGCCCTGCCACTTGAAATAATGGGTGCTGCCAGTGTATCTGTTCCCTTAGTAAACTGTGGCAGATTAAGCGGAAGTCCTGCACCTGAGATAATAATATCTGCTCCTGCTGAAACTGCGGTCTTACAGCTTTCCTCATAATGAGAAACTGCAGTCATAATATTTACAGCTACAAGTCCCTTCTTTGTACTTTCTGCTGCAATCTGCTTAGCTCTCTTAATATGGTAATCAAGTGCCCTTAGATTCGCCTTAAAGGGGCTGCTCTTAAAATCCTGTTCATCATAACCTGCATTAACAGAACTGATAACTCCACATGCCCCATTTGCTGCGACTGCACCTGCAAGGGATGAAAGAGAAACTCCGACACCCATACCGCCCTGAATTACCGGAACATCAAGCACTTTGTCCTTAATCTGCATACAATTCCTTTCGAACAGCCTCATATTGTTCATATATTTGTTCAAATATTTTCTCAATTGGCTGTATCTTATCAATCTGGCCTGCAACCTGACCTGCCATCAGTGAGCCATTCATTGTGTCACCGTCAAACACTGCCTTACGAAGAGAACCTAATGTATATTTCTCAAGTTCCAGCTTATCAGCACCTGCCTTCTCCTGCTTTACATACTCGCGTGACATCTCATTTTTAAGAACACGCACAGGAGTACCAGCAATTCTTCCTGTAACTATCGTGTCATTATCCTTTGCTTTAAGTATTGCCTGCTTATAATTATCATGTATAGGACACTCTGTACTTGCCAGAAGACAAGTTCCCATCTGTACACCTGCAGCACCAAGTGCAAATGCTGCTGCAAGCTGTCTGCCATCTGCAATTCCTCCGGCCGCAATAACCGGAATATTCACACTGTCAACTACCTTTGGGACAAGTGTCATAGTTGTCATCTCGCCGACATGACCACCACTTTCTGTTCCCTCTGCAACTACTGCATCAGCTCCGAAACGCTCCATTCTTATTGCAAGCGCTGCACTCGAAACAACCGGTATAACCATCATTTCGTTAGACTTCCATTTTTCCATATATTTAGCCGGACTTCCTGCTCCTGTTGTTACAATCTTTACATTTTCTTCCACAAGCAGTTCTGCCATTGCATCAGCTTCCGGATTCATAAGCATAAGATTCACACCAAATGGTTTATCCGTAAGTGTTCTGCATTTTCTTATGTTTTCACGAAGCATATCCGTGTTCATTCCACCAGCTCCTATAAGCCCCAGTCCGCCTGCATTACTAACTGCAGCTGCAAATTCTCCTGTTGCAATATTAGCCATTCCGCCCTGTATAAACGGATATTTTATTCCTAACATCTTATCTAATCTCATTATGCTGCTCCTTATTATGTCTCTATCAAAGCACTGCTCCAGCTAAGCCCCGCCCCAAAGCCCGCAAGAATCAGCTTTCTGCCTTTGTCAAAGCATCCGCTTTGTGCTAACTCATCTAGTGCTATTGGGATACTTGCCGCTGATGTATTACCGTATTCCGCTATATTTATATAGAACTTATCTTCATGTCCCGGATATTTTTTCTTTACATGATTGATAATTCTTTCATTAGCCTGATGGCACACAATATAATCTATGTCATCAAGTGTCATGTCCGATTTTTTCAATATTTCATCAATTCCCTGTTTAAGAACATCAACTGCAAAACGGAACACCGCATTTCCATTCATCTTTACATATGCATCCTGTGCACCTATACCTCTGCATACAAGTACATCAGTATCGCCTCTTGTGTAATTAATCTGTCTATACATATTGTCAGCCGCTTTTATAAGAACTGCACCAGCACCATCTCCAAAAAGCACGCATGTTGAGCGGTCTGTATAATCTAATATCTTAGACATCTGCTCGCTGCCAATAAGCAGTATGTATTTATAATCAGTGCTATTAAACAGTGCCTGTCCAACATTTAATGCATGCAGAAAACCTGTACATGCACTGCTTAAATCAAATGCAAGTACATTCTCTGCCAATCCAAGCTCCTTCTGTACAATTGCTGCAGTAGATGGAAATGCATTATCAGCCGTTGAAGTTGCAACTATAACTGCACCTATTTCTGCAATATCCACACCTGATGCTTCTACCGCTTCATATGCTGCTCTGACTGCAAGTGATGTAGTATTTTCCTGTGTACATCTGTATCTTTTCTTAATACCTGTTCTTGTTGTTATCCATTCATCATTTGTATCAACAATCCGGCTTAAGTCATCATTCGTAATTATCTCTTCTGGGAGTGCTTTCCCTGTGGACACTATCTGAATGCCTTTCACTTTATCTCTCCCCTGTCTATATTCCTGAATTTGTCATATCTTGAATTAACAAGCTCTTTTGATTTCATCCTGCCAAGAATTCCGAGTTCTTTTTCTAACATTCTTGCTATATCTGAAAAACACCTGTCTCCTTCTGCAATTACACCGTCAACGAGTCCGGCAGTAAAAAGCTCCTGTGCAGTAAGCTTCATAATCTCACTTGCCTGTGGTGCTTTCTTAGCATCCTTATATATTATTGACGCAAAACCTTCCGGAGACAGAATTGAATATACTGCATTTTCAAGCATGTACACCCTGTCGGCTGCTGCCAGTGCCAATGCACCGCCACTTCCACCTTCGCCTGTGATTACAGATATAACAGGTACTGTAAGCTTAAGCATTGCTGCTATACTTCCTGCAATTGCATTACTCTGTCCGTTGCTTTCTGCTTCCATGCCCGGATATGCACCTGGCGTGTCAACAAATGTTATGACAGGTCTCCTGAATTTTTCAGCCTGTTTCATAACACGGACTGCTTTTCTATACCCTTCAGGTGACGCCATTCCGAAGTTATATCTTATATTCTCTTCTATATTCTTTCCTTTACGGTTTCCAATAACAGTTACCGTTTTTCCATTAAATGAAGCAATTCCTGCAACAATGCTTTTATCATCTTTATAGTATCTGTCACCATGCATTTCTATAAAATCATCGAAAAGCACTTCTATGTATTTCATAATATCCGGACGGTCACTTTTTCTGGCTGCAAGGACTTTCTCATATGGTGTTAAAACATTTTCACTGCTCATGCTTCTCCTCCGGTATTCACATGCATTTTCAATATCTTTGATAAAGTCTGCTTCATATCTTTTCTGTCAACTATCATATCTATCATGCCATGTTCTAACAGAAACTCTGAGTGCTGGAAGCCTTCCGGCAGCTTCTGTCCGATAGTCTGTTCAATAACTCTTGGCCCGGCAAAGCATATAAGTGCTCCTGGTTCAGCAATTATAATGTCACCAAGACTTGCAAAGCTTGCGCTCACACCACCTGTTGTAGGATTAGTGAGATATGATATAAATAATCCACCAGCATCCTTAAACTTTTCAATTGCCGCTGTTGTCTTTGCCATCTGCATAAGCGAGAAAAGGCCTTCCTGCATTCTCGCTCCACCGCTTGCAGCAAATATTATAAGTGGCAGTTTTCTTTTCATTGCATATTCTGTGAGTCTTGTAATCTTTTCACCTACCGCAATTCCCATGCTTCCCATAAGGAATCTTTTATCCATAACTGCAACAGCTGTTTTGACTCCGCCAATTCGGCATGTTCCAGTAACTACTGCATCCTGCTGGCCTGTCTTTAATCTGTTTGCTTCAACCTTTTTCTCATATCCCGGAAAGCTGTTTGGATTGCCTGTCTTAACCTGTGCATACAATTCCCTGAAACTTTTGTCATCACTTATAAGTGCAATTCTTCTTGATGGTGTAAGACTTCCGTCTGCCTGTTCCTCACTATCCCTTAATCTGTTGATAGTACCCCACCTTTTCTTACGCTTTAAGAAAATGTCATTGATATTCATTTAACTGTAATTCCTTCCTTAAGCCACTTTTCAATTTCGGTATGATTCTTCTCCCAGAAACCTGTATTGTAATTTCCTCTTATAAAATCCTTATGATATGTAAGAAGATGCATGAACTCTCTGTTAGTCTTAACTCCTTCAATTATCAGTTCCTCAAGAGCTCTTCTTAATCGTCTTACCGCCTCAAGTCTGCTGCTTCCAGTCACTATAATCTTGGCAATCATTGAATCATAAAACGGACTCACTTCATAACCTTCAAAAAGATGGCTCTCAACTCTTACTCCATAACCATCTGGAAAATGTAAGAATTTAATAACTCCCGGTGTAGCCGCATTTATTCTGCACTCAATTGCATGTCCATTGACACATGTATCTTCCTGAGTGATATTAAGCTTCATTCCGGCAGCTATTCTTATCTGTTCTCTTATAAGGTCAATTCCTGTAACCTGCTCAGTTACCGGATGTTCAACCTGTATTCTCGTATTCATCTCTATAAAATAGTAGTCACCCTGTTCATTCACAACAAATTCAACAGTTCCTGCACTATAATATCCTGCTGCTTTCGCAGCTCTTACTGCAGTCTCTCCCATGACTGTCCGCTTATCTTTACATAATTTTGCACTCGGAGCTTCCTCTAAAAGCTTCTGATTATTACGCTGGATTGAACAGTCACGTTCTCCAAGATATATTGTATTGCCATATTTATCTGCAAGAATCTGTATCTCAATATGCCGTGGATTGATTATCAGCTTCTCTATGTACATATCATCGTTGCCAAATGCAGCTTTAGCTTCACTCTTAGCGGTTTCAAATGCATTTTCTATATCTTCTCTGCTGAATGCCTTGCGCATTCCTTTTCCACCGCCTCCAGCTGACGCTTTAATAAGTACCGGATAACCAATTCTTTCTGCAATGTGTGCTGCTTCCTCTGCTGTTGCAACCAGACCATCAGAGCCTGGTACAACCGGAACCCCGCATTCAATCATAAGCTGCCTTGCCGACTGTTTATCTCCCATGCTGCTTATTATGTCTGCTGATGGTCCTATAAATATAAGATTGTTCTCCTCACATTTTCTTGCAAATGCAGCATTCTCAGACAGAAAACCATAACCAGGGTGGACTGCCTCACACCCTGTCAGTATTGCTGTTTCTATTATCGCATCCTGATTAAGATAACTTTCAGCCGCCTTTGCCGGTCCAATGCAAACTGCCTTGTCTGCTGCCATAACAGCAAGTGAATCCTTATCGGCTGTTGAATATACAATTACGGTTTCTACATCCATCTCACGGCAGCATCTGATTATCCTTAACGCTATTTCACCACGGTTTGCTATCAGTATTCTCTTAAACACTTCTGCTACCTCCGTTAATTAAGGATTACAAGCGGCTGTCCATACTCAACCATAGTGCCATTCTCTGCTGCCACTTCCTTAACCGTACCGTCACAATCTGCTGTAACTTCGTTCATCAGCTTCATTGCTTCAATTATTCCAATAACATCACCGGCATGAACGCTCTGCCCTGGTTTTACAAAAGGTTCCTCATCAGGACCTGCTGCTGTATAGAAAGTTCCAACCAATGGCGCTTTAATTTCTTTAATATGCTCATCTGACTGTGGCTGTACGTCCTGAATAGTTGTAACGGTCTGTTCCTGTTCTGTATTAATGCGAACAATATCTTTCTTTACAGGCACATCACATATGGCTTCGTGCATAGTTTTCTTCAGTCCAAGGCATACGCCATTCATCTCCAGATTCAGTTCGCTGCATCCACTTGCATCAAACTTATCTATAATCCCATAAATATCATTAATATCCATAACAAACTGTCTTCCTTAAAATCTTTATGTTAAGCTGCATTCTTGTCAACATACTCAACAATTGCTTTAACTGATGTAAGATTAGGAAGTTCTTCTTCTGGAACAGTAATTCCATAAGCATCTTCAACTGCCATCATAAGTTCCATAGAATCAAGTGAATCAATTCCAAGATCATCCTTTAAATTCGCTTCTAATGTAATCTTATCCTCTGAGCAGTTAATAGTATCCATAATAATTTCTTTTACCTTTTCAAATGTCATTGTTTTGTTCTCCTTAAATAATTTTATCTAAATATATTTAACTAATATATTTGAGCTAATTATAAGAGCACAAATCAGGTTTGTCAATACTATTTTGATATTCAAAGTATTTATTTTGTTTCACAGCTGAGTATTATTCCGCCTCGCTCAGCATAATAACTGCATAATCCTCCTGCTTTATATACACACACATCCGTAGCACCATATGCCTGCTTTATCATATCTGCTATCTTATCTGCAAGAGCTTCATTCTCAACATGACATATTCTCAGCTTTCCGCCTTCATATCCTGCATCGTCAAGTAATGCCTGCAGTTTTACAAGAAGCTTTTTATCACCTCTGCATTTACCGATTGCTTCCAATGTTCCATGACTGCTTGCTGTTCCTATTACACTTATGCCAAGAACCTCCGCAGCCGATGCTACAACCTTGCTTACACGACCATTCTGTGCAAGATTATGCAATGATTTTAATGAACAGAACAGTCTTGTTTTCTGCATATATGCATCTATTGCTCCATCTATCTCTTCAAATTTCTTTCCTTCTTCAATCATTTGCTGCAATTGTTCCAGTATAATACGCATCTGTGGACCAGTGCTTTTAGAATCTATTACCCTGACCTTAGCCTGTGGATGTTCCTCCAGATATACTGCCCTCGCTGCCATTGCAGAATTATATGTTCCTGACATTCCTGCAGTTATTGTTACAACAAATATCTCATCATCATCACCAAAAGCTTCAAGCCATGCATCTATTCCAGGGCACGCAGTATATGAACGTCCCTTATGTTTTTCAAGAATATCAAGCATTCTGTGAATATCAAGCTGCCCATCATCACAAAACTCCTCGTTATCTGTAGATATTGTAAGCGGAACTGCCTTAAAAACCATTCCCCTAAGTTCTTTTATATCGCATGCTGAATCTGCTACTAATCTCATTATTAATCCTCCTGTTTGCCGGATATACTCCGTTTCGATGTAGTTTTAAATACTATGTCATATTGTATTTTATAACTTATAGTGTTACAATATACAAAAATAGCGTTTTTGTATATTTCAGGAGTACATTATGAATATAGTTAACAAAGATTCTAAAAATACATTTACACGAATGTGCATAGGTGAAGCAATAATCAAGCTTCTTAAAAACACTGATTTTGATAAGATTCGAATTACGAGTGTGGCGAAATGTGCCGGTGTATCACGCATAACTTTTTACAAATATTATGAATCAATCCATGATGCACTATGCGACTATCTTAATATTATTATAATTGAATATCTGGAAGAATGTGCCAACAACCCTGAAAACGGGAGCTTTCTGGATTATTCCCACATTCTTTTTGCACTTGAATTCTTTAACCGGTATAAGGATTATTTTCTTACTCTTTCAAGATGTGGACTTCATTCTATTCTTATTAACAGTATTAATAATTTTATGTCTGAATATTTTACGAATCCTAAGAATTACTCTGAGTACAGACTATACTGTTACTCTGGCGGATTGCTTAATACATTTTTAAAATGGGAAGAAAACGGATGTGACTGTGATGCTGGCGAGATAGCCAGGACTCTTGAAGAACTTTATAGTTAATAAGCCACTCCTTCCGGAATGGCTTAAATATTTTATAATCATTTATTAATCTGTGAATGCACTTTTCGACGTACTACCAGGAAACATATAACCTGCATAATTATCGTTGCCGTCCATGATGCCGGATATGATATGAACAGGTCATAAAGAGTTCTGTGACTTGGGAATATGACGAATATCCAGAATATTCTCATTCCTACAGTACCAATAACCGATAATATCATAGGTACTAGCGAGTACCCCATTCCACGAAGCGCGCCCGGAAACAGATCCATTATTCCACATAAGAAATATGGTACTGTAGTAATTGATAATATCTCAACACCACATTTGATAACATCTTCACTGTTAGTGTATATCATAAGCACTTTATCACCAAATATATATGCACCGCAGCCAAATACAAGTGATGCTCCTACCGAAAGTATTGCACAATCTATAAGCACCTTGTCCATTCTCTTGAACTTTCTTACACCATAATTCTGACTTGTAAAACTCATGCAGGCCTGTGTTACTGAATTAATTGATGCATATAGAAAACCAAGAATATTGTTGGCTGCTGTATATCCTGCCATTGCTGTTGAACCGAATGAATTAACCGACGACTGCAGCAAAGCATTTGAGAAATTAATAACTGTACTCTGTATTCCTGCCGGAATTCCAACCTGAAATATCTGTTTAAGATAGTATCCCTTTATCTTTAGCTTTGAGAATCTCAACTGGTAACTTGCATCTGTCTTATTCAGACATCTTAATACAAGCACACACGATATAAACTGTGAAAATATTGTTGCGATTGCCACTCCTGCAACCCCTAAGTTAAACACAATAACAAGTACCATATTAAGGCATGCATTTATAATTCCCGCTGCTATAAGAAACATCAGCGGTCTCTTGGTATCACCAACTGCTCTAAGAACAGCCGCACCATAGTTATAAAGCATAAAGAATGGCATACCAAGAAAATATATTCTCATATACAGTGTTGAGAGGTTAATTACATCATCCGGTGTTCCCATAAGCTCAAGTGCCGGCTTAGCCATCAGCACGCCTATCAGCGCCATCACAACTCCGCTTATTGCTGCAAATGTTATCGCAGTATGCACTGTCTCTGACATCTCTTTATGTTTGCCTGACGCATAGAATCTGGCAGCCAGTACATTTGCTCCCAAAGAAACTCCTATGAAAAGATTAACAAACATATTAATAAGCGCTGTCGTTGAACCTACTGCTGCTAACGACTGGCTTCCTGCAAATCTTCCAACAACAATTATATCTACAGCATTAAACATTAGCTGTAATATTCCTGAAAGCATCAATGGCACTGAGAACGATATTAACTTATCCATTATTGTGCCATTGCACATATCTATTTCGTATTTATTCTTACTCATTGTAAATTTCCTTTATAAAACATTGGACAGACTATTCCCAATATCCAAGTTCAACACCTTTTTTATAGATTCCTACGCCCTTAGAATAATATCCATACGCATTAAAATGTGTCCAGTCTGAACGGAGTTTCACAGATATATACCCAAACGCTCCATATAACTCATCTATCTTTTCCTTTTTCAAACCACAATCATCCAGCCCGTTCTGAATCATATAGACTCTTGTATTAAAGAAATGTTCTCCAAATGCTTCTCTTAGCGCTGCTTCCCATGCAGTGTCATCAGCTCCTACATAGTCATCTCCATCCTCCAGATATGACTGGCTGTTGTCTGCAAGAGATGTTCCTGGATCATCCGTGTCCCCAACTATGATATAATTCTCACAGCCTGTATAATCAATCACTGCCTGATACTGGGAAATAAGCTCATCATAGTCATCCCATCCACCGTTACTTCCCATCTCAATCACAAGAATATCATCCTTATGATCATATGCTGCTTTAGTTGTAACAGCAGTACCTTGTGGAATAAACATATAATCAGGCTGTTCAAGACCTGTATCATCACATATTCTGATGCTGACCATATAATCCTCTATATTATAGTCATCATCCTCCATATCTTCCCAGTAATCTTCAATATCTCGTTTCTTATCAATCTGACATAATACGCCATCTATATATACAGTATCAGGATAATCATTATATTCAATGCCATATCCGCTGAAATCATACATATAAACAGGGTTCCCCTTATCATCCATAAGGCATACATCTTCATATGTATTCTTGTTAAGATTAAGATTACGGTCAGTATGCATCTTAAGGCCACCAGCTCTTCTCGCTATCTCCGCTGATGTCTCCCCTGATACACCAAAATTAAATGTATTAAGACCAGTAAGCTTTCCTAAAGTATATGGTGCAGTGTAATAACTTATATCAACTCTTCCTGCTTTAGTAAGTATATAAGCATCATCTGAGCCAAAGCCTTCCATCATGCTGTCGCCCCAGCAGGCAATTGATACAGTATCATTTGAATAATCCTTATCATCTTCATAAGGTTCTGTATAATCTTCTGTACCGATATTCTGTGAGACCTTCACAATTACATGTGTTTTATCTCCCCGTGGTTTTATGATCTTAGCCATATTAATAAGATTATCTTTAGTTTCCGGTCTGCCATTCAATACCACAGCCCCTGCGGCAATACCTCCTGCAAGCAAAACCACTGCAATCCCCCATATCGCTGCTTTCTTTAATTTCATAAACTCACCTTTTCTGCCCCTTATATATCTGGCACTTCTGTTATAACACTTATTTACCCGACCTGCAAATATAATGAAGCAATCAAAGCAAAGATTCAGTAAGGGTTCGATTCACATCACCCTGAAATAATTCACTTGAACAAAAAAATAGAGCGGGTGATGGGAATCGAACCCACGTATCTAGCTTGGAAGGCTAGTGTTCTACCATTGAACTACACCCGCATAACCACTGATATCTCAGTGCTTTGTTAAGATATCATAATTATATTATAAAGTCAAGTATTTTATGCCAATATGTTCTTTGCGACATGTTTTATCGACACATATACTTGACATTATCTGTTCTTAGGAATAAATTATGTTAGTTGCATTTTAGTTTGTAAAATATTATGGAGTAATTTCAATGACTAATAATTCTGACCACATTTTTTCTAATGTAGATATAAGGAAACTTCTTATTCCTATCATGCTGGAAAATCTCTTAGCTTCACTTATGGGAACTGTTGATACTATGATGGTAAGTAATGTAGGTGTCTCTGCTGTTTCAGCAGTATCGCTTGTTGATTCCATCAATATTCTTGTAATACAGGCCTTGTCAGCACTTGCTGCCGGAGGTGCAATCCTGTGTTCCCAGTACATAGGAAGCAGCAACCCTAAAGGTGCCAACCGCGCTGCGAGACAGGTATTTCTTGTCATGACAGTGCTGTCGGTTTTCATATCAGCAATATGTCTCATTCTTCGTGTACCAATGCTTAAGTTCATCTTTGGTTCGGTAGAAGCTGAGGTTATGGCTGATTCCCAGGCATACTTTCTTTTTACCCTGTTGTCATTTCCATTCATTGGCCTGTATGACGCTGGTGCGTCCATTATGAGAGCCCAGAAGGACAGCAAAAGCCCTATGACAATATCAATAATATCCAACTTCCTTAATATAGGTGGTAATGCGATTCTTATATTCGGACTTGGCATGGGTGTTGCAGGGGCTGCAATATCAACACTTGCATCAAGAGTTTTCTGTGCAGTTGTTGTAATTATTAAATTAAGAAACCCTTCTCAGACTATCTGCGTAAACAGATATTACACAATCCGTCCCGACTGGGATTTAATTAAGAGAGTCTTATATATTGGTATTCCTTCAGGTATTGAAAACAGCATGTTCCAGTTTGGAAAGCTGGCAATCCAGTCAACAGTTTCAACGCTTGGAACTGCGGCCATCGCTGCAAATGCTGTGACCAATATTCTTGAAAACCTTAACGGAGTTGCTGCACAGGGTGTAGGAATCGGACTTATGACTATAGTTGGCCAGTGTATTGGAGCCGGAAGAAAAGATGAAGCCATATATTATATAAAGAAACTCAGTAAAATGGCTGAAGCTGCCATTATTATAAGCTGTCTTGTTGTATTTGCATTGTGCAGACCGATTACCATACTCGGTGGAATGGAAGCAGAAAGTGCAAGAATGTGTTTTGAGATGACTCTTTTCATAACAATAACCAAGCCAATATCATGGGTATTATCATTCATTCCGGCGTACGGAATGCGTGCCGCCGGAGACGTGAAGTTTTCAATGATAACATCGTGTGCAAGCATGTGGTTATGCCGTGTAAGCTTCACTATATTCTTATGCCGTGTATATGGCTTTGGTCCTATTGCTGTATGGATTGGAATGTTTGCCGACTGGACTGTGCGCGGTATCGTGTTCACTATACGTTTCCACTCCCGCAGATGGCTTAATCATCATATAATTGACTGATCTTAACGAATTGGATTAACGATAAAAAACGCATGTCAGATTGAAAAAATCGGACATGCGTTTTATTATTTTGTTATAGATTATAATATTGTATTGTAAACCATATTATTACAATCAGCCATTAACCTAGAATCCCTTACAGTTACCCTTAAGAGTTGCTCCTGTAATATTAACTTTGCCATTAATATTAGTACAATCCTCAATAATAGCTTTGCCAAATGTTACTTTATAACCAAGTGCAGATGGTTTTCCTGTAAGTGGCCAGTGATAATTATTACCCTTATTAGAATCTGAAATACAATTCTTCATTGTTACAACACCACTCTGGTTGTTTCTATCGAAACCATTAGCATAATTACCTTTAGCAGTACATCCAATAAGCTTATGGTTAAGAGGATCAAGGTGAGCTGCCTTTCCTGGTGTTTTGTTATCTACTCCACCCATCTTAAATCCATTACCATCACCATATATTCCATTACAGTATCCATTGTAGTTAGCCTGGCAGTTTACAAGTGTTACTGCTCCATGAGCTGCATAACAATCCCAGCCATCATCACTATTGTATTCAGCTACACAGTTTTCAAAATAATTGCCTTCACCTGAATGAAGTTTTACTGCAAAACCATCAGCATTCTCACCCTTAGCATCTGCATTATGATGAGACTTGCAATTATAAAACTTGTTATTAGCTCCTCCGTTGCTTACCTGAAAACCTGCATCTTCATTATAACAGCATGTTACATACTTTAATGTATTATTAGAACCTGAAATAAAGATTCCATTATCAGAAGCATTCTTAACTGTAATGTTAGAAAGTGTGCTTCCATTACCTGATAATGTAATTCCTCTTCCTGAGCTTCCGCTTGTCTGTGAGAAATCTATTGTCGCATTATTCTTTCCTGCAAGATTAACACCTGCTGGAAGTGAAACAGCTCCTGACTTAACTGTTCCATCAATAACTACTGTCTGTCCTGACTTAGCCTTCTTAAGTGCATCTGCTAAAGACATTCCACCAGCCTTAACCACATAATTACCTGATACAGATGAACCTGTTGATGAACCTGAAGATGAGCTGCTTCCTGATGAAGAGCTGCCTGAACCTGATGAACTTCCTGATGAAGAACCAGATGATGAGCTGCCCTTAGAATCAACCTGTACTTTGTAAATGTTGATTCCGCTGTTCTCTGAATACAGATATATGTATCCCTTAGAACCTGAATATGAATATGTTCCTAAAGAAGCTGTCTTATTAGCTGCAATAGTTCCAAGCTTCTTTCCATTAGAATCAGCTACGATTAAATTACGGGTAGAGCTTCCACTGCTTCTTAACACTACCTTTATTGTATCAGAACCTGACACTGGTACCTTAACTGAACGGTATGATGTAGTGCCTGTACCAGAAAGAGCCAGACAATATGTATATGCTGTGCCATCTACTGTTATAGATTCTGCCTTGACATTCATAGTCTTACTGCTTGTTGCCATAAGACCAAGTCCGTCTACTGTAGTACTTGATTTAATAGTTCCTAACTTCTTAAAATTAGAATTCTTGAAATTCCATGAATTCTGTGTTGCCGCATTAGCTGACAACGCTGGTGCTGCTGTAAAGCAAACTAATAATACTGCTACAACAGCTGCAAAAACCCTTCTTGCCTTCTTAATCATGATTAACCTCCCATACATTATAGATTAAATAGCAAAAGAGGCGTTATTTTGCTGGCAGTGTCCGATATCATGCAAAATAAATCGCCTCTGATGCTAAAAATACCATAATAAAGATAAAAATGAAATGGCTTAAAATTACAAAGATTTACGCAGGTGTTTGTGCATTTTGTATAGTTAGTTCTGAAATATACCGTTTTCTTAATACATTTTTACTTAATAACTGATTTATTGTCACTTACCTTGATGTGAAAGTGGTTATCCTATGTATAATATTTGATTCCTTTAAGAGGATAAGGTCAACATTTTTATGGACGTAAAAATGTATTTTGCCACACTTTTATGTACGAATTTTTGTGTTGCATTACATTTTTCCGCACGAACTTTTATATTATATCACATTTTTTCTGCATGAACTTTTCTGAATCCACTCATCTGGCATCTCAAAATGCTGGTAATCTTTTGCATGTTCCCAGTCGCCGCCCCACTCAAATCCATGTTCTGCAAACACCTTATAGCACAAATCGTCATGGTCGATTTTGTGTGGAAATTCAATGCTTCTGTCTGTATACTTTTCAGCGTTGGCAGGCTCTACATTTCTTCTGCCATCAACATATTTCACATAAGGATTATAAAGCGTGTTGATGTCAACCGCCAGCCCTAACGCATGCTTTGACATCTTCGTTGAATAGGAAATGTATCTGAAATTAAACGCTGAAGAATTATTATCCCTCATCGACTTCTCGTCATCAGCATCATATTCATCAATAAGTCTGATTTTTTCAATCTCATAGCCAGCCTCGTAAAGCTGCTTAAATATATCAAGCACAGCATCAGCAATCAGCCTGTTCACAACCAGCTCACCTGTGTGCGTTTTCCCATCAAATCCGACATGCAAAACTTTAAGATACATCAAATCTTCTCTTGGCACAGTGCAGTTGTCCTTAAATGATTTCCCCTGCATCTTTGCAAATATGTCGTCTGGAATTGGTGATATTGTAAATGGTTGGGTGTTCATTTGTGTGCTCCTCTGTTTTTTCTTATAATAACATTATATAGCATAAGATTCATTAAAAATATAAAGGGCATACAGAAATTGTTCCTCAAGCCAGACAAATATCTGACAAGTTAAAGACAATCCATATACGCCCTTCTTAAATCTAATACTCAAATTCTACTATCCTGCAATTCTAACATATGCATGCTTCCACTTTCGTTCTGTGGCTCGCCTTAAGCGGTGTGATTTTAATAAATGTAATTACATCATACTTTCTGCCATAGATTTCGCACTATCCATAAGATTCGTATCTATATCTGACTTTATCATGACATTATATCCTCTTCCTTCATTAATCTTATCCCATTGATTTGTATATCCCTGTATAGTTGCCTTATACAATCTTAAAAATCCATCAATAGTTTCTTTATCTTTTAATATCTCAGATATTCTATTACATTTTCTATCACAATCATATCTTCCAAAGCAATCAATCAGATACAGCGGAATAGGCATTCTTCCATCTCTACTTAGTTTCTTTTCTTTCTCTGCTCTCAAATATAATAAATACAGATTTAACAAATCATTAATTGTTCCATCACCCATAATAAATTCTGTAACAGTCTTATTTTGAATAGTTCCTGGTTTTAATAATTGTGACTTCTTAGTAATAGCTTCATGGGCAGAAGAGATAAACGCTAATATTACTTGTAATAATTTTTTCTAAATCAATTTCTAAATCCTTAGTTTTAGAAATGTCACTTAATCCAAATTTCTCAAGAATAGCACTATTTAATTCTAAAAGCTTTGTTGGTTTCTTAAATTCTTTTGAAAATGTATTTTTATCACTCTGCTTTATGCATAATAAAAATCCTTTTTTTCTAAATTCTGTCTGGACTCTTATAAATGCCTGTGTATTTGCAGCAAAGGCCTTTTGGTTAATTGCGTTCTGAGAGTTGTTATATGTAACTATATTATTTGATAAAGTTTGCAATTTAACATCATTTGATGGTATTTTTAGAATTTTTAACATTACATAAGTATCTTTAAATTCTTTTTCTAATGTCTGTTCGGGCAAACTTGATAATGTTTCATATATTGTGCTAACTGTCTGACATCCATTAACAATCTGTGGATTATCTATACTTAATTTCTTAAAACCACCACTTGTGTTCTCATTAGAGATATTTTCTGCAATAATTGTAATTCCATTATTATAATAGAAAAAATTAACTCTTTCATCTGGATTTTTCAGTGTTTCCATTATCTTTTTATTAATTGCACCTGTTGCTCCCAAATATTCTCTGATATTAGCATCAAAAATAGGATACTCTTTTTCTTTAGCAACCTTATATATTTCATACATATTAATTACAGGAACAAGCACATACTTTGCATCCAATGGAACAGTCATTTTATATGCTTCTGGATCAATATTGAGTATAGTTCCTTTATTAATCGTTCTTATTTCAAATGACATTTTCTTCTTATTAACTATTGGTTTATCATAATATAAACTCTCTATGTCATTCAAGTCATATATTACGGCATCTCTATTAACATTATCTGCATTATATTTTGCAATTCCATCAATTATTTGCTTTGTTTTTACTGTTGTATTAGTAACATACAAAACAAAATGTACTGAAAAATCCTGTTCTTCATTATATTTGTTATATATTTTCTGAAGTTCTTCACTCCTTGTATAAGTTCCTTTTTCTAATGCACCAATTGCCCTTGTCAAAAAATCATTTTGTACATAATCATTTGTTAATGTACTTGCATCTGTATAATATTTATTTTGAATCAGATACAAATCTAATGTATCTTCATGCCATACATAACAATCAATTCCTTTATCATTATAGTCAATTATTTTATCCTCTATTAATTGTTCATCTTCTTTATACAATTTATCTAATACCCAGAAATTAAATGCCCACTCGCTTTTATTCATATTTGCCATATGTGGATATCTTTCCTGATACTCTTTTATATCTTCGTTTATCTGATTAATAAATTCTGTCATATATATCTCCTTTGTTATAAATATTTTTCTTTTATTTAAACTCTATATAAATCTATTATATCATCAATTCTTCCCCAGTCTCCTTTCCTGCATTTCCAAGCACTTCCTCACCAAATATATTATCATTCATAAGTTTTATTATGCACACAAAATCCTCATCTTTATCTATAACCTTGTTTAATTCGCTTCGCAGAGATATGAATTTTGATGGAGTCATGTCTCCCCTGAAAACGGATTTCTGATAATGTGTCAAATATTTCTTACACACCTTAAATACCTTCTGCACTCTTTTTTCACCTACATCATAGAATAAAAATGCATAATTATAATTGCGTTCTTTCTTCATTACATACCTTCTTTCAAAGAAAATGGAACAAACTCTTTGTCTTCCAGAATATTTTTTATAAGTTTATAGCAGTCAAGCTTCAATGCTGTTCTATAAGTTACTTTTCTTTTTAATCGCGAATGTTCAAAAACACTTTCCATTCTCTCCTCAAAAGCCTTAACGAATATCTTCCGTCCCTCTTCATTCAGTATGCAGTAATTAACATTTTTCTCAAAATGTTTCTCTACCTGAAGGCGGTGATTATTAACCAGATCAAAGATTGTCCTGAATACTATAACCGGCTTAAATACCTCACTCAAATCAAGACTAAGTGAAAACCGTCCCTCAGATGGCTCATGTAAAAAACTAATTCTCTGGTCCAAATGTGTCTGATAGATTGCCGAAATTGTTTTGGTATACAGCAAAGTGTTTCCAAATGACACCAATGCATTTATGGGATTATCAGGCGGTCTTTTCACTCTTTTATTCATCACGAAATCTTCTGGCAGAAAATACTTGAAATCCGCATAAAAACGCATCCAGACTTCACCCTCATAAGCCATAAGTTCTTTAACATCTTTCGACTGTTCCACAAGCCTGATAAAATCTGATTTAATCCAGTCAGTAGTTTCTTTTACTTCTTTCTTTCCATGCTTGTAATAATGATAAAGCACCTCATAAATATTAAGCCCGATTCCCTTAACAATCGCCCTTGCAACACTCATCCGATCATTCTCATACTTCAGTACCTGCTTCACCAGTAATTTCCCGCTCAAGTAATGGTCTCTCGGATAGTATGTACCACTATATCCGCCATAATAGTTATAAAAATGTATTATTATATTATTCTGTGACAGAAAATCCAATAATTTAGTATTGATACTGACCTCATTAAAACAGAATATCTCCTTAGTATTCTCTACCGGAATATATACATTTTTACCGTCCTTCCTGAAACATAAGGAATTATCTTTTCTTGTCAGTTCCCCCATTGACATTATATATTTTGTACTCCCCATACATTTTCTCCTCTTAATCATGAAAAATGTTTTTCAAACGCTTTCATCAGATATAACAATACTCATAATATGCACATTTCTTGCAGGTGCTTGTCTGTATACATTCTGGCGGCTTCTCCTGTGACAATAGCTGTTCAATACTGCTGATATAATTATCAAGTTCCTTTTCAATCTCTTCAGTCAGTTCTACAATTATTACTTTCTTATCTTTCTTATTCTTTTCAACAAATTCCAGTCTTCCTTTTCTTATAATCCCTTTGCTCTTAAGAACTTTAAGATAAAAAAGCAGCTGCCATTTTGCAGCCTCAGTATCAGCGTCTGATTTCTTAACCTCTGTAAGATACTCTTTCGTAAGCCTGTCCAGCCTTATATTATCTATTGCAATCTCTGAATTCTTTGAATCTCCTGCTTTTTCTTCATGGATAGCCTTTCCAATCTTTACCTGCTCACTGTTATCTTCAAGATTCAGCCGGTTTCCATGTAAATAACACTGCCGTCTGCAATGAAAATAATAATTAATCAAAGTTCCATTAACCTGCATATATCCCCCTATATAAATAACTCATCAGCTATTACAATCATTTCCTTCTTAAGTACCCCATTATCGTCAAAGTAATCTTCACCGTCTTCAATGTAATATATATCTCCTATCTGCTCATTCCACTCAATATTACTCTTAATATCCTCTTTAAACTGATATATGAACATATTCATTCTGCTCCTTACATCATGTATTCTTACAGTTCTTTCAGAGTATGATAAATCCGGATTTTCTATAAGCTCCTTATATTCGTTCCATACATCTGCACCATCTATAACATTATCACCAGCCTGAATACTTCTTGCAAAATATACAGATATCAGCTTTCTTCCATCTTCTATAAGTTTCATTTTCTCACAGACATAAGGATAGTTAAGTTTTCCAACTTTCTCTTTGAAAAAATGTTTAATATTATCATCTGTTATTTTCTCCTGTGATTTTAACAGTACCGGCAGAATCACATTTTCATAATACTTAAAGAAATCTTTGGTATTAAGATATTCGCGGATATCACTGCTTTCCAATGTCTTGTCAGTATCAACTCTTGTATCATTTCTGTAAATATTCTTAGCTTTATCAAGATTATAGAAATACACTTTTCCTGTCTTTTTACCAGACCTGTTAATTCGTCCCATAAACTGTTCTTCACTGTCCAGCCTTGAGATATCCTTATATCCAATGTCCATGTCAATATCGACTCCGGCTTCAATAACCTGTGTAGCAACAAGTACTACATCAGACATATTATTGATCTTATCAATCATATCTTTTCGCTCCTGAATACTGCTGTCTCCTGTCATTAAAAGTATCTGCCTGTCAGTCACATCCTGCAGCAGTCTGTAAAAATCTTCTGCACTCTTCTTTTTTATGAACTCAATCAAAACCTTTTTGCCAGCATTTTCATCATTATCGACAATATACTCTGCAAGTTCTTCTATAGTAATATCTTCGTTCAAAAGACTGTAGTCTATCTCAACTCTCTTAGCAAACATATTGTGTCTGAAATATTTATCCCTGTCAGCAATGAGTTTTACTGCCCCTGCCGTGTTATCAGTCAGCAATTCGAGATTCGGAAGCGTTGCAGACATAATAATAATCTTTATATTTAAAAGCTCTGCAAATCCTTTTAAAAATGTAATCATTTTACCCCATATTCTGTTGTCATAGCTCTGGATTTCATCAAGCACAATTACTGAATTACACAACTGATGAAATCCAAATGCGTCCTCTTTTCTATCTCCGAACATTGTATTAAACAACATCACATGAGTAGATAATACAGTCGGATAATTCATAAACTGTCTGTCGAGCAATATTCTCTGATAATTCTTATCCAGCTCATCATCTGAGATGTCTTTATATGGAGTAATAGAATTAACAATGGCAATCTGCGACATAACTGACTCATTATTGCCAAATACATTTGCTAGTGAATTCATATTCTGCTCAACAAGTGTATTAAATGGATAAATGTAGAAAATCTTGTTAATATCCTGCGAATTTTTCATAAGCTTAAAGCTGAGATTCATAGCCATATTACTCTTTCCACTTCCTGTAGGTGCTTCAAGATAGAAAATATTCTTATCAGTATTATTCATCAAAACATTTTCACTATCTAAAAACATCTCTGTTCTCAGTATATTTATCCCCTTCATTCCATTAATGTCAGTGTTCCTGTCTATACCGCCAAACAATTCATACGCTATTGGATATGATGTTTTCTCATATTCTCTTATGCTCTTTGGAATCAAGCCTTTCTCATATTCGCTCATTATTTCGTCTATGTTATTAATATTACCAAATGTGTTCTGCTCCCAGCCTGTCATATACTCAGATGTTGCATAATAATCTGCCGCAACAAGCATAGAATATAACAGCCTTATCCATGCATATAAAATTACTGATTTTCTGTCACTGTCAGATGTGAGTCTCTTATTCATCTCCTTATATGTTCTTCGCAGCTTAAATACATTTTCTGAATATCCGTCATAACTAAACACAGCATTTATACCAGATTCAGTGTACCAGTCATAAGTACGCTTTCCTAAATTATCGCTATCATCACTCTTTCCAGAAAGTTCATCTAAATACTTCTCAAGTTCAGTAAGTCCACCATGATGTCTTGAAATAATATACGAATACATATAAGCAAAATCCTTGATATTCTCAGATTCTGCTTTGGTAATTTTTTCTTCATCAATCATTCTCTTAATAAAATCAAGATAATAATCAAGATAAAATATAGATGAAATAATCGAATGTTTACTGCCGATATTGTTATCCGGCGTCATATCCTTATACCAGATATTACCCATCTTTTTCTTCTGGAAAGCAGGATTGACCTTGCCCAAATCATGCATTGTAACTATATTAACAGTCATTTCTTCAAGTATATTTCTACAATCCTGAGACAAATTTTCAAAATATTCTGCTTCGAATCTTTCCATAATTTCGTCAATACATTTATTCTTAGCTATTAACAGCCAATATTTCTGACTTCGCTGGGTATGCTCTTTCAAAGTCTCTTTTTGTGTTCCATCTTCTGATAAATGTGCAAAACACTGTTCGCTGCAATTAATTAATTGTTCAACCGGTATCATATATCTGCTGATATCCATACTTAATATCCCCTTACTTAAAAAAGCCGCACCAAATAATCTGCCTGCCTTAAAACTCTGCATTTTAAAACATTCAGACTGCCTGATGCGACTTATAATAATTTAATAAAATGACAATATATTATTTCCCTGTTTATATACATTTCCATTCTCTATACTTACTGTCATGTTCGTATAACAGAAATCTTTATATTCATAAAGATTAGTATAGCCATTTAATGCAACCGGCAGTTTTTCTGTATATTTAAAAATCTCTATCTCATCTTCTTCATCTGGCATAAGAACGCTGCCAATATTCTTAGGAAACATACTGGTTATAGCTACCTCATTAATATCAGCCTCCTGCACATTTACCCTGCTCACATTAGTAATGTCAGCCGGGTGGTCATTCTTTCCAAGATAAGGATAATAAATACATCTGCTCTGTTCTAAAAACCCAGCCAGTTTTTCTGCCTCGTCACAATCAATCAGTACATAAATATCCCACTCAGGATTTTCAAGCCACTGCTCTTTTATTATAAGATTTCCTCCCTGTTCCTCACTTGCATATCCAACAGAATTGTTAAATATCTGAACTTTCTTCGGAATATATCCCCTCTCATTTTTTGGAACAATAGAAATCTTTAATTCATGCAGTTTTTCGTAAAACTCAGGATATTCGACAGCTATTTCCTGTCCTTTTTTCATTATCTGCCAGTTTTTCTGTGCATATCCACCATATCCTAATATTGCACCAAACATTCCCATCAGTGCAATCTTATGAATCTGGCTGTATGTAAAATAATAATATGCATTAACCTCTGGCTTCTTGAAAAAAGCTGTCCTGCCACTCAGTGTAAATCTAACAGCCTCCATATATTACACCTCTTTTAAAGTAATTATATTAAAGACCTTCTCGTCTTCAATTCCAGATACAAGATTAGTTGTATATGGATTATAATATACCTCCACACTCTTAACTCTATCTTTAACTGCATTAATAATGCTTGCAACCTCGCTTATATCAATAGTATTAAGCTTGTCTCCTTTTTCAAATGTGATGTATTCTGTAAGATTAGGAAGATACATATCCGACTCAGTCTCAACGAATAATGCAAATTCATTCTCGCAGCCTTCCTTCGCATTAGTTGCATATGATGTTGCTGAAACAAGTGCTGTTCTCTTAAAATTCTGATAATCTTCCTCAGTGTATCCATCAGTTACACCTAACTGCACGAACTCTTTATATGCCATTGGATTGATTACAAATGGATAAAAATAGTGTGCTTCGTCACTTGTTATCTTAGTTCCAAGTGTTGAATTCTTAGCCTCTGAATCCTTCTCACTATCCTTGCTGCCATCTCTAAATGGTGATAAAATCTGCTGTTCCTCTGCAGTTGTGTCTTCATATTTGTTAAAGCCCTGTCCAAACTGTACAGCTCCGGTTATAGAGAAATTATTCTTTGATTCTGCAAATGTAGCTCCAAAATTCTTAACATCAACTGCTGTCATAAGATTACTAAGTACTTCTTTAGACTCCTTAGTATCCTTCAGATCCTTAACTGCAAATATTTCTTCATATCTTTCTTTTAATGTCTTTGGGACAAGTGACCCATCTGCTGAAAACTTCATAGATTTGATATAAAGAACTTTCTTGCCCTCATCATTCCACATTTTCTTCATAGGATACTTTAACGCCTTGTCACTTCCGTACACATCACCATTCTGTGTACTCTTTGGATAGCCTGTAAAATCTGCATTCCAGTTTGCCATTATAGATGAAATTCCTAATACACCGTATACTCTCTTATCCATATTAATCCTCCTCTTTATTAGTTGAATCGTATATTAAATTACTGCTTATATAACCTGCTATAATCTCTTCGCTCTTAACTCTTCCTGTCAATTCATATGATGAAACCATTGAATACAGATTATTAAATCTTCGGTTAGTAGTTCCTATTATGTAATTGTACTTCTTAAAGAACTGCGTAATCTTCTTCTGTAATAGTTCATTATTTCGTGCATTGAAAAATGGATTGGCCAGAGAATGTTTCTTGCCTTTTGATTTATTCAAAGATATGAAATAATACACGAGCTGTCCTACAGCATAGAAGTATTCTTCATCACTTTCTATCTGACTATATCCTTTTTTATTAATCTTATCACTAAGATTTTTTCTAATATCACTATATCTGTCCGCCATATTTACCCCTCCAAAATATTCTTCTAGCGACTTCATAAAATTAAACTGCATAATAACTTTATTCATATAGCCATTATTGATTGAATCCCTGACAGTATTAATACATACATTATGAAGTACTGCGTCTATTCCTTGTTCCTGTCCCTTATAAAGCCATGCAAATATTGCATCTCTTGACATAATAATATTTCTTTTCAACTCAGGATTCACATTAATATCGTCTGTAAAGAAATTTCTTGAAAGACATTTAGAAAATATAACCTCATCTAACACAGCAAGCATCTGTTTCTTATTAACATACTCTTTGAAAATCTCTTCATCTTTTGCACTTCCAATCACATCTCTGTACTGAAAATGCTTATAAAGATTGTACTTATAATCAACAATTGCATCCTGATGCTGGATAGACAGTTCTTTTCCTTTCTGAATCTGAATAAAAAATCCTGAGAAATCATCTGTGATAAATTCTCCCGGCTTCTTTGGAATAATCTCATCTTCATCACTGTCAAAAAATATGTTAGTATATCCGCGGTTGGCTTCATTCATGAGATAATCAAAAAACTTTCTCTGTGTTGCAGCCTCTTCTGGTGTTATAAGATAAGGCACAACATTTTTCCTTGTCTTATGCTCCATATATGGCTTCTTCGAATTCAATGCCAGATTATCATTAGGAAGTCCGTATATCTGCTCATCAATATCTATATTGTAATCATTCTTGTTATAAATCTTGGTCATCAGATATCGCTTTTCTTCATTAATATATAAATCTCTATCATCCTCAAAGAAAACCTTAAGGTAATTCTTGCCTGAAATATCTATGCCAAAATCCTGCATATTAAAAATATGCTGTTTAATCCAGTTTCTGCATTGTTCCAGTTTTTCCTGATTAACCTCACCTACTACTGGAAAAATGTAATCGTACATCTTGGAATCCTTGGCATTCTTATATTTAACCCTTGGATTGGATAATATATCAAAATACCGGTCGATTCCTTCCATATTAAGCTTTCCATTAGTTAAACTTTCTTTCTTGATCCAGAATGACAGATAATTATTAGAATGAATAACCTTTTTCGGATCCTGTGGTTTATCCATACTTACCAGCCTGCTATGATAATCGTAAAAAACAATATCTTCATACTGGCTGTCTCCATCAGATAAGTCCTTTACAGGTCTGCCAGCCTTCTTGTCCATCTTAATTGAACATCTGACTACGCTTCCATCTTTCTTTACTACTATGTAATCCCCATCAGCCGGTATGTAATTATCTAATATAAGTGCATCTGCATTCCCACATTCATTCCCCATATGTTCTATCTTTTTCTGGAAAATCTCAATGCAATCCTTTAACAATCAATCACCCCCTACAGCCATCTGTAATTGCAGAACCCTGCTCCTCTTGAGTTAGTTTCTCCCAGGCCTGTTCCCGTCAGAAAATAAGCCAGTTCCTGAGCTAACTTGTTATCCGCAATCTTTAGATTAATTTTATCCCCAAGTAACACAATTCCTTTGCATGGGAATTTCACTGGCTTCTTATTAATAAAACTTATCTCATTATATAGCTGAAAGTCCTCGTCTATCTTCTCCCCTGTAAATGCATTGTATTTCTTAACCGCATTTGCAAATAGCCTTTTCTCGTATTCATCAATCGATACTGCCTTCTTCCAATAACCTCCATCATATTTCTGGATAACCGGTGTAAGCGTATACAACTGATTGATAAACTTCTTAGGTATAATTCTTGATGTTATCGTGAGACCTTTCATCTTATCGGTATAATGATTAGCAAGCGTCTTTCTCATATACTGTTCCAAGCGAGAATCCACCGTCCTGATTGTAATTGTATATACATTATCCTTCTTGTATATGCCGTCCTTTGCTAAGGGATAAAGTCCACTGAATGTATAATTCTTGTATTCATTATTCTCGTGGAATCTAAACCATTCGTCATCCAGCGCAAAAGCAGAATCTATATATTCTGCTTCTGCCAAAAGGACTTCTTCAAGATTTATATCTACTAATGTATAGACTTTCAATCTTAACTCGAAAACACTTATCTCCATTTCTGCCTCCTCTCTCTTCATCTCAATGTTATTTTATTTTTTTATATATCACCATCTTTATAATATTACAATACTTTTTATTTTTTTGCATAATAATATGGTATTATTCTATTACATCTGATTAACTTTAACATAAGATGTATTGAAACATGTTTTTTTATGTTTTCAATGAAGAATAAACCTTAACATATGATGTGAATTATATTAATTAACTATTCAACGAACTCCATGTATTTATTTTAATACAATATTGGGTATAACTCAATGAAAATATTTCGACAAAATTCGACATTTTTTAATCTTTAATATAAATTATATATAATCTATATCTAAAAATAAATGTAATAAAGTAGGTAGTTAAAATGCCTGATACACAGGATGGCGGATACATCTTAGATGATAGTGGATTAAAACCATATTCAGTAGATTACGAAGATGATAGAAAAAAATAAATTCATTCATGGTCCAAAGCTGGTCCACAAAAAGATTGGTGGCTGTTATTTGTTTTCTTTTAATTCTGTTTTATCCTCATTATTGCTTTCTTTTATTTGTCCTTCTCCAATAATGCAATCAATTCATCTATTGTCATTCCTGGTTTTCCGTCTAATATACCACCTATTGAAAACCTCCTGCCTAAATATTACCCTCTCTGTATACCAACAGAATAGCATTTTTTAACAAATCAATACACAAATCTATACACTTATTAATATTATTACCACATTTTTCCTGACACACTCTCATCAATTCAACCACTCCATTAGAATCAAAATGTCCGCATTTTGAAATATATTGTACATCTCCTTGATTTGTCACAATAGTCAAAGTCTTTATTGTGTTGTGTCTCATAAATACTCCAATATCACATGAGTTATAAATATTAAAAAAGGCGACAAAAGTTATACAATAAAATTAAACAATAGAGAAGTACATAGCAGCAGTTTCTAATATAAAAAATAGAATTAATTCTTCTTTAATGATGGAAGAAAAAGCTAAGATAGCGTTTGATGTCAGGAATAGAATTAGGACGCAGGAAATGTGTATGATGGCACATCAAGAAAGAAGAAAGTCTCTTAATTCTGAAAAGCCTAATAAAATACTTGAGAAACTTATTAAACCCAAGATGGATGGATAGAAAAAATAAGAAGAGGTCACCAATGATATATATAACAGCAACTAAAACCAATCATACGGTTAATAAGAAACTAGAATTATGAGATGACTAAATATAAATATACTGTTTACAAAGAAGTTGATAATGAAAAACTTAAAGAAACTTGTAAAAAGATAATACATGGAGTGGATAATTTAATAGCGAATGAACCGATTATAGATGTTGACGGATCGACTATCCAAAAATATATTAGCCCTAATGGCGATATTAAGGTATCTAATGATTATGAATTGATGCCGTTTACATTGATTCTGAAGTAAACCTTGATGATATAATTAAGTGATAACCACCAATCTTTCAATTGGTGGCTGTTTATCCCATATTATTTCTGGTCTTGGCATTTTCTTCGACACTGCTGTTCTATATTTCTTAATTGTATAATCAAAATCATCTTCTATGCATTTCAGCAATAATAGAAGAAGCGGTAAGAAAGTAGCAATTTCAATACATCTCATGTTAATGTTAATCAAATATAATGAATCCACCCAGACCTACTATGCAGAATTTCAATACATCTCATGTTAATGTTAATCCAATGCAGAATCTTACAAGGGCACTGGAAAATCCATTTCAATACATCTCATGTTAATGTTAATCAGCACCCATAGAACATATTAACAAAGCACTTTTCATATTTCAATACATCTCATGTTAATGTTAATCGAAAATACGGTTTTAAGATTATTCTTATTGTCCAGGCATTTCAATACATCTCATGTTAATGTTAATCGCTGTGGTTGTCGGAGAATGACCTTCAAAAAACAGCATTTCAATACATCTCATGTTAATGTTAATCGTACTTATCAATCGGTCTTGCGTGATTGATGTACTCATTTCAATACATCTCATGTTAATGTTAATCTTCTTGCCTTGTGTCAAAGTTGCTAAGTCTTTCGATTTCAATACATCTCATGTTAATGTTAATCGATAAAGCAGACGAATATAAGTCGGGTTATCAGTGATTTCAATACATCTCATGTTAATGTTAATCATTGACAAAGCGGAGGGTGGCGACTTTATTGACTAATTTCAATACATCTCATGTTAATGTTAATCTTAATTGCATCAGATTTGCTTTCGCCTTTTTCAACATTTCAATACATCTCATGTTAATGTTAATCTGCTCCGGTCTTTTGTAAAACCAGTCTGTCCAATCATTTCAATACATCTCATGTTAATGTTAATTGCAGTAACGCTGAAAATTACAGCCCGAACCTGATATATTTCAATACATCTCATGTTAATGTTAATCTCTTTCTACTGCCATTCTGCAGCCATCCGCTGTGATTTCAATACATCTCATGTTAATGTTAATCATTAATCACTCCTTTCTTGGCTTGCCAATGAGCATATTTCAATACATCTCATGTTAATGTTAATCGGAGATAAAGTGGAATTACAGCATTTTGTAATGGCATTTCAATACATCTCATGTTAATGTTAATCAGGTATTCAGTCATAGTGAGTGGATGCAGTTATTCAATTTCAATACATCTCATGTTAATGTTAATCTTGGATAAATCCTTGTATAAAAATCATTCGTATTTGCCATTTCAATACATCTCATGTTAATGTTAATCACTACAGGCAATAATACATGCACTTATGCGTTTCCAATTTCAATACATCTCATGTTAATGTTAATCCGTACAGGGCGGAACTGCTGCCAGATTTTGCTGTGATTTCAATACATCTCATGTTAATGTTAATCACGCAAAGCAAACTGGGATTTAACACACCCTAAAAAATTTCAATACAGCTCATGTTAATGTTAATCGTCCGTATTCTTTTTTTGTATTTTTATCAAGTTCATTTCAATACATCTCATGTTAATGTTAATCTAATGTTATTCATCACAAGCTTGGCTTCACTGAGCTATTTCAATACATCTCATGTTAATGTTAATCTCAGACAACAGCAAGGTACTTAATCAGATGTACAAATTTCAATACATCTCATGTTAATGTTAATCAAAGGAGCATGGGCTACAAGCGAATTCCAAAAGGGATTTCAATACATCTCATGTTAATGTTAATCTTGGGTTTTTAGTTGTAGCAACGTCCACACAACTATTTCAATACATCTCATGTTAATGTTAATCAAGATGGAATTTCACCTATTTTCATATACTTATCGATTTCAATACATCTCATGTTAATGTTAATCCTATGCTACAAGGCTGTAACGCGGCAATTAATTCATTTCAATACATCTCATGTTAATGTTAATCGTTGTGCATATTAATGTAGTGTATGATGATTGTAATATTTCAATACATCTCATGTTAATGTTAATCTAAGGGCAAAATGTATGGGCTAAATGTCATACAACTATTTCAATACATCTCATGTTAATGTTAATCAATACAACTCGGCTTCTTCTGCCTTGTTAAGATTGATTTCAATACATCTCATGTTAATGTTAATCCTACTGGATGCATACCACCTTTTTCATACCATGGATTTCAATACATCTCATGTTAATGTTAATCATAATTCTGCGAATGCTGATACTGGTTATGGTTCATTTCAATACATCTCATGTTAATGTTAATCCTTGGTGTCATTTTACTAGGGTCAATATCTGCATATTTCAATACATCTCATGTTAATGTTAATCCGAAACTGATACAATTGTAAAATCACCAGGAATTGAATTTCAATACATCTCATGTTAATGTTAATCATAAAATCATATCTTTCATCATTGATAAGTTCCAATTTCAATACATCTCATGTTAATGTTAATCAAAGGTGCGGATTTTACACCGCACCTACCTTTTAAATATTTCAATACATCTCATGTTAATGTTAATCACCCAGAAGCCATTAAGTAAAGATATTTTAAGCAAATTTCAATACATCTCATGTTAATGTTAATCAGTAATATCCTCATATCGGTCATAATTCTCAATAGGATTTCAATACATCTCATGTTAATGTTAATCTTATAAAAATTATACATAATATTCCTTTCTAAAAATATTTCAATACATCTCATGTTAATGTTAATCATGGAACAGTTTCAAAAGAATTGGGAATACTTTGATTTCAATACATCTCATGTTAATGTTAATCGTTCAAAAAAACGCAACATATAGCGGCTGGAATAGAATTTCAATACATCTCATGTTAATGTTAATCCTTGATAGTTGAATGCTTCAATGTAATCTGTTGTATTTCAATACATCTCATGTTAATGTTAATCGAACAGCAACAGAACGCTAATGCTAATCTTCAGAAATTTCAATACATCTCATGTTAATGTTAATCTTATACTGCAAGCTCTGCTTATACTGTTGTAGCTGTCATTTCAATACATCTCATGTTAATGTTAATCTTTTCTTAATTTCCATAAGGGCGTATTTAATGCACTCATTTCAATACATCTCATGTTAATGTTAATCTACGGGTGCAAGACATTGGCGTCAATTTAAGCTATATTTCAATACATCTCATGTTAATGTTAATCGTACACACTGTAGGTAACCCCCATCTTTAATTGATTTCAATACATCTCATGTTAATGTTAATCATATAAGGAACAAGCTAATGCAGATAGTAAAGATAATTTCAATACATCTCATGTTAATGTTAATCTTACGTCTTCCAAATTATTCTTTCCAGCAACTTCAATTTCAATACATCTCATGTTAATGTTAATCTTATAGAGATTTAAGAAAGGCTAAGAGGTGAAATCAATTTCAATACATCTCATGTTAATGTTAATCACAGGAAACGCTAGACACGCCAGAAGTATTTCAGAAATTTCAATACATCTCATGTTAATGTTAATCGCAGTTAGAAATTATTTAACAGAGGTTGCACAGAGATTTCAATACATCTCATGTTAATGTTAATCAAGCGGTTCTACAGAACAAAGTCAGATTACTTCTGGATTTCAATACATCTCATGTTAATGTTAATCCAGGAGTAGTTGAGAAAGAGCCAGAGTACTCACAATTTCAATACATCTCATGTTAATGTTAATCTTGCAGAAGAAGATGTAAGGTATTTCCTTATCGAACAATTTCAATACATCTCATGTTAATGTTAATCCGTTTTCTATGCTCTTACTGCCTAGCTTACCAAGATTTCAATACATCTCATGTTAATGTTAATCCGACATACAAGAGTATTAAAAGAAAATACTTGGCATTTCAATACATCTCATGTTAATGTTAATCCTTATCTCTCCAGTTTCAACCTTATAATCAACATGATTTCAATACATCTCATGTTAATGTTAATCAATTTGAACTTGGCGATATGTCACGCAAAGCTAAATTTCAATACATCTCATGTTAATGTTAATCAAGTACAGGAAGCACCAGAAAGTCAAGAAATTTTTGAAAAATTTCAATACATCTCATGTTAATGTTAATCGTAAATAAAGCGCTTATTAATAAACTATCTGTTGAATTTCAATACATCTCATGTTAATGTTAATCCTGTAGCTCCATAAACATTCCTTTCTAAATAATGTGATTTCAATACATCTCATGTTAATGTTAATCCTTATCTCTCCAGTTTCAACCTTATAATCAACATGATTTCAATACATCTCATGTTAATGTTAATCCGTTGTCTGCGAACAGAGAACACACACGATAAAAAGCATTTCAATACATCTCATGTTAATGTTAATCATTGAGCAGAGGGCAGACAGTGAGAGAGATTATTCTATTTCAATACATCTCATGTTAATGTTAATCACCATAACATTTATCAATACCTCACACTGTCAAAATTTCAATACATCTCATGTTAATGTTAATCCAGCCACTAAGTTTTTAACTTCTTTTTCTAAATCATTTCAATACATCTCATGTTAATGTTAATCTCAGCCACTAAGTTTTTAACTTCTTTTTCTAAATCATTTCAATACATCTCATGTTAATGTTAATCATTATAGGCACTTTGTAATCAACGCCACCCTTGTATTTCAATACATCTCATGTTAATGTTAATCCCTATCGTGATTTCGTTATTTGGATTTATTATATTTATTTCAATACATCTCATGTTAATGTTAATCACAACTGGCGATTCTAAAGCTCTCACAAATATTGTATTTCAATACATCTCATGTTAATGTTAATCGACAGGCGAAGCAACAACGGCAATAACAAAGTCAAATTTCAATACATCTCATGTTAATGTTAATCTCGACAACATTCGACAAATTATGCATATTGTGATAATTTCAATACATCTCATGTTAATGTTAATCTCTTTCATAAATAGTTACTGTCTGCCCTTGAAGATTTCAATACATCTCATGTTAATGTTAATCCTAATGATTATGACTGGTTAGATGATAGAAAACTATTTCAATACATCTCATGTTAATGTTAATCTAACTGGATTTATGTAGATGAAATATTAAATAATCTATTTCAATACATCTCATGTTAATGTTAATCATACTTGTCTGTTGCAAAAAAATCATAAATTGCTATTTCAATACATCTCATGTTAATGTTAATCGAACTTCTTAATTATTCCTTTAAACATAACACCACTATTTCAATACATCTCATGTTAATGTTAATCCTAAGGGAGCTCAGAATGGAAAGGCAACAATTAAATTTCAATACATCTCATGTTAATGTTAATCAGATATACCGGCAATCTTGATGTGGGCACTCGTGTATTTCAATACATCTCATGTTAATGTTAATCTCTAAAGCAAAAAAATAATCCTGTATATCATCTTCATTTCAATACATCTCATGTTAATGTTAATCTCAACCTACCCCCAGTAGATTAACAGTTTTCAGCGGATTTCAATACATCTCATGTTAATGTTAATCAATCTTGCACCGTCATAATCAATGTTATCAAGCATTTCAATACATCTCATGTTAATGTTAATCTGTTGCTTCGCCTGTCTGTCCTAGTGAGTTAGTGACATTTCAATACATCTCATGTTAATGTTAATCAGTCAGCTTCTGTATAATAAAATCTTTACTCGTTGATTTCAATACATCTCATGTTAATGTTAATCGCATTGTCATGTCAGGCACTTCAATCTCTTGCTCATATTTCAATACATCTCATGTTAATGTTAATCTCTAGCGTTCCTTTAGGTACACCCGCAATAGTTACATTTCAATACATCTCATGTTAATGTTAATCGGAGTGTTCCAGCGTTTCGGCTGTTAAATGTATATTATTTCAATACATCTCATGTTAATGTTAATCCGTTTTGAAGCGTTCTGAAGGGTGCGTATAATTAATTTCAATACATCTCATGTTAATGTTAATCGCGTATAATTATGAATAGCCCACCCAGCACCAGTTATATTTCAATACATCTCATGTTAATGTTAATCGAACCACATGTATTATTAGCATATATAACATCATCATTTCAATACATCTCATGTTAATGTTAATCGCTGTACCGTTTATTTCTTCTGCAAACGCTGTATCATTTCAATACATCTCATGTTAATGTTAATCTTGCATCTGCCAAATTATTCTTTTCAGCAACCTCAATTTCAATACATCTCATGTTAATGTTAATCCAATTCGTCCAGTATCGTTATTTACTATTTTAGAAGTATTTCAATACATCTCATGTTAATGTTAATCAAATTTAAATTATACGTTAAATATTGTGTACTATGATTTCAATACATCTCATGTTAATGTTAATCATAACATCTGTATTGATACAACCATTGTACAATAATATTTCAATACATCTCATGTTAATGTTAATCTACATCAAGTATACAACAATATCGACTTAATAATATTTCAATACATCTCATGTTAATGTTAATCTATAAAAATTATACATTTTACTCCTTTCTAAAAAATATTTCAATACATCTCATGTTAATGTTAATCGTTAATTTGTTGCGCAAAGAAAAAATACAGGAAAAATATTTCAATACATCTCATGTTAATGTTAATCATGTGTCAAAATTATTTTTATCGTGCGTTAATGAAATTTCAATACATCTCATGTTAATGTTAATCGGGGTATTCATTAATGATTAATAGATGGCGAAAAATATTTCAATACATCTCATGTTAATGTTAATCATGTTTAATTAATAATATAATTGCAAATTTCAATACATCTCATGTTAATGTTAATCACAGTTGAAAGCATTCAAACATCTCATGTTAATATTAATAATTTCAATACATCTCATGTTAATGTTAATCATGCAATAATCTCATGTTGCCCTTATTTCAATACATCTCATGTTAATGTTAATCTTAAATTTTAATTATCTGTCTATTAATAAAAGGCAATTTCAATACATCTCATGTTAATGTTAATTAATTTTAAGTCTTAATTGTTAATTTATTTCAATACATCTCATGTTAATTTCAATACATCTCATGTTAATGTTAATCATTTATTTCATACAAATGTTACAATAATTTAAAAAAAGACATTTTATTTCAATACATCTCATGTTAATGTTAATACGAAAGATTTTTGCAAGGGTATTCTTAAAAAAACAATGTTAATGTTAAAAACATTCATGTTAACATTTCAATATCTCATGTTAATGTTAATCAGCATATTTTTAATTATCAAAAATTTCAATTTCAATACATCTCATGTTAATGTTAATCCAATGAATTTAAGCCTTTTTCAATCACGCTTAAATCTCTCTTTGCCTATTTTAAGCCATTTTTTAAAAAATTACCAGCCAATTAGTTTATTTCTTACTATGGGACTCATAAGCCTCCTACCTCAGATATTTACTGGTCTTTTAGAGATTTTCTTCATAAATTGCCTGGTAAATACATGCATAATTTAATTAACAAAATTCATCCAGGTTAATCCCCCAACCCTTTCCATTGTTATTTTTCCCAGCCTATATTATAATTTTTATTAACTACACCAATGAAGGTGTTTTATTAAATGAAGAAAAATAGTTTTTTCGCAGCCTGCCGTTTAAATTGCTGGTGGGCATTATTGACGGTGCTGACAATTAATATGTTTCTTTGACATATGTAAAGTGCTATAATCAGCACATGAATACACGCGCCTGCGGCGCAGAAATGAGGTAACATATGCCATTTATTAATTCTAAGATAAGTACTTCTCTTACAGAAGCACAGGAAACTGAAATCAAAACACGTTTAGGTCAGGCTATCCAGACAATTCCTGGCAAGTCAGAAAATTGGCTCATGGTCGGTTTTGAGCCTGACTACAAGCTCTACTTTAGAGGAAGCAATGCCGAGCCTATGGCTATGGTCGAGGTCAGCGTTTACGGCAGTGAGAATCCATCTGCCTTTTCTAAACTCACTGGCCAGATATGTGACATTTTTAAAGATGTTCTTGGAATTGCACCAGATCATGTATATGTAAAATATCAGGCTGTTTCTAACTGGGGATGGAATGGAGATAATTTCTAATATGCATTAATAAGCGGGACACTCTTTTATGAATGTCCCGCTTATATATTTTCTAAAATTCTTTTCTTTCCATAATCCGCACACTAATTGCATAAGAGAGCAAAAAAGCACTTAATACATTTGTCTTTACCAGCTTCGCAAATGCAATCAACGATGCCGTAACCGGCAGAAACACCAATACCACAGGAATCTGGGAAGCCATGTCTCCAAACCTTTCCATTGTTATTTTTCCCAGCCTATATTATAATTTTTATTAACTACACCAATGAAGGAGATTTATTAAATGAAGAAAAATAGTATTTTTCGCAGCCTGCCGTTTAAATTGCTGGTGGGCGTTATTGCTGGCGTCCTGGTGGGACTGCTGTTAAGTTCAACTGATGGCAATTCATTTTCACGTGCCATTTTGAATATTGTTGTAACTCTGAAATATATTCTCAATCAGATAATTAATTTCTGCATACCGCTGATAATCATTGCATTTATTGCGCCTTCGATTACTCAGATGGGTAAAAATGCATCAAAGCTTCTTCTGATTGCAGTTACAATCGCATATACATCATCAGTTGGTGCTGCACTTTTCTCTACAGCATCCGGATATCTTTTGATACCACATTTGTCAATATCCTCTACTGCTGATGGATTGAAAGAGCTTCCGGCTGCGGTTTTCGAATTATCAATCCCGCAGATAATGCCTGTTATGAGTGCACTTGTGTTCTCAATTATGATTGGACTTGCTGCCGCTTGGACAAAAGCAGAATTGATTTCAAATATTCTTGAAGAATTCCAGAAAATCGTGCTTGCGATAGTTTCAAAAATCATGATACCGATTCTTCCATTTTTCATCGGACTCACTTTCTGCGGACTCTCATACGAAGGTTCAATAACAAAGCAGGTTCCTGTGTTCCTGAAAATCATAATTATTGTATTAATCGGACATTACATTTGGATGGCTCTGCTTTACACAATCGCAGGATTGTATTCTAAGAAGAACCCGATTGAAGTAATCAGACATTACGGTCCTGCATACCTGACATCAATTGGAACAATGTCATCTGCTGCCACACTCGCAGTTGCACTCCAGTGTGCCGGCAAATCAAAGGTTTTGAGAAAGGACATGGTCTCTTTTGGAATTCCTTTGTTTGCAAATATACATTTGTGCGGCTCAGTGCTGACAGAGGTATTTTTCTGCATGACTGTATCAAAGATTTTGTATGGCACTATTCCATCAGCCGGAACTATGATTCTGTTCTGCGTGCTTCTCGGAATATTTGCAATCGGCGCACCTGGCGTACCTGGCGGAACAGTTATGGCTTCGCTCGGACTTATTACCGGCGTGCTTGGATTTAACGACACTGGAACTGCCCTTATGCTTACAATATTTGCACTTCAGGACAGCTTTGGAACAGCCTGCAATGTAACAGGCGACGGTGCGCTCACACTTATCCTGACTGGATATGCAGAGCGCCACGGCATCAAGGAAGGTACTGACAATTAATATATTTCTTTGACATATGTAAAGTGCTATAATCATCACATGAATACACGCGCCTGCGGCGCAGAAATGAGGTAACATATGCCATTTATTAATTCAAAGATAAGCACTTCTCTTACAGAAGCACAGGAAACTGAAATCAAAACCCGTTTAGGTCAGGCTATCCAGACAATTCCCGGCAAGTCAGAAAGCTGGCTCATGGTCGGCTTTGAACCTGACTACAAGCTCTACTTCAGAGGAAGCAATGCCGAGCCTATAGCTATGGTCGAGGTCAGCGTTTACGGAAGTGAGAACCCATCTGCCTTTTCTAAACTGACTGGCCAGATATGTGACATTTTTAAAGATGTTCTTGGAATTGCACCAGATCATGTATATGTAAAATATCAGGCTGTTTCTAACTGGGGATGGAATGGAGATAATTTCTAATATGCATTAATAAGCGGGACACTCATTTTTTTATGAATGTCCCGCTTAAATATTTTTTTCTAAAATTCTTTCTTTTCCATAATCCGGACACTAATTGCATAAGAGAGCAGTATGAGAAGTACTGTCACTACCACTGCAATTCCTGCAAGTATCCAGCCATTCATTTGGTTTAAAAATGAAAAGGCACTTAATACATTTGTCTTTACCAGCTCCGCAAATGCAATGACAGACGCTCCCATTACACCACATGCCCCCGAAATGACTACTCTGCTCTTTTCTACTCCGGATACTAGCTGCAGCGGAATCAGCAATGCAATCAACAATGCCGTAACCGGCAGAAACACCAATACCACAGGAATCTGGGAAGCCATGTCTACCGGCATCTGCTGTTTCATTTCTAGGATCATGTAAAGTCCCGCTGCCACAAGCCATGAAACCGTTCCTCCTGTAAGACAGAAAAAATATTTTTCCCTCACATACGTTTCTGCATCAATCGGCAAAGTCATCAAAAATCCATATCCTTTATCAAGCTCGTCATAGGTAACTGTATTTATCAGAAGAATACTGATTGCAAACGGCAACCACCCCAGGATAACCGCTTCATTCTGTAATCCTATCACCACTCCAATGATAAGAAGGAAAATTAATGCCTGTTTATTACACCAAATTAACCGGAAATCTTTTTCTACTAATCCTGCCATTATCTGTACCCTCCCGTCATCATAAGAATTAATTCATCAATTCCGCCCTGCTCCACCGCAATCTGCGGATAATTTTCCTGATAAAATCTTCTGTCATTAGTAAAGCAGGCATAACCATAAGTTTCTTTCTGTACTTTTATGACTGCTGTCTTGTCTAATGTCCTGTATTGTTCCTCATTCACCTTCAAAATACCATACTGCTCTAAAATAACATCTGTGTCCTCATGCAAAATGATTTTTCCGTCATGAATGAGATAAATGTCGTCACAAAGTGACTCCAAATCTGTGGAAATGTGCGATGTAATCAATATTGTGCGTTTCTCGTCCTGCGCTATATATTCCCGTAGCAAATCAAGGATTTCATTCCTTGCCTCCACATCAAGCCCTGCGGTCGGCTCATCTAAAATCAACAAATCAGCTTTATGGCTGATTGCTGTCAGCACCCTCAGTTTTGCTTTCATACCTGTGGAAAATTCTTTTAATTTCTTCTTCCGTGGAAGCTTTAAAGCCTCACATTTTTGGTCAAAAAAATCCTTCTGGAAATCAGGATACATTTTAACAAGGATATGCCAGACATCTTCCACCGTAAATTGTGAACTAAAGCCTGCCTCCGTCAAAGATACTCCGATTTTCTGCTTTACCGCAGCCGGAAGCTCTCCACCTTCGTTACCAAACACACAAATCTTTCCAGCATCCGGCTTTACCAGTCCAAGTATCAGTTTAATTGCCGTACTTTTTCCTGCGCCGTTTTTTCCTACAAACCCTGTAATTCTCCCCTCTGGTATTTCCAAGGATAGTTCCAGTTCAAAGTCCTTATATTTTTTTCGGACATTCTGCATTGTTATCATAATTCGCCTTTCTATTTCTCATCAAGTATGAGCTTTACAACCTCTAAGATTTCTTCTTTCTCCATCCCAATTGCCACTGCCCGGTCAATGGCTTTGTCAAAGTCCTCTTCCACAGCAATTCTTCTCGCCTCCGACGCAAGCTGTTTATCCGAAGCAGTCACATATGTTCCCTTTCCGTGAACAGTCGTAACAAAGCCTTCCTCTTCTAACTTGTCATAAGCTTTCTTTACAGTCAGCGCGCTGATGCGAAGTTCCCCTGCAAGCGTCCTCACAGACGGAAGTGCCTCTCCCTCTTTTAATACAGACTGGATAATCTCTGACTTTATCTGCTCCATAAGCTGTTCGTAAATCGGAACCATGGAAGAATGATTTAATATAATATGCATATTTTTGTTTTCTCCTTTGTGATAAACAGTATATAACAGTTGATGTGTGTTGTCAACTGTTATATACTGTTTATTAAAATATATACAAAATAAGAGCCACTCTAAGGTGACTCTCATTTATTTTTATATTTAACTTAACTAAAATATTTTACCTATTTTTCTGTTAATCTACAAGAAGTTCCCTACAATAATATTTTAATCCTTTTTGAGCATTCTCTTTCTTATAAATATAAAAATCGTACCAAACTTTCAAAGTTTAGTACGATATCTCCACTATAATAGGATTATTTCCTCTCGACTATCCAAAATCATATTCTGATACTTTTTTGTGCTTCTGCAAATATACCCTTCTTTCCTCAGTATACTGCTTGTAAAGGTAATCAAAAATCGAATAAATCTTACTCTCAACAACTTCAAAATTATTATACTGAATGTAATCTATTAAATCTGTTATATTGCGCTCTTTTGATTGCTCATTTCCAGTCACAACCAGCATCAATTTCTTTTTTGCTCTTGATACAGCAACATTGATTAAATACGGATCATCCGCAAAATCAGATATCTCATCATCCACAGTAGATATAATAATATTCTCTTTTTCCTTACCCTGGAACTTATGCACCGTAGCCGCATCAATATCTGTTATCTCCCTGTTCAATGCTTCAACCTGATTCTTGTACGGAGTAATAATCCCTGTTTCTTCCGGGTTGAAGTTATATTTAGGCATAATTTCATTTTTTATAACATCTATCTGACGCTGACTGTAATGATTTCGTTCATGATTCCCGGCAACTGTTTTCACCACTGACAAAACATCATCTTCGCCATTATCCTTTGTCATAATAATCAATTCACCACGATAGAATTTCTGGTTACAGAAATTTATTATTTTAGGATGACACCTATAATGCTCTCGCAATAATGTCTGTGTTACATCAGGCATAATATCCAGAATTGACTGCAAAAAGCTCTTTGTAAACTGATATCCTTCTTTCAGATTATATGTATCAAATATAGCTTTTGCTTCTGCCTTATATCATCTGTAACAACATTAGGAAGTTGCTTGGTATCACCCACAATAACAACATTCCTCGCACAAGACAAGTGCTAAAGCCCCTGTTGCAATATCTACCTGTGATGCCTCATCCATGATAAGGTAATCATACACCACATCTGAATTCAGGCTGTTTCTTGATGAAAATGTTGTACTTAATATAACCGGATACTCCTTCAATACATCATTGGATTCCTTCCACAGATTATCCTCACTAAATACTCTCCGGCTGTCGTTCCCTTCATATCTTCTTGCCAGCTTGTCTTTTAGTAAAATCATTGAATTGTCACATAAATCGTTAAGCAAATGCTTATCAACACCGTTTAAATATCCCTCAATATCTGAAATCTGCTTAGATAATTCTTTTTCTTTTGCCTTATAATACATAGCCTGAAAGGTTGTAATTATCTTTGAAAATTCCTGCTTATAAAAACTCCAGTGTGTTACGCCATACTTGAAAAATGTCTTTATTTTAAACCAGAATCCTATTGCCTTTTTCTCCTCTGATATTGCTTGACACTCCTGCCATAACATCATCCATTGTTTTGATGATAACATTTTCTTGCACTTTATATTATCTGTATTAACATCGGATTCTTCAACATACTGGTTAAAATATTGCTGTTCTGTAACTAATTGAGATAATTCCTGCCTTAAATAAGCAAGTTTTTCCTGTTTATCAAAAAATTCTTTTAACCTAACGGATTGCTCTGATATTTTCTTACGCATTTCACCAAATTCTTCAGACATTTTCCAAGTTAAAAAATCAGGATAAGATGAATCCTGATGTTCAACAAATAATTTCTTATTTTTAGAACTTCCTAATGTCGCAGCAACAAATCCCAGATTATACTGTGGCGAAGACAGTTTGTCATATACATTTTCTGTTGCCGAATTATTATTGGATACTATCTGTACCGTTTTCCCTTGCATCAATATATTGGCAATAATATTTAATATCGTCTGTGTCTTTCCTGTTCCTGGAGGTCCCTGTATAACACTAATCTGATTCTCCATCGCATTTTTTACAGCATTATACTGACTGTTATTACAGCCAAATGGAAATATCGGAACATATTCTCCCCCTCTTTTACCAGTATTCAATAAAGAAGGATTCAAATATTTCGCTAATGCAACCTCATTACCAACATAAGTAATTTTATCAAATCTTTTAGGTAATAATTTTTCCCCCGTCTCTTCATTTCTAATATTACTCAATTCAGCAATCTGCTTTATATATTGGAATACATCGGCAGACCTTTTATCATTCAGGCACGACTCAGCAATATGTAAATCGTGCTCATGGTAATCCCGTTCACTGCCGTCTTTAAAACAAATATGCCAATAAGACTCCTGTCTGCCTCTGAACACAGATATTGCATCTATATCAAAAAACTCCCGTCCCTCTCTGCTAATACGATACGACTTAGGATTTAAAACATCCGGCTGAGTTAATTTTTCTACATTCATATATGCATAGGGATAGCTTTTCCCATTATTAAATTTCACGTTCCATTTATGTGTCTTTGTATCGTACACACATGACATTACTTCGGTTGTCTTTATCTCACCCTTGATAATAATCATATTATATCTTGTATCCATTTAGGCCTCACTGTTTCTGGTTGTTATTGTATTAATCTACATTAAAAATTGCATAACAAAAGTTACTGTACTAATTATACAGCTTATCACTGCTATTATAATAGAGCTGAATGCATATATCTTATTAGAATCTTTCTCATTCGAAAATTGTTTTGCTGATATTATTATTACACTTGCCAAAAACAAACAATATATAACAATTACGACTATCCATATAAGAGCTGTTACTTGTAATTTACCAATATTTTTACAATACCAATCACACCACCCAAACTGACCAATTGTAAAAATCCACCTATGCCATACATTATAAAGCTTATTATAAGAGTTAACATATCATCATAAATATTATCCTTTAACTTAAACTTTTCATGTATCTTCCATGGAAAAAATACAACATTTAGAAAATATTGCACCCATTCATATTTCTTATATTTTTTAACTTTTTGCTCTGGCTCATTCTCGCTTTTAGATTCATTTTCTATCCTTTTTAACGCCTTATAGTAAGCCTCGGCATATATATCAATTAATTCTTCCTTGATAATGTCATCTTTCTGTATTCCTAATTCTTCTAATTTATACCCATTATTTTTTATTGATTTTCTATTTCTTTTCTTTTTTGCCAATATACATTCCCCTTCGTACTATTCTTCTTTACATTCAGCTTTATCAACCTGCTCAATATAATAATCAAGTAATTCATATATCCAGTCTTTTAAATTGGAAAAATGATATCCCATCTTCTCAGCCTTATCAGTATTTATACTGTATTCTGGCTCTCCATTATATGGTGCTTCTTCTCCATTCTCACTTAAAACTGCACATTTTCCTGTCTTTTCTTCAACATAGTCAATCACCTCACGAAGCGAAATTGTTCCTGAAGCACTTCCGTTAATTGCACCATTAACATCTTTATCCACTAAGTATGCAATAAACTCTCCTGCTTCATCTGAACGGATATAACTCATTTGATAATCTATATTGTCTATATACATCGGTTCTGATTTAATGACATGTTCTACATAGAATAAAAGTCTTTTCGTATAATCATCTTTTCCTATTGCAAATGGATACCTGACAGCAATCCAGTTTTTGTCTAAATATTTCTGCCATAATGCATACTCAGCCTGTCTTTTTATCTCCTCATATGGAAATTCCTTTCTACCACACCACACAAAATCCTTTGAATAACCATCAAAATCTGATTCCACTGTATCCATATGCTTAGGATTGTAAACCGATGTGCTCGACATATAAATGTATTTATCACAATCAACATAATCCATAACATCTTTTATAATTAATCTTATTCTGAACTGTTGCATAAAACTCTCTTGTCATCTGTGAATTCTTATCACAATCAACTGCTGTTGCATATATATCTGTGATTTTCTGGTAAAATCTCCTCTCACTTGCTCTGATTTCCTGAATCTCAGCAATAAGATACTCAAAATAATCTTCGTCGAAAATCTGTCCATTAATCAATCTGCTTTTATCAAGAACATAACCCTGCTTTGTAAATGTATCCAACACTTTGGTTGCCCATGTCCTGAACTGTGTTGCCCGTTCTGAATTAATGCGATATCCCACAGCAATAATAGCTGCTAACGAATAAAATTTATATTTGTATGTTTTTCCATTATCCGCAACTTGTGCAAAATTTGCACAAGTTGAATTTTCATCTAATTCTCTCTCTTTAAAAATGTTGCTCAGATGCTTTGTAACCACACTTCTATCTACATCAAAAAGCTGCGAAATTGCTTTCTGCGTAAGCCATACATCGCCATTCTGAACCCTGACTTCTATTCCGTCTTCTCCTGCATCTCGTGTGAAAACCAAGAAATCAACAGTGCTATTTCTTATCTGTAATTCTTTGCTCATAAAAGTGTTCCTTTCTCTAGATTCTATCAATACATCTCTATAAAACATTTTCCCCTGTTTCTTTCAAATATCAAGAAGGGAATTTCTGCTTTTGCCAGCATACTATTATTAACTGGAACATATTCATAATTTTCAATATCTGGTATACACTTTATGGCTCTCTTTTTATCTATACCATATAAATTATTTTCACTGCTGTTCCATAAAGCCTTAATATTCAAAACAACACATTTTGTTTGAACCATCACCTTATATTTTTCAAGCCTGCTTTTTTCTATCTCCTTTGATTTGTCGTCATAAGAAATATTAATATATCTGGAGTTGGATTTTATAATGCGAACATCTTCATTTCTTACTGCCTCTTTAGTGAATCCCAAATCTTCAAAAAAGCCATCATAATCTGTAATGTATTCTGGGAGTTCCATTTTGACTGCATAACTGCTATTTATAATATTCTGTATATCCTTATCATCAGCCCTGAACATATAAATATTCCATCCAGTGCTATCGCCATCATCATCTAATATCGGAATAGAACCATAAGGATTAAACATATGTAAATTAGACAAATCATCTTTTGTTGGCTTTTTAAATTTGACTATTTCAAATGTTATGCTCATAAATGTTCTCCTTTTCCGTCGCTTTTTTAGCGACGAATTATTTTATACATCTTGATTTTCGTCATTGCAAACTAACTTCTTATGCCCAAACAATTGCTTTAATAATTCTTTTGTGCTAATGGTTAGTACTGCGATTAGCATCTACATATTTAGCAAAATCGATTATCTTTGCAGGCTTTCTCTTAAAAATAATCCCTAATCGTTCCATGTCTAATTTAAAAAGTTCACTTGGATATCCTTATGCATCAAATCCCTCTGGCTGGCAGATATCTCTGTTCAGGTACTCGCTAAGTTCCCATTGATACTTCGCTTCTTTATCCAACTTTTTGTCGAAATATTGTGCATCCATTACCATTCGATTAATGCCACCAACTGCTTTCTTACCATGAGTTTTGTTTACAGTTGTATCACCTGACATTTTAAAATATTACCCTATCTGATTTTCGGAATATCCCATTTCCTACATCATGCCATGAATCACACTGCGGATATACATTGTATAGTAATTCCAGTTTCTTGGTTCAATATCTGTCATTGCTATTGTATAACGATTACTGGCATTCACAATAAACAAGACATTTCTTCCTTTTATTTTCGTCAAATGTGTGTCCCAGCAGAACACAAGTGAAGCACCTTTACTTTCTTCAATCTTTGTTGTTTTTAGTCGATCTTGAACTGCTTTTGTTGCACCAATCTCCATGTGTATCACCTGCTCATCTCAAGTATTCGCTTCACTTCCAACTGTAATTCATCACTAAAGTCTAATAAATCATCATATGTAATTACTTTTAATCTAATAAGACGAACGATATCCCATATCACCTCTGACTTATTCACCTCCATGATAACTCCCGGATGACGCTTATCTTCTTTTATCCGTTTTTCAAGTTCCCAGAATTTCTCTGATGCAGGCTTTTTATCATCATTCAGAAAATTGGCATACTCTTTAACAAGACCTTCCATATAATTTTCCTGCCAATCTGATAATTTTTCTCGAAGTAGTTTCCAATCCTTTTTCTTATGTCCATGATTTTGGACCTCCTCAGTCTCAAATCTCGTGAGACTTCATTGAGACTAACTTCGGAATATTCGTTTTTTCAGAAATTGCTTTAAGAGTTTAGTACGCTTTAGAATGCTTCTTTTTAAAATATTCTGATTTTAGCCACTTGATTTTTCTCAAAATTTCTATGACATTTTCTGTGACATTTCTCATCTTCATTATAAAAGTTACTTAAACCAAATTTGTGCCTTTAAACAATTCTGTTTTTATCTTCTCCTGACTTCCACACATAAAGCTTTTACATTCAGGAATACTCTATATCTCATTTTTATTCTATGAATACATACTTTCCCTTTCCTTTACCATTCACCGCTTTAACAACTTTCATGTCTCTAAGCTTTGTCATGACTGCTCTTGCTGTGGATGGTGAGCAATCAAGAATTTCTTTTATTTCTTTTGTTCCAAAAATCTGATTTTTCTCTATTTCATCATACACCTTAAGAATATTTGCCTTCGAAGGTTCATTATATTTTTGCTGCTCAATCGCCGACTTTATCCTATCAACCGCCGATTTTTTATCGTCAATCGCCGACTTTTGGTAATCAATCAACGATTTATTGACTGCAACAGCCATTTTTTATGAATCAGCGGTTTTTTCAACAATATTTTTTCCAACTTTTGAATTATAAATAACCGCCTGCAACATAAAAGCATTTGTATGATAAACTGGATCTTTTAATCCAACCTGCTCTAACTCATTACACATACGATTGACACCTTCGCCAAATTCTTTTACAAATTTATAGTTTTTTAAAAACTCTGCAATCTTAGGGTTTCTGGAAAAATGTGTGAAACGTATATTGTCCGCTCTTACAAGTCCCGGAAGTTTTCCTGGGCTTTCTACTACTATATGGTCATCAAACATTTTTATCTGAATATCTGTACCGGTAATACTGTAAGCACGATGCGTAACCGCATTTACGATCAATTCCTGTCTGACAAACTTAGGATATTCCTCATCTGTAACAAATGTTCCATCTGGTCCAAGATATGTTTTTTCTTTTACCTGCGTATCCAAATATGCAATTGCCTCATTTATCATGTTAAGCAGTGTGCCTTCAAAGATGACATCCTTTATAACATTCATTTCTGTTCCAAATTTTTCTTCAGTTCCCTCATAACGTATAAAACGAATCCTTGCACGAGGAAAGAAATTTTGCGGATTCTTTCCAAATAACAAAATTGCAGCGGTACTGATTTGAATCTCGCCATCTTTTTCTTTTATGAACCCTCTGTTTTCTTTGAGATATTCTAATGGACTTTTCCAATAATCAATCTTATCTGTGTATTCTTTTACAAAGTCCATATCTATATCATCTATTGTAGCATCAGGTACAGCTTTATCTTCAAAGTAACGCTCTCCTTTGTCATAATTAAGCTGAAGGCGTTCTTCAAATGTCTGCAATCTAGGATTTATCACCAACTCTTAAGAATACATCGTCTGCCTGATTTGCATGCACTTGTGGACTTGCATCAATATGCATTACAAGTACATGATTCTCTCTGCCTTTTTCATCGACACATGGAACTTTTTCTATTCCAACTTTAATAGTCGGATTGCAGAAATCAAATGGCACTCTTAGAAGTTCATTTAACTTCTTTGTTTCAAAATCAATGCATTCAATTCTTCTTGTCTTATCGGTTATACCTATTGCAATATCTTCACCATCCGCATTAGCAAATGCAACAATCGGTATTGCTAAATCCTTTGTAAACGCTCCAACCCAAGTACCTTGACTTTTAAAAGACCGCTAACCACAGTCTTTTTGTTTTCTGATATATTCTGGCAGCTTTGGTGACCATGGAAGAAGATCTTCCCGAAATGAGCGGTCTTTATCGTCCATATGTGCCGGTATCTGGGTCAGCAGATATTCAAAGTACTCATAAGGCTTTAAGTTATTAGCTTTAGCTGTCTCTGCTATGCTGTATATTATTGCTGAAGATGTAGCTCCATTGATTGTATCTATCATTTCCCAGTTCTTCTTGCCTATGCAGAAGCCTCTTATTGCACGTTCCGATGCATTGTTATCCATTGGGACTTCACCATCTTCAAGAAATACCCTAAGATATTTTTCCTGATTGAGTGCATGGGGTGTTTACTCTTTTGTATTGGCGCCATCAGAAACAGTCATATAGCGTGAATTTGATTTTATAATATGAACATCTTTATTATGTATTGACTATTTAGAAAATTCCAAATCTTCATAGAAACTATCATAATCCACAATAAATTCCGGGAGTTTGGTTTCAACTGCATACCGACTATTAATGATATTCTTTATAGATTCATCATCGGATCTGAACATATATATATTCCATCCAGTAACATCCTCTTCTTCGTCTAATACCGGATATGAACTATAAGGGTCAAATACCTGTATATTTAATAATTCCTTTTTTGTAGGCTTTTTCAATTTAACAATTTCAAATGTTCTGCTTAAGAATGGTCGCCTCCCTTATTCTCAATTATTATACAAGTCTTTCGGCTACTATAAAATAAAAATATGCTTTCTGGTACTATACTTGTTTTCTATGTTATAGTTGAAATCAATCCCCTTGTTGTCGACATGACCTTAGATACAAATCTTCTCACTAATGCATGTTTATACTCCTATTATTGGGATTATAAATTACACATTTTTCTTTATCCTAAATCTTTTAATATCGCCTACAACATTTTCTACCGATTCAAGCCAATCTCCTTGTATGGCACGAATAATATTATTTACTGCATGCCCTTTAATATAATACATACGTACATTTTGTTTAAATCTATCTAGCCCAACTTCTTGCTTTGCGACTTCAAATATTCTATTAAATAAAATTCCTGCCCTAGTAACCCCTCTATCAGAATCTTCATCCAATTCAATAACCATTTTATTTTGAAATTCTATTTTCCCCCTGTCTTTACTTTTATTTACTTCGACGAGAACTAACATCGGATTGTATGTATACTCAATACACATCTTTGTTTCCATTTCTTCAATAAAATCATCGAATAAAAATTTATCAAAATAATATGCTTTTTGATTCCTTCTAATAATGAACATTGGTAAATCACCCATACAAATCCACTTTTCGTAAGCATTAGGATGGTATCTTTTTTCTATACTTACAGGGCTATTTGATATTCTCTCACAATATCCTGGAACAAAAAAATCTATATATTTCCCCGATTCCTTATCAAATTTATCCATGTAGTTAATTATATAATCTCTCGCAGCTGTCTGATTCCCATCTGCTATTAATATACCAACTGTTATTGTCTTATAATCATATTTATCTAATATTTCCTGCGTAATTTGATCAAACGTCCTAACTGGATTCACTTTTAATCTCTCCTTACTATTATTTTCCCAAAACTCATAAAATATTTTTATTTAACATTTTCAAAAGAATAGTTTAAGCAATAAGTTCATTATCCTTAAGATATTCTATAAATCCTTCTATAATGCTTTTCTTCCTCTCTACAATATCTTGTTCTGTATAATCGCTTTTCTCATTTGATAATTTCAGTAACTCCTGCACTTTTGTTCCAGACTTCAGTTTTCCATTCGCAGATGTATAACCATGGTAATATTTGATTTTATCTGTAAATCTATAGTCTGAAGCTCTAATATTAATATTTTTCTCCAAAAGTGCCTTATTACCCAAAGACTCTAAACTACTCTTTTCTTTTAAAGAGTTTTCATTTTCCTGTCGTTTCTTTGAATAAATATGTTCTATCTCTAAATTTGTATCCAACGATATAAGTTCCTGATTTTGATCCGTATATGCCCACCAAGCAAGAATTGATTTGGTAATTGGTCTACCATTCGTAAACACATAACCGTTCATAATATTTTTCACATTATCTTCTTCAAATTTATATCCTGAAAATGTAACTGGAAGATCAGAAATAATATTTATCATCTCTGGATAAACCGGACTTCTTAAAGCATTTACACCAGGTCTAATAAACGCATATCCAAATATAAAAGCAGTGATTTTGTCTAAAAATCCATAAAATTTTTCTTCATTTAATAAGCCATCATCATTCTTATATCGCATAAAAAACACTGACACAAGATATGTCCACATACCATTTGGTGCATAATTCAAAACAAATAATTTCTTCAATACCCTTTCTGAAAATTTTTCATCCTGTACTGATACTTTTCTCCAAAACTCTGCTAAACATTCAAGGTTATCTAATGTATTATTGCACTTCAAAATTGCATAAGAATCTTTCTCATAAAATTTTCTAAGTGCTTCTGTGGTAGTATTTTTTATTCCCTGCTTTGCTCTTTCAAAATACATATATCTAGTAAAAAGCTCATCCATTGGTGACCCTGAAGGTGCAACAAAAATGTCATCACATACTGCCTCTAAGTCTTTCCATCTTCTAATAAATTCGTCTTTTTTACCAAGGCTGCTATAATGTTTATAAAACTGTGCTTTAAAAATATCAGTATCTGATAGTGGTTTTCCTCTATCATTCAATGTTGAAAATATACGAAGTGCCGTATCCTGTGATTCTGCTTCAATAGGTAATAAAATGCAGTTGTTTAATATTCTCGTTGGAAGATATGCAAAATATGCTGGATATTCCTGCAAAAATTCATTAATCTTTTCTTGAAAAAATCTATATGTACGAGCATATTTACTCTTCTGTGAACCATCCACAATTCCTGTTTTCAAAATGGATAAAAACTCTTCTTTGTCATCGTCAGTTGATACCTCTGAATCAATTTTCAATCTGTTCTTATCTGGTTGACCAAATTCATTTGTTTTCCAAATGCAAGTTGAAATATCCTCACTTGTTTTTACCGCATATTGATCTTTCATATTCCCAAACTTTGAATAAAAAGCTCTTAGCAATAACATTAATGTTGTCAACCTTTGTTGTCCATCAATTATTTCTAATTTTCCTTCATCATTTTTAAATGTTACAATTGGTCCTAAAAAATACTCATCATTATCACTATCAAACTTTGTATAATCATTTTCTGGAAATGCAAATACAAATATATCATCCCACAATGTTTGACATTCTGACTCTTCCCATGCATATGGTCTCTGATAATCAGGTATTAAAAAATCCGATTTTTTATTAGAAAATAACTCTTTTATTGTTTGTTGATCTATGTTTAATTTTGACATCTCAAAACCTCCTGTACTTGTACGATTCACACATCATTGATAATGATAATATGGTATTTATCCAACATTATAATGTATTATTTTTAATAATTCTCTAACTGTTTCCGACTGTATCAGCATCCTCATCTTTTCATCCCCACATTCAACCTCAGGCTTACCACACCTCAGATTATCCGGATGCTCTGACACACAACAATCTTTATACCAGCATTCACCCATAAGAGTTCCTTTAACAGACCACTTCTCATTTTGTGTAAATTCACCAACCAATGACTTAATCACACGTTCTGTAGAATATCTCTTAAATCCAGCTATGTACTGTAATGTTTTCTTATCATCAATCCTTGATAAATCTATTCTGTGATTCTCAACTGCCGCCAAAACTTTATCACGGATTTTTATTTTATCGGTCTTTCCGGTGCCTGTCCATTCTACCAGCTTATCAAATGCAAGAATCAGGTACTCAAAACAAATCATATCCAGAATTACAATCTTTCCTTCCGACGTATCTGTTATTGATTTCAACATACGATACTTGTTGCGAATGTCCTGATTATCAACCACATAATCAAACGCAACGAAGTATTCATCTCCATCTTCAGTCTCCAAGTCTATTAATGCATCCAGTAAACCCTGATTGCTCCCTTTACTCTCAACTACAAGTTCATTGTCAAAAAAAAGCTGATTAACTAATTTCCAGAAGTGAAGTCCTGCACCGGTATCCTCTGTCCATAAATATCTCATATCACAACTCCTCTTCTAGTGTTATCCTGTTATTATCAAACTTCAGCACCTTAAAGCTCTTATCAGATACATTAAGTCCGTCACAATTTCGCAGGAAGAGCATATACTGATTTGATAACTCAAAATTAATGAATCTCCTTACATTATCATTAATCAGACAATCTGCATTATCTATCACAATAAAACTATTTCTACACTGTTTTATTGCTTCTAAAAAATCATCTGATTTGTAGTTAAATAGCTTGATTGCTTTGTATTCATCTGTCAATCTTATATCTTCCAACATTTCATAAAGTACTGTTTTACCGGTACCACTGTCTCCACCAACAAGAGTAATTCTGTCATCAAATGTCAAATCATATGAAAATGGAGCTACTTTAAATGTAATATTCTTATAAATCATCTGCTTCTCTCCTTTCATATTCCTTACTCCACCATGCATTATAACCTCTCCCTCCGGTCACTATATCAGAATCATTGAATCTGATTTGCACATCATCCGGAATATCAAAAAGCGTTGGCCTCGACATATAAATCTTAATATTATCCATAGTAAAAATTACTTTAAGAACATTCGGTCCACATTCCTCAACATTTACCACCTTATCGGGATGTTTCACAATATTAAGTAATGTCTTACAGCCTGACGATAAATTACGGATTGTACCTAAACCATATTTTGTTTCTATATGTTTATCCGGAGTCAGCTTTGCATCATCTATCTGCTGGATTAAATCAATTTCACTTTGTGTCATTTCTTCATTGCCGGTATTCAGATTGAAGTACAGATCATTCTGAAATATCCAATTTTTTGAATCGCTCTTATTTGTATATATATCTATCATTTATTGTTACTCCTTTTCGCTGTCACTTCATCCATTTCTATTGTTTATAGATAAATAATCTATAAAATATCACCCTCTGTACGATATTTTACTATACCTAAATGCAACATCATTATATTTATACTTTCCACAAAGTAATTGAAAATCTTTCAATAATATATGGTTATTTGGACCACTAATAACTTCTTTTATTGGTTTTTCAGATATATCTGATAATTCTAAATGAAAATATGGTACTATGTCATCATTCAAAATATTAAAATCAATCTTATTTTTCATCACTTCTACCATTTCATCAAATAGCACGCTTTTATTACGCTCTTCTCCATATATTAATTCTGTTTTTTTCGTAATTGGATATTTAAAAAACATTCTCCATTCATTTTCCTCTTGAAATGATACATTTTTGTACTGTAATGAATCCATAAAAACCATATTTAGCATTTGAATAAAGAAAAATATCATATATTCTTCCTGCTTACTATCATCACAATGCAAATTATCTATAATCCATTTACGCAAATTCTTCAACTCATTCAACAAATTATTTGCTTTAGATATAATAATATCATTTATTTCTTCCACCGTTTTATACTTTACTTTTCCCATTGTTATGATATCTTTGTATTTTCCACTATACTGTGTTAATTCTCTTTCTGAGAATCCAATAGAAACACCTCTTCCATTATCCGCATAACCTCTCCACTGACTTAACTTGTCACCTTCCTCACAAAAACATATAACAAAATTAGTAACCCCACCCTTGTCAAATTCCATTTTAAAATAATCATATGCTAATCTGAAAAGAATCTCCATTCCTCTTTCATCTGTTTCACCCGCAAACTCAAAAGGAAATGAATTTTTATAATATACATCCCTCATAGCATATATTATACCTGGAAAAAACATATATACTTCATCGTAATCATTGCTCTTAGTTATATCGCTCATTCTAAGTTGTCTTCCAGACATAATTCCATACATTTTTTGTGTACTACAATAGTGATACAATATTTTGTCCATTTACTTTTTTTCCTCATTTTTCACCAATTTCAAACCAATACTAAATTATCTTGTTTAAAATCCTAATATTTCGTAACTTTCCAATTTCTACGAGCAAATAAATCATTTTATTTTTATTATATCATCGAAGCTAATATATTCCAAACCAAATTTAAATATTTATGCAGTATTTGCTGTGTCGTATAACTTTTCCATAGTGCATTCACTCCCTCTCCCCGACAATTGTGAGTCAAGTCCAAATTTGTGTGTAAATTCATCTTTCAGTTATGTGGTTTTATCTACGCTACTTTTATCTTCAAGAGATTTGACTGAATGGAGCTTAGTTTATCATAGTACTCTTTCATATCAAAGATTTTATGACCTACACTCCATTCATTATGATCATCTTGAAGGACTGCACCAATTAATCTAATAATAGATTCTGTATTTGGAAAAATCTGAATAACTTTTTCGCGTCTTCTGATTTCTCTGTTCTCGCGTTCTATTATGTTGCTGGTTCTTAATGCTATACGATATTTTGAGGGAAGTGCCATGATGGTAATACTATCTTCAAATCCTTCATCAAGGACAGTCATTGCTTCATTTGCAACATCCTGATATTCATCGTATATAGATTCTTTTTAAACGACGGGCCTCTTCAATAGTAGCTGCGTTAAACATGTCTCGTAACTCAGAAGCTAAACCAGTGCTGTATTTTTTAGGACACTTATCTATGATGTTTCTTGTAAAGTGAGCCTGACATCGCTGCCATGAAGAGCCAGAGAAACTCTCCTTTATTGCTTCAACAAGCCCCGCGTGTGCGTCAGATATTACAATATCTACACCGCGCAAACCGCGACTTTTAAGATTTTCAAAAAAGTCTCTCCAGGTGTTCACTTTCTCTGAATCATAAACTTCAAATCCCAGGACTTCTTTGTGCCCGGTATTGTTTATTCCAATTGCAACAAACAACGCTTTTGATTTAACACGATGATCTTCACGAGCTTTTAAATATATCGCATCAACAATAATAAACGGATAGTGTTCCGGCAATAAGCGCTCCTTGAAATGCTTAACAGGGACATCTAGTTCCTTGCAGATTTCAGAAACAGCAGATTTTGAAAAAGATTCTCCACAAAGCTCTTCAGTTACTTTTTTATATTTCTGGTTGATACGCCTTGCACAACCATTTCCATCATTGTTGTAATTAAAGCCTGTTCATTACGCTGATAATTTTCGAACAAGGAAGTTTTAAATGGAACATTACGATGTCTTGGAACCTGTAATTCAATCTTTCCAATACGGGTGGTTAATGTTCTTGTCCTGACTCCATTTCTATAATCAGAACGTTCTTGAGATCGTTCATAATTACTTGCTCCAAGCTGTTCAGCAGATTCAGCCTGAAGAACCTGATTAAGTAAAGCTTCCATAAGTTTGCCAAAAGCTTCATCCTTAGTTTCTGAAAAAAGTCCTACAAAAAAAATCACTATCTAATGTAAAATGTAATTGAGCCATGAGTTTCATCCTTTCAATTATGTTTTTGTGTGGTAACTTAATTATAACTGAAAGATGAGCTCTCGGCTCTTTTTTATATAAATTTGTAATTTACACCATTATATGGACTTTATCTTTTGACGGCACTTTTTGCCCCCACACTTTTTCGGCTCTGATTTGTGCGGGGGCGCTTTCTGCCCCCACTTTGTGGTTTTGGGGGCGCTTTTTGCCCCCATTTTCATGTTTTGACGGCGCTTTTTGCCCCCACACTAATGAAACTGCATTACCACATCCATAATAACGATTTCCTCCGCCATCATCCTGGTCTGTGTTCTTAGCTGTAACTGTTCTGTAAAGGAATTTGGATTCTTTGGCTTATGCTTTTTCAGCCACTTAGCTTCAATATCATCGAGCAGCTCATATGCTGTATCATTGACTTCATCTGCTCTCTCTTCAAGCTCCCCGAACCGCACCAGACTCTTATATCTCATTGGATATTCTTCCTTGATATATTTAATCCACATTCGCCCATACTTTCCTGCATCTATATCTGCCTTCTCTGTTCCTGCGACAAGCACCGGATAAAAGATTCCATCCCTTTCTTCATATGGGATGCCAAGCTTTTCAAATGTTGTCTTACTCATAATGATTACCGCCTTTCTCATCACTCTGCAGAATATCAAGCACATGCTTTAATGGAACCAGCAGTTCTTCAACATCTATACCTATGTCTGCTTCATCTAATGTCTGTAATTCTTCCAGTATCGTATCAAGATGAACCTGTACTTTCTTTGCCACCTTCATTCCACCAACAACCCTGATTTCATGCTTCAGAAGACATTGGATGATATAATCCTGTTTTGAAAGTCCGCTGAGTGAAACCTTCACATTCAGCTCCTGTGCTTCCTCCGGTGACATACGAAACGCTACTACAACATTTCTCCATCTGTTCTTGGCATCCAGCCTTTTCTCGCTCATAATAATCTGCTCCTTTCGATATAAAACCTTTTACTTAAGTCCACATAACATCACATCCATACATAAAAAAAACTCTCGCCGGCATGATTCATAATGTTTTACATAGGCATTATCAAACTGCCTTGTACTTATCAATGCTTATAATCTTTTCCGCAGCCGCATCCATATCAATCATAGGTGCTGTTTCCTCTGTCTGCATGATTTCTACATCATCATCCTGCTCTTCACAATCCTCAAAGCCTGCATTGACAGCATCAAGTCTGTCCGCCATTGCCACCTGCTTAGACGGAAACAGATGCGAATAATGATATGTGATATCAATGCTCTCATGACCAACCCTGTCAGCTATTGCAACTGCGGAAAACCCGAGGTCGATCAGATGTGAAATGTGCGAATGCCTTAGATCATGGATTCTGATTTTCTTCACACCGGATAATTTGCATCCACGCTCCATCTCATGATGAAGGAAGCTCTTTGTTATCAGAAAAATCCTGTCTGTTGGTGTCTGGTCATATAACATTGTAAAATATTCCTGCATTTCTTCTGCAAGGAACTTCGGCAGCTTGATTGTCCTGTTGCTCTTAGGTGTTTTCGGAGTTGTAATAACATCCTGTCCCTGTAGCCGCTGATACGATTTATTTATTCTGACTGTGTTCTTTTCAAAGTCAAAATCTTCCATTGTAAGAGCAAGCAGTTCACCTAATCTCATTCCCGTCCAGTACAGCATTTCAAATGCATAAAATGAAACCGGCTTGTCAATCACCGCTTCTGAAAACTTCTTATATTCCTCAGTTGTCCAGAAAAGCATTTCCTTCTTTTCTTCCCTGCCCATATTTCCAGCCTGTCTTGCCGGATTCGATTTCAGATTATAAAACCTGCATGCATGGTTGAATATCGCACTTAAGATGTTGTGCATTGTCTTCTTGTAAGTCTGGGAATAACTCTTACCATTCTCATTACGGAATGCAACCATCTCATTCTGCCACTTGCGTACATCTCCCGGTGTAATCTCATTCATCTTAAGATTCTTAAAATATGGAAGTATCTTTGTATCCACAATGTGTTCTTTTGTAAGCCATGTGTTGAGTTTGACATAATTTTTCACATCCTCTGTATACAGCTTCCAGAACTCTCCAAATGTCATATCCAGATTATTCTCCTGCCGTATTTTGTAATTACGCTCATAATCCAACGCTTCTCTTTTTGTTGCAAATCCTCTCTTCTTTATCTGTTTATTTTCCCCGGTCCAGTCCTTACAATAGAATTTGACGAACCAGGTGCCTGTCTTACTGTCTTTATAAGCTGGCATATTCATCATCTCCTTCTTTCCATATGCAGAAGCAGATGCCTAAGCCCATATAGCTTTTGCACCTGTCTCTGTCTCAATCTTCTTATCTGTTGCTTATCCTGTATCACTCATACCATAAATGCGTTCTTCAAAATATTTTTTGCTTACTTTTCCACGGATTACAATGTAACCCTTCTTTTCAAGTTCGCTGTTGATCTGTCTCATAAGCTTGTATGCTGCTGATCTTGAAATTCCAAGAATCTGCATCACATCTCCTACTTCTAAAAACTTTTCGTTCATGCCCTTTCACCACCTTTCCTTTAAATATTTGTTTTGGCGTTTCTCCATACCAGTCCTGCTGATGTCACAACCAGCCTCCTTACCTGAGATAATCTCCTGTAATACCGCCCGCTCCTGCTCGAGGTACTCGGTCCGCTTGGGGGAGTGTCTACATTCGCTCGATTCCTATGAATGTCATGGCAAATGCCTGTTAGATTTCTAATACCGCTCATTCAGTTATTTTTCAATACTATATAGTATAGATAATTGAATTGATATTATTCTATACCGAGTGGTATTGAATTGTCAAGGTGTTTTTCTAATGTTTTCGTATAGAAAAACTTCCATTTTCATTTTTTCCGTGTTATACTGTCTTTAACAGTCCATCAGGGACAGATAAACGGAGGTTACTACACTATGACAATTGGTGAAAGAATAAAGAAAATACGGGTATTCCGTAAAATGACAATGGATGAGCTGGGCGGTGCACTTGGCTTTGAGGGCAAAAATATGTCTGTCCGCATATCCCAGTATGAAACCGGTGCCCGCATTCCCGGTGAAGATATGATTCTAAAACTTGCTGATGCTTTGCACTGCAATTACAAGGCAATCTCTGATTACAGCCTTGGTGCTGCTGAAGATATCATTGAAACACTTTTCTGGCTTGAAGAAAGTGCCACATCACTTCCTGCACGTGGAAAAGGCACAAGATTTCCGGAGTATACATCTCCCGGCAACCTGATTCATCTGACTGCAATGACTCCGGCAAAATCTTCCGAGACTGCCAGACCAACTTACAACGAAGATGATTATGACAGTGCAGGCTCACCTGTCGCATTAACTTTTGAATATGGATTGGTAAATGATTTCCTTTCGGAATGGTGTGAAATGAAAACGAAATTAAATAATGGAGAGATTTCTCCAAACGAATATTTTGAGTGGAAAATAACATGGCCGCATGGCAAATAGAAATAAGAATAGGAGAATTATTATGATACGTGATATGGAATTACTACTTAATACTGTATATGACGACGAAATCAAATCTTACTTACGCGAAGCTCTTAATTGCTATTCTGCAGAAGCTTATCGTGCTTGCGTAATAATGTCAATAATTGGAGGGATTCATGATTTACACAATAAACTCAAAATTTTGGCACCAAGTAATCATGACATTGCCGACCTTGAAAAAAAAGTATCCGATTCAAAAGAAAAACTAAATCCATACGAGAGACTTTTAGTTGATGGCTGTGCTAGATCAGACATCGATTTATTAACACCATCTGAGGCAAAAGAGATTAATAGATGTTTTGATATTCGTAATGACTGTGCTCATCCTAGTGATTATAATTGTACTGCTGAAACAGCACGTTATGTTTATTCTACTATCATTGATATTTTGGCTTCAAAACCAATCTTACTAGGGCAGCAATATATTACTACTATTTATAACAATATAATTTCTGATACCTTTTTTCCTAGAATTGACAAGACCGAAATACAATCTTTTGTCAACAAACAGCTTCAATCTTGTAGCAAACGAATTATTGCTCCACTTGCTCAAAAAATAGTTAAAGGAATTATGGAGGAATCATCCCATACAAATAACAATAAACTATTTTTTCTAGCAAATATGTCAACAGAACTCAATAATAATTTTGATAGAATCATTCAACCACTCTTATTGGACTCAAAATTTCATTCATCCATAATGATAATGCTATCATCCAATGTCAATATAATAAACGTTTTATCGGATGAAAATATCAAACGTATCTTGCATATATTTAAATCATATGTTAAAGAAGACCAAAACTATAATCAAACTATAATAGATGTTTTGCAAAACGCAAAACTTTCAGATGCATCATACAATAATAACATTGTCGAATTATTAAATTTTAGCTATGATAAAATGACAGATAATCAGATTGACTTATGGATAAAAATTGTTACTAATAACACTTATAATCAACAACGACTATCTCAAATAAAGTCAGATTATATCTCACATATCTTAGATAAAACAACTTTTTCAAGCCAAAGATTTCAAGAGATATTTATATTATGCAACAATAAAGATTTGTTTTCTTCATTAATCAAAAACATATCTGAAAAAGTTGCTGATTATGATTACACAATAAGTAACCCCGCTGTTTTGCAATTAAAGGAACTAAATGAAAATTTTATAACTTCTCTGTCAATTAAAGATGTAAACAATATCATATATAGTATCTTAGCAGGTAATCAAGGATATGGACGTGAGGTAGCTGCTTTACTTGATAGCATATATGACAAACCATTTTACAAACGTTATATTAATGAAACTGTTCCTAGTTTCAATTATGATGAATTATTAGAAATGGAAAGTTATAATTTAACTGATTATACATTGTATAAATTTGTAACCATAATAACCCAAAATGCCCCTGATTTTGATAATCATTTTATATCACTTGCCAAAGATTATATTTCTAATAATTTTGATGATTATTATGCTACTATATTAACTAATACCATCAATAAGCTTGAAAATAGTGACTCTAAATCTTAGTACCAAAATAGTACCAAAACGAAAAAAGAGAGCTCGCATCCCTTGATTTACAAGGGTTTGCGAGCTCTTAGAAATTATTCAAACTCAATCGTTCCAGGTGGTTTGCTAGTCAGATCATAGAATACCCGGTTAACTCCCCTTACCTCATTTATAATTCTGCTCATGACTGTCTGGAGAACCTCAAATGGAATCTCTGCGCTCTCTGCTGTCATGAAATCAATTGTGTTGACTGCACGAAGTGCAACCGCATAATCGTAAGTTCTTTCGTCACCCATAACACCAACGGAACGCATGTTAGTGAGGGCTGCGAAATACTGGTTTGGCATCCATGCTGGAGCCTTGCCGTTAGCTTTCTTGTACTCAGCTACGGCCTTGTCAACCTCCGAACGGTAGATAAAGTCAGCATCCTGAACGATACGAACCTTATCAGCTGTTACCTCGCCGATAATTCTGATTCCAAGTCCCGGACCTGGGAATGGCTGACGGAATACAAGATGTTCTGGTATTCCAAGCTCAAGACCAGCCTTACGAACCTCATCCTTGAAAAGGTTGCGGAGTGGCTCAATGATTTCCTTGAAGTCAACGAAATCAGGAAGTCCTCCTACATTGTGGTGAGACTTGATTACGGCTGATTCACCGCCAAGTCCGCTTTCTACAACGTCTGGATATATAGTTCCCTGTGCAAGGAAGTCAACTGCACCAATTTTCTTGGCTTCTTCCTCAAATACACGGATAAACTCTTCACCGATAATCTTTCTCTTAGCTTCTGGCTCAGTAACGCCTGCAAGCTTAGAGTAATATCTTTCCTGTGCATTAACTCTTATAAAGTTAAGGTCGAACTGTCCTTCTGGTCCAAATACGCTCTCAACTTCATCGCCTTCATCTTTACGGAGAAGACCGTGATCTACGAATACGCATGTAAGCTGCTTCCCAATAGCTCTTGAAAGAAGTCCGGCTGCAACAGATGAATCAACACCACCTGAAAGAGCAAGTAAAACCTTGCCACTGCCAACCTTCTCGCGGATTTCCTTAATTGTATTCTCAACAAATGCATCCATCTTCCATGTTCCGGCACATCCGCATACTCCACGAACAAAGTTGTGAAGCATCTTGGTTCCCTCCTGAGTATGAAGAACCTCTGGGTGGAACTGGATTGCATAAAGATTCTTCTCTGTACACTCTGCTGCTGCAACTGGGCAGTCTGCTGTGTGGGCAACAATCTTAAATCCTGGTGCAATCTGTGAAATGTAGTCAAAATGGCTCATCCACACAATAGTTTTCTCTGAAACATCTGAGAATAACGCGCTGCTCTTATCTACAAATGTTTCTGTCTTTCCATACTCTCTTACTGGTGCCTTCTCAACCTTGCCGCCAAGCACATGCTGCATAAGCTGTGCGCCATAGCAAAGACCAAGTACAGGTACACCAAGTTCGAAAAGTTCTTTAGTACATGTTGGCGCGCCATCTTCATAACAGCTGTTAGGACCACCTGTAAGGATAATTCCCTTAGGATTCATGGCCTTAATCTGCGCCAGGTCTGTCTTGTAAGAATATATCTCACAATATACATTACATTCACGGACACGGCGCGCAACCAGCTGGTTGTACTGACCACCGAAGTCAATGACAATAACTTTCTCCTGATCCATGATCAATCTCCAATCTTGTGTATTTATATATACATTATAGTTAAACTTGCCACTTATGACAAGCCTTAATTCTCCCAATTCTTATCTTGCTAATTCTCTTCCAGACAATCCTTATCTATGCATCTTTCTCCCCAATTCTCTTCTTCACATAAGAATCCATCTTCTCTCTGACCATCGCCATCTTTCTGTTGGTCTCCTCATTATCAGAATGAAAATGCATAAGCTTCCCAAGATAGCCCTGCTCCACAGTAATCCGCACGCTCTCATCATACACAAGCTCATAAGCAAGTGATACATGACCAATAACAGTATCAGCTGGTGTACGTCTTATTGCCTTGAGTATGCAGTGTTCCTCGTAAAACGCTTTTAATACTTCATCTGTAATATCGCTCTTCATCAGTTCTTCAGTCGTAGTGTTATATATTTCTTCAAGTGGAGTATCAATATTAACCTTAAATATATCAACCTTATCAGCGTCACGAAGCACATTGCAGAATGCCTGCTCACGGCGATTAAGTCCTTGCGGAATTCTGTACATATTGTGACACCTTATTGCAAGTTCAAGCATTTCCATGTCCGATTTATTCAATCTGTCATACAGAAATACTCCATCAGAACTATATCGATCCTCTAATGCTCCTGGCTTGTAGCCTGTACATTTGACCATTCCATTAAGAAAAGTACTGATAAGACCATCTTTGAACAACAGGTCTGCACCGAATTTTGCATGGTCAACAGAGTCCGCATCTGAAAATGTGTTATAACGCTTTATCTGTTCAAATCTTCCAACATCATGAAGCATTCCGGATAACCATGCCAGCTCAACATCATAGGCACACATTCCAGCTGCCTTTGCAATTCTTTCGCACAAAGCTGCAACTCTGTAAGTGTGGTCAATTTTTAATTTAATCTTAGGGTCATCTGCATTATAAGCTGCTGTGTATTCTGCAAATGCTTTCTTAACATGCACTCTGTCAACATACACACGGTTTATCTTGGCATTTTCATAATAACCTTCAACATCAGCAACCTTTCCCTCATTCCATGTGTCTATAATATCAGGCACATCAGATAAAGAATGGCACACAACTGAAGTCAGTCTTCGGATGTCATCGTTAATCTCAATAGTATCAGGTATATGAATCACCTTCATGCCTGCTGCATATCCTGCTTTAATGCCATTAACACTGTCCTCAATGACTACACATTCTGATGGTTCATATCCGATAAAGCCTGCTGCCCTTAAGAATATGTCCGGCTCAGGCTTTCCATGCTCAACCTCATCTCCATATACAACACCAGAAAGATAATCCCATGCTCCTATTCTGTGAAGACTCTTTTCAGCACTTGATTTCTGTGTTGAAGTTGCAACAGCACATTTGAGTCCATTATCCTTAATATAATCAAGCAGCATATGAAGCCCCGGCTTAACCGTAACTTCCTCTGTCTCCCTGATTTTGTAAACATGGTCTGTGCGCATTGTCCGCATTTCCCAGTAATCCTGCTCTCCATGATAATAATCATCAAAAAAGCTCTGACTAAGCTTTGCCGGTGCACCTTTAAAACTGTCGATAAGCCATAATGGCATCTCTACATTTTTCTGGGAAGCTGCCCACAGCCAGCCAAGATTAGACTGATTTTCCGTATCAATCATAACTCCGTCCATATCAAAGATAATCCCTTTTATCATAACTGCCTCCATTCTACTCCCCAAAATATCAAACCGACATCCCTTGCATACAATTCCCAGATATACGTTCACTTCTTAATCTTACTTCTCTTCCAGATACTTCTTAACATACTGTCCGGTATAAGACTTCTTAACCTTAACAATCTCCTCAGGCGTTCCCTTGGCAATAACAGTTCCGCCGCGGTCGCCACCCTCTGGTCCCATATCTATAATATAATCTGCTGTCTTAATAACATCAAGATTATGTTCAATAACAACTACAGTGTTGCCACCCTCTGCAAGCCTGTGAAGGATATTGACTAGCTTGTGGACATCGGCAAAATGCAGTCCGGTTGTAGGCTCATCAAGAATATATATAGTCTTTCCTGTGCTTCTTCTTGAAAGCTCTGTTGCAAGCTTGATTCTCTGTGCCTCACCACCTGAAAGCTCAGTTGATGGCTGTCCAAGCTTGACGTAAGACAAGCCAACCTCGTTGAGAGTCTCAATCTTTCTTCTTATACTTGGCACATTTTCAAAGAAATCAACTGCATCCTCAATAGTCATGTCAAGAACATCATATATGCTCTTATCCTTGTATTTTACTTCAAGAGTTTCTCTGTTGTAACGCTTACCCTCGCAGACTTCACAAGGAACATACACATCCGGCAGGAAATGCATCTCTATCTTGATAATACCGTCACCGGAGCATGCCTCACATCTTCCGCCTTTAACATTAAAGCTGAATCTGCCCTTCGTATATCCTCGCTCCTTGGCATCCTTAGTCGTTGCAAACAGGTCTCTTATCATGTCAAATACACCTGTATAGGTTGCCGGATTAGACCTTGGTGTTCGTCCAATTGGTGACTGGTCAATATTAATGACCTTATCAAGCTGCTCTATTCCGTCAATTCCATCATGGTCGCCCGCAATACATCTCGCCCTGTTAAGCGACTTTGCAAGGTGCTTGTAAAGAATCTCATTAACAAGTGAACTCTTGCCTGAGCCTGACACACCTGTTACGCATGTGACAACTCCAAGCGGAATATCTACATCAATATTCTTAAGATTATTCTCCCTTGCGCCTCTTACCTTAATCCAGCCAGCAGGCTTTCTACGCTCTGCCGGTACAGGTATCTTGATTCTTCCTGACAGATATGCACCTGTAAGTGAGTCCTTGCACGCCATAATATCCGCAGCAGTTCCTGTTGCGACAACTTCTCCACCATTTCTTCCTGCGCCTGGTCCGATATCCACAATATAATCGGCTGCAAACATAGTATCCTCATCATGTTCAACGACAATAACTGAGTTACCAAGATCTCGCAAATGTGTCAGAGTTCCAAGCAGCTTGTCATTATCCCTCTGGTGAAGTCCGATACTTGGCTCATCAAGAATATAAGCAACTCCTACAAGACCTGAACCAATCTGTGTAGCAAGCCTGATTCTCTGCGCTTCACCGCCTGACAGAGTTCCTGTGGCACGCGAAAGTGCCAGATAATCAAGCCCTACATCTACAAGGAACTTAATTCTCGCCTTGATTTCCTTAAGAATCTCTGCACCAATAAACAGCTGTCTCTCTGAAAGCTTCATATTCTCAAGGAATTCCTGAAGCTTTATAATAGACATGTTAGTAATCTCATATATGTTCTTATCTGCAATAGTAACAGCAAGTGAAGACGGCTTAAGTCTCTGTCCGTGACAGGCAGAACAAGGTCTTATTCTCATAAATTCCTCATACTGCTGCTTAGTATTATCAGAATATGTCTCTCTGTATCTTCTCTCCATATTCTTAATAAGACCTTCAAATGCGACATCATATACACCCTCTCCGCGCTGGCCTTTATATTTAACCTTTACAGAATGTCCCTTAGTACCATTGATAATAATATCCTTAATATCATCAGGATAATCCTTGAATGGTGTCTTTAATGAAAATCCATATTCCTCTGCAAGTGCATCAAGAATCGCCCTGCTGAAGCTGCCCTCATCCTTAGATGACTGCCATCCCATTCCGACAATAGCACCTTCATCAATGCTGAGACTCTCATCCGGTATAAGCAGCTCTGCATCAAACTTCATTGTATAACCAAGTCCGAAACAGTCCGGGCATGCGCCAAATGGATTGTTGAATGAAAAGCTTCTTGGCTCAACCTCATCAATACTTATACCACAGTCTGGGCAGGAAAAGCTCTGGCTGAAATTAAGTGTCTCACCATCAATAACATCTACTGTCATAAGACCTTCGGCAAGCTTAAGAGCTGTCTCAATAGAATCTGTAAGTCGTTTCTGGATTCCGTCTCTTACAGAAAGTCTGTCTACAACAATCTCAATATTATGCTTCTTATTCTTATCAAGCTTAATCTCATCTGTCAGCTCATACATGTTTCCATCAGCAATAACACGCACAAATCCGCTCTTCTTTGCCTGTTCAAAAAGCTTTACATGTTCACCCTTTCGTCCACGGACAACAGGTGCAAGAATCTGAATCTTAGTTCTTTCAGGAAGTGCCATAATAACATCAACCATCTGGTCAACTGTCTGTTTGTTGATTTCGCGTCCACATTTTGGACAATGCGGAATACCAATTCTTGCATAGAGAAGTCGGAAATAATCATATATTTCTGTAACAGTTCCTACTGTAGAACGCGGATTTCTGTTAGTTGACTTCTGGTCTATAGATATAGCCGGTGAAAGTCCTTCAATACTGTCAACATCCGGCTTTTCCATCTGGCCCAAGAACTGTCTTGCATATGAGGACAGTGATTCCATATATCTTCTCTGACCTTCTGCATATATTGTATCAAATGCAAGACTCGACTTTCCCGAACCTGAAAGTCCTGTAAGCACAACAAGCTTGTCTCTTGGAATATCAACATCTATTCCTTTAAGATTATGCTCTCTTGCACCCTTTATCCTTATGCAGTTCTTGTAACTGCCTCTTTCTATCTCTTTCTTTAACTTACTATCAGCCATGTTTTTTTCCTTCATAAATATATTTATTAATCTCAATCATCTTGTCACGAAGATGTGCAGCCTCCTCAAAGTTAAGCTCTGCTGCTGCCTTACGCATGTTCTTCTCAACCTGCGTCTTAACCTTCTCAAGCTCTTTGATGCTCATAGATTCATAATCAACCTTAAGCTTTCCGGAAGCATCACTCGGTTCCGCTGCCTTGCTTATACTTATCAGATCTCTTACTGCCTTCTTAATTGTCTGTGGAGTAATTCCATGCTCATCATTATAATCCTGCTGAATCTTTCTTCTTCGTTCTGTCTCTGAAATAGCCTTTTCCATAGATTCAGTAATCTTGTCTGCATACATGATAACATGTCCCTCTGCATTTCTTGCAGCTCGACCAATCGTCTGTATAAGCGATGTCTCTGTTCTTAAGAAGCCTTCCTTATCAGCATCAAGTATTGCAACAAGGCTGATTTCAGGAATATCCAGACCTTCTCGTAGCAGGTTGATTCCAACAAGAACATCAAATCCATCAAGACGCATATCTCTTATAATCTTCTGACGCTCAAGCGTATCAATATCTGCATGAAGATACTTAACCCTGATTCCTGCCTCTTTAAGATAATCAGTAAGATCCTCCGCCATTCTCTTGGTAAGTGTAGTAACAAGCACCTTGTTCTTCTTGGCAGTTTCCTTATTAATCTCTGATATAAGGTCATCAATCTGTCCTTCAATCGGCTTAACAGTTATCTCCGGGTCAAGAAGTCCGGTAGGTCTGATAACCTGCTCGGTTCTCATAAGTTCATGCTCTGCCTCGTATGTGCTTGGTGTTGCTGATACGAAAAGCATCTGTGAAATCTTGCTCTCAAACTCGCTGAAATTAAGCGGTCTGTTGTCCTTCGCAGATGGCAGTCTGAAGCCATAATCTACAAGCGTAGTCTTTCTTGACTGGTCACCGGCATACATGCCTCGAATCTGCGGAATAGTGATATGCGACTCATCCACAATAATAAGAAAATCATCTGGAAAATAATCCATCAGCGTATACGGAGGACACCCTGCCGGAAGTCCTGCCAGATGTCTTGAATAATTCTCTATTCCTGAACAAAAGCCTGTCTCCTGCATCATCTCTATATCAAAATTCGTTCTCTCTTCAATTCTCTGTGCCTCTAGAAGCTTATCCTCACTCTTAAAATACTTCACTCTCTCGGCAAGCTCTGCCTTAATATTCTCAATCGCAGCGTCCATCTTCTCCTTCTCAACAACATAATGTGAGTTAGGGAATATCGCGATATGTTCAAGAACGCCTTTAACTTCGCCTGTTAGGGAATCTATCTCACTTATTCTGTCCACTTCATCACCAAAGAATTCAACTCTTATGGCATCACCTGATGATGATGATGGATACACTTCAACAACATCGCCTCTTACCCTGAAGGTTCCTCGCTTAAAATCCTGGTCGTTCCTTACATACTGGATATCAATAAGCTTTCTTATGCAATCATCCCTGTCCTTCTCCATTCCCGGACGAAGCGAAATAACCATGTTCTTATAATCAACCGGCGCACCTAATCCATATATACATGAAACCGAAGCAACGATAATAACATCATTTCTTTCAGAAAGTGCCGCTGTTGCCGAATGTCTTAATTTATCAATTTCATCATTAATAGATGAATCCTTCGCAATATAAGTGTCACTCTGAGGTACATAGGCCTCTGGCTGGTAATAATCATAATAGGAGACAAAGTACTCAACCGCATTCTCTGGAAAGAACTCCTTCATCTCCCCATACAACTGTGCTGCCAGTGTCTTATTATGGCTTATAATAAGTGTAGGTTTCTGAACATTCTGTATAATGTTCGCCATTGTAAATGTTTTACCAGAACCAGTTACACCAACTAGAGTCTCAAACTGATTGCCTTCCTCAAAGCCCTTTGTAAGTGCTTCAATAGCCTGCGGCTGGTCGCCCATCGGCTTAAAATCCGAATGTAATACAAATCTGTCCATAAAGCCCTCCCTATTTTGCGAAGCAAAATCCGAACCCCTTGGTGAGGAGAGGGATTTTGCCCTCCTTGTTTTCCAGCATTTTTCTCATTATACAATATAACAGCCAAAAAGTACAGAACAAACATTCGATTTGTCCTGTACTTTATTCCATACTTCTATAATCTTTATTCTGCCGCTCTGACACTCATTTTGCCATTGAGATACTCTACTGCTACCTTCAACTGCACATCTTCAGTCGCATCATCCGGAAGCTCCACAATACTGTCTGGTGTCACTCCCTTGCCGTGAATATCCTGTCCCTTAGGAGTGAAATATTTGGCAATTGTATACTTAACCGCACTTCCATCAGTAAGCGGACGGATTGTCTGCACAATGCCCTTACCAAATGTCTGTGTTCCGATTATCTGTGCCTTATCATAATCCTGCATTGCACCGGCAAATATCTCAGATGCACTTGCACTATTGCCATTTACCAAAACTGCCATCGGAATATTAAGCTCATGATTATCAGAACCTGAATATTCCTGTCTCTTACCAGACTTAGTCTCTGTATACACGATAAGTCCGTTCGGAAGAATATAATCTAGCATATCAGCCACAGTCTTAAGAACTCCGCCAGGATTATTTCTTATATCAATTACAAGTCCTGTAATTCCCTGCTTCTGAAGGTCATCAACAGCCGATTTAAACTGCTCTGTTGTAACATCATCAAACTGTGAAATATAAATATAACCTATATTATTCTCAAGCACCTCTGATGAAACAGTCTTAATATCAATCTTGTCTCTTGTAACTGTGAAACTCAGCTTCTCGCCATTTCTCATAACAGTAAGGTTAACATCTGTACCCTTCTCGCCCTTAATAAGGGCAACTGCTACAGAAAGGTCCATTCCTGTAATATCCTCACCATTAACCTCTGTTACCTTATCTCCATTTCTGATACCAGACTTATATGCCGGTGCATCCTCATATGCCTCAGATATAAGTATTGAACCATCATCAGCCTTCTGGCATACCGCACCAATTCCATAGAAAGAACCTGATGTTGACTCCATCATTGACTTATATTCTTCAGGCGTATAATAAACAGTATATTTATCACCATATGCAGCAAGATATGCCTTAAAAATGTTGTCTGCAGCCTTTTCATCATCTACATCATCAAAGTAGAATCCATCTCCAAGCAACGAATCAAGAGCATTCAGCTTACCTTCAACCTTAGTTCCGATTCCTTCATTATCACTTGTTCCAACATCCTGAACATATATACGTCCGTCAATTCCAATATGAAGATTACCACTTCTTATAAGTCCCATGAATACGCATGACAACGCCAGTATCACAACCAGCAGTGTTGCCGCAACACCAATAATAACGCCTTTGCCTAAAGCATGTTTTCTCTTTCGTTCCTGTGCGGCCCCTTCCGAAGAAAAAGGTCTGTTATTATCATATTCCATTGAGTCCTCCTATTAAGTTGAATTATTTATTTAAAATATGGCATAGGATTAACATATGAATCATTGAGCCTTACATCAAAATGCAGATGTGCGCCAAATGAATTACCCGTATTACCCATAACACCAAGCTTCTGTCCCTTAGTAACCTGTTGTCCTACTGATACATTTAAACTATCAAGATGCAGGTATCTCGTATACAGTCCATTACCATGATAAATCATCACATAATTACCCGCTGTTGAGTAACCCTCACTCTGTCTGTGTGCAATAACAACTTTACCGTCATAAGCTGCATATACAGGATCACCTGAAACTCCTGCCCTGACCGCTCCAATATCCACACCTTTATGCGGTGAAGTTCTGTCAGATGTATCTCCGTATGGAGAAGTTATTCTTGTACTTGTTGTTGGCCATTTGAAAGTTCCGCCATCATATCTGTTAGACGGAGTAACTCCGTTTGCTTCCTCTGCCTTAATCTTGGCTGTTATAGAAGCAATCTCTGCATCGAGCTTCTTCTCGTCAGCTTCGAGCTGTTTCTTATAAGCCACCTGATCAGCCGTATTCTTACTCAAAGCATTAAGCTGGGCAGTCTTCTCATTCTGGACAACCTCAAGTGCATCAACCTGTGCCTGAAGTGCCTCCTGACTGGCAGTCAGAGTCTCTTTATCTTCTTCAAGCTTTACTTTAGAAGATGATATAAGATTAATCGTTGACTGATATTCCTCAAGCATCTGTCTGTCATACTCTGATATCTTATTAATATACTCAAATTTATTAAGCATATCCGCCATACTCTGTGATGATAAAAGCACTTCAACATATGTATAATCATTATGCTCATACATAAACTGGATTCGAAGCTTCATAGCCTCATACTGGCTTTCCTTATCAGCCTCAGCCTGCTCAAGCTGTGCCTGTGTCTCCTCAATCTCAACCTCTAATGTTGCAATCTGGGTATTAATATCATCTAATGACGCTGACAATTCTCCCATCTGGGCATCCAGTCCCTGAATAAGAGATGTAAGGTCTGAACTCTGTGCCTTAAGCTGAGCAATCTTGTCTTCTGTTTCTTTCTTTTTATTCTGTATATCATTCTGCTGGTTCTGGGCATTCTTCAGATCCGATTTATTATCTCCAAATGTAACCTGTGCAAAACAATACGGTATAAGCAGCATTACAATCATGAGTGCCGCTGTTATTTTCTTTATTAAATTGTTACAAAACAGTGCTTTCTCCATACAGCCACTCCTTTACCATAATTAAAATGTTTTCTAAAAACAAACAGGGACTTCTGCATCCGTTTGCAAAAGCCCCCAAAAACTATCCGAAACTATACATCGGCATGCTTTCTTACAGCGAAGAAACTTCCTATAAGACCAATACCAATTCCAAGAATAACTGCTACCGGAATAAGTACCTCAAATACTTCTGATGCTGGCATAAATGCTAATATATTCTGTAAAACAGAGAATTTTCCAAGAACAAAATTAACAACTCCACCATAAATATACCTCAATATTGCTACCGGAATAATAGCACCTATAAGTCCTATAACGATACCTTCTACGAAGAATGGCGCATTAACAAATGCATCCGTAGCTCCTATATATTTCATGATTGATATCTCATCTTTTCGTACTGTAATACCAATTACAATTGTATTAGTAATAAGGAATATAGATACCGCAAGAAGAACAACAATTACTGCAACTGCAACATAACTTACAAGTCTTGCTGCACTGGCAAGTCCGCTTGCTGTAACCTCTGAACGGTTAACCTGTCTTATTCCATCCTTATTCTCAAGGTACTTAACCAGTGTACCCTGATTACTTGCATCCTTAAGATATACTTCATAAGAAGAAGAATTAGCTAAAGGATTATCATCCTTGAAGCCTTCTGCAAGTTCAGGATATGCGGCGAAATACTCACCCTTGAAGCTTTCCCATGCATCATCAGCTGATACATACTGAACTCTTGATACTTCTTCTCTTTTGCTGATTTCATCTCCAAGCTTCTTAATATCCGTCTCACTGAGATTTTCGTCAAAGAAAACTGTTACACAGACCTCTGTCTCAGCCTTCTTAATCATATACTGAAAATTAACCACTATAGAATAGAATACTCCAAAAAGGAATATACATGCTGTAATTGTTGCTATTGATGCCAGTGAGAACATCTTATTACGATGGATATTCTTAAATCCATCTTTAATATGATATGCTAATGACCTAATCTTCATAGAAATAACCACCCTTTTCCTGATCGCTGATAATCTTTCCTTCACTCATAGTAATAGTTCTCTTCTTCATCTGCTGAACTATCTCCATATTATGGGTAACTACAAGTACTGTTGTTCCCTGCTTATTAACCTGATTAAGAATCTTCATGATTTCATTAGAATTGGCAGGATCAAGGTTACCTGTTGGCTCGTCGCACAACAATATAGCCGGCTTGTTAACCAGCGCTCTTGCAATTGCGATTCTCTGCTGCTCACCACCTGATAACTCATTAGGAAAAGCCTTATATTTGTCAAGAAGTCCTACCATGGAAAGCATCGCAAGTACTCTTGACTTAATCTTTCTGTTAGGAGCTTCTACTACCTTCTGTGCAAATGCGATATTCTCATATACATTTCTGTCTGGTAACAGACGGAAATCCTGGAATACTACACCAATATCTCTTCTAAGATACGGAAGCTTCTTTCTTGTTATCTTATTGAGATATTTCTTATTAACATATATCTTACCTGATGTAGGATCTAATTCCTTAAGTAATAGTTTGATAAGAGTCGACTTACCTGAACCACTCTTACCTACTATAAATACGAATTCACCTTTCTGGATGTGAAGATTAATTCCATTAAGCGCAGCAACGCCAGTGGAATATGTCTTCGTAACATCTTCCATGATTATCATGTATCATTTCCTCCAAAAATTACTAAAATGTATCTTTACTTTCCATATACTTCATGTACTTAACTACCATAAGAGCAATCTTAAATGTTATTGCATCATCAAACACTCTGAGGTCAAGCCCGGTTATCTTCTGTATTTTATCAAGTCTGTAAACAAGTGTATTTCTATGAATGTAAAGCTGTCTTGATGTTTCTGAAACATTAAGGCTGTTCTCAAAGAACTTGTTAATTGTTGACAAAGTCTCATCATCAAAATCATCAGGAGCCTTTCCTTCAAATATCTCCTTAATGAACATCTGACATAATGGTATAGGAAGCTGATATATAAGACGACCTATTCCTAATCTGTTGTAAGCAACAACATTCTTATTGCTGTAGAAAATCTTTCCCACATCAAGTGCCATCTTAGCTTCCTTGTAAGATCTTGAAACCTCTCTTATGTCATTAACAATTGTACCATAAGCAACATGTGCCGCACTCATCGCCTCAGTGCTTAACATATCAATTATAACATCAGCTGTCTTGTCAAGTTCATCATATGACTCATTGCCTTTAACTTCCTTAACAAGAATTATACTCTTTTCGTCAACTGCTGTAATGAAATCTCTTGTTTTATTAGCAAAAAGAGTTCTTACTGTCTCTAAAGCATTAGTATCCTTTTCGTGCTTAGTCTCAATAATATATACAACTCTCTTAACATCAGTTTCAATATGAAGTTTCTCTGCTCTTGTATACATATCAACTCGAAGAAGATTATCAAGAAGAAGATTCTTGATAAAGTTATCTTTATCGAATCTCTCCTTATATGCTACAAGCAGATTCTGTATCTGAAATGCAGTAAGCTTTCCAACCATATATACATCATCACTTGTTCCTCTTGCCATGATTATATATTCAAGATTGCCATCATCTTCAACCTTAAAAAACTGAAAACCATTAACTGCCTGACTTTCTGCTGGCGAATCAATAAAACTAATCGCATCCGCAAGGCATTCTGAAACATTATCAAAAGTCTTGGCTGCAACATTCTTATCTGCATCCACAATGCACAAATCCACTCGTGAAATAGCCTTAAGTCCATCTACAGTTGTCTGTAAAATTCTATTAGATATCATTGTTATCCCTTTCTGTCTACCACTTACCTTTTATTCGTACATATTCTATCTTATTGTAAAGCAAAACGGCAAAAAAAAAAAGGGGAAATGCAAATTTATTGCATTTCCCTTTCATAATTAAGATTCATTTAATAATTAGTGTGTGATAACGATTTCTGTTTCCTTATCAAATACATGAAGTCTTTCAACATCCATAGCAAATGTTACTTCATCACCTGGTCTTGCTGTTGTACGAGGATTAACCTTTGCTGTACATGTTACATCACCAATTTCATAGTGAAGGTTAACTTCTGCACCAAGTAATTCGTATACCTTAACTGTAGCTGTGAACTTAGAATCAGCATTCTTAGCGATGAATTCTGCATCATCCTTAACATCTTCTGGACGGATACCAACTACAACTGTCTTACCAACATAGTTGCCATCGATAAGCTTCTTGCTCTTCTCAGCTGGAAGTGTAATTGTAACTGTATCAGAAAGTACAAGGTCAACCTGTGAACCATTAGCCTTAACTTCTGCATCGATAAGGTTCATCTGAGGTGATCCGATGAATCCAGCAACGAAGATGTTGTTAGGTGTATTGTAAAGGTTCTGAGGTGTATCTACCTGCTGAATAATACCATCCTTAAGAACTACGATTCTTGTACCAAGTGTCATAGCCTCTGTCTGGTCATGTGTTACATAGATGATAGTTGTCTGTAATCTCTGATGAAGCTTAGAAATCTCGACACGCATCTGAACTCTTAACTTAGCATCAAGGTTTGAAAGAGGCTCATCCATAAGGAATACCTTAGGGCTACGAACGATAGCACGTCCCATAGCAACTCTCTGTCTCTGACCACCTGAAAGAGCCTTTGGCTTACGATCAAGAAGGTGCTCGATATCAAGAATCTTAGCAGCTTCATGTACAGCCTTGTCGATCTCTGCCTTAGGAACTTTTCTTAACTTAAGACCGAAAGCCATGTTATCATATACTGACATATGTGGATAAAGAGCATAGTTCTGGAATACCATCGCGATATCTCTATCCTTAGGCTCTACATCATTAACGAGCTTATCTCCGATCCATAACTCACCTGAGCTGATTTCCTCAAGACCTGCGATCATACGAAGTGTTGTAGACTTACCACATCCTGAAGGTCCTACGAAGATGATGAACTCCTGATCAGCAATTTCAAGATTAAAATCCTTAACAGCTACGAAACCGTTAGGATATACTTTACAAACATTCTTAAGCGATAAACTTGCCATTATTAAATATCCTCCTAATATAAATGCGCCTTTGCGCTTTTGATGTGATTATAATACACTAAACAGGACTTTTTTACCACATTACATTTTTACAAATCTTTTCCTCGTTTTTTTTGCAAATTTACCATAGCCAGTCCTCTTATGTATAAATTGTACAAATTTAACGCCTATTTATCTGCAAACATCACTAATGCTGTTTATGTTTTTAATTGTATGTTGAAATAAAAACCTTTTAAATATATAATAAGAAAGAACAAAACGGTATTTACTTTATTATAATATTATTCATGCACATCTGTTATATACGTACACGATTGGAGGAATGATTATGACTATAGCTGGTTTATCTACTAACATAAGTACATCTGGCATAACTAATGATATCCAGATTGCAATGCTAAAGAAGAATCTTGATACAGTTGAAACGGCTGGTGCTGATATCGCTAAGATGATGGAAGCATCCGTTACACCAGAACTTGGTCAGAATATTGACTTAAGAATCTGATTCAGTTTTCCCTATGCATGTCTTTAGAAATACAAAGCCCATGTACACAGTTTTCTATGTACATGGGCTTTATATTTTTCTAAAGAGTTCCTGAAAATTCAAGCATTATCATATACATTACGCACACAACAATGCCAACAATAACCGGAGCTGTAAAATAATTCTTTATATGTGATAATTTAACACTCTGAATCTTCATTTTTTCAAGATTTCCATGACGTTTTGCCATTGTTCTTATACATAATACAGCAAGCATCATAAATACTGCTGCTATAACAGCAATCATCGCAATCTGCACAACCGTAATTGCTGTGCTCTGACCTGCCACACTCTCTGCATTTTCAAATGTTTCAGATACACTGCCATCCTGCGCATACATTCCCGCCATCTTAAGAATCTGTACAATTCCTATTGAATATGTATTTACCGCAAAATGTGCAATAACTGACGACCACAAAGAACCTGTAGCCTCAACCATATATGCAAACACAATTCCCATAACAAATGCATACAACGCCTGATTAATATTGAGATGAAAGCAACCAAATAATAATCCGCTCATTAGTGCAGCACCTGTCATTCCGGCTTTCCTGTAAGAGCCAAAGAATATCCCACGGAATATAAGCTCTTCTACAAGCGGCGGAATAACTGCCAGCAATATAACCTGCATCGCAAATGGATATGTAAGCAGTGTTGTTGTTCCCTCCTCAAGATAATTAGTTGAAAACAACATGCTAATATTACTTATTAATAGTACTGCCGGAATAAGGCAGTATCCTGCAACAAGTGAAAGAATTACATCAACTATGCCTATTCTTTTGTATGGAATCTCCCTGATAGGATCTATCTTCTGGACAATCATATATATAATTGCAATAAGAAGAATTATCCCTTCTGACATAACATACTGAATCCAGTCAGGCACAGCTATACCTGAATTCTGTGCATAAGCCATAATTGATGCACACACAACAGATAATCCGATATAACCTATTACAAATATAATAAAGAAGCCATTAACTTTTCTTACTTCCATGCAATTGCTTCCACTTCAAGAAGAACATCCTTAGGAAGTCTTGCAACTTCCACGCATGAACGTGCTGGAAATGGCTCCTTAAAATATTTCTTGTAGATTTCATTAATCTTACCGAAATCATTCATTTCTTTAATAAATACTGTTGTCTTAACAATATTCTCTACCTTAGAGCCTGAAGCCTCAACAAGGTTGCAGAGATTCTGGAATGCCTGCTCAGCCTGAGCCTCAACTCCGCCTTCTGCTATCTCCCCTGTAGCTGGTATTACAGGAATAACTCCTGATGTATATACCATATTGTTAATCTCGATAGCCTGTGAATATGGTCCGATTGCACTTGGTGCTTTGTCTGTACTGATTACTTTCTGCATAATAATCTCCTTATTTCAACATATTTTACGTTACAAACGCATTAAATATATTGTACCGCAATCATCATATTCATTCAAGAAGCTATTTCTTAAGAACTATTGAATTCTGTGTTATCTCAATTTTGCCTTCTTTAAGCAGTCTTCCTACAGCTCTCTTGAAAGCATTTTTACTCATATTAAAGTGTTTCTTGATAATTTCTGGGTCTGCTTTATCAGTAAATCCCAGGCTTCCACCCTTCTTTACTATAGCGTCATATATCTGTACTGAATCCTCGTCCATCTGGATATAAGCCTTCTGCTTAAGGCTTATAACAAGTTTCCCATCTTCTCTTACTCTTGAAACACGTCCGTGAATAACCTCACCGACACTAAGTGGTTCAAACACTTCTGACATAGGAATAAATGCATCATACTTATCTTCAACAGCAACATACGCTCTGTAATCTGGAGTTATTCCTATTATAGTACCTGTAACCGCACTGTCTTTTACAAGCGTCTCTGACTTTTCAAGATACTTGTTAATTCTCATAGTAGCTGCAAGTCTGCCGCTCTTATCTATATAGAGAGCAACAAGATACTCTGAACCTTCTGATACATGTGTTGTCTGTTCCTTGTATGGCATGAGCAGGTCTTTTTCAAGTCCCCAGTCAAGAAATGCGCCAATACCTGTAACCTGTGATACTTTAAGTCTCTTAAGTTCTCCAAGCTGAATCTTTGGCTTATTAGTAGTTGCAATAAGTCTGTCACTTGAATCCCTGTAAACAAATACTGTGAGAGCATCTCCCACTTCAACATCATCTGGAACCTGTTTTTTAGGAAGAAGGACTTTATCTTCTTCTGTTCCAAGATATACTCCGAAATCTGTTACCTTTACAATGTTAAGACACTGTGTTTTTCCTAACTCTATCATAACAACACCTATGCTGGCAGCTTCACCAGCCCTTTCATAATATTTCAGTGCAAGTATGGCTGTTGCCTTTCTACATCTATTCTCATCGCTACTCGCACAAAAAAACCTCTCGTATGACTACGAGAGGTTTCTAGCTGGGCTTGAGGGATTCGAACCCCCGAAGTGCTGGAATCAGAATCCAGTGCCTTACCACTTGGCGAAAGCCCAATATCGTGACGACATGCTGTATTATACATGAATGTTTTCAGGAATGCAAGCACTTTTTTAAAAATTTTTCAAAAGTGTTATAATCCCTGTCTACTCCGTCATCTTAAGGGTTACTGTACCATCTGCATCAGTACCAAGATTAGGCATCTTCTGCATCTTTTGTGCAGTTCCTATAAAGAACTTGTATTGGTCAAGTACCTGATCCTTCTCCATATCAGATACAGCTTTCTTAATGTCAACATCTTCCATACTGCTTGTTGCAGCAACAAGATTGAATCTGTTTCTGTTCTCAAAATCAAATGCAAATTCTTTAGGATCAGAATGTACAGGTGCTTTGTTAATTTCCTTGTCAGTCTGATTCTGACTGCCAGCATCCTGTGAGCCAGCTCCTGTCTGTTCTATCTGAACATCTTCTGTATTCTGCAGATTATTATTATGTTTACTGCCTATTGTATAGTTATCATAAAATGAATGAATATTAATTCTTCCTACTCCCATAGCTGACTCCTTTCTGCATAGATTACATCCTTGTTTTATATTTATCGGCATGTTTATCTGATAATTTACTATCTTATTCAACAAATTTCTACATAAATTTACATTTATTTATAAACACTGCTATAAATTTTTTATAAACACCTGCTTTTTACGTTGACCTTACCGCAAGATTAACTTAATATAAAGATACATTTTTATAAGGAGTACATTAATAATATGAACAAAAAGAATTCATTATTCGTAATTACAGGAATCTTCCTTATCTGCACAAGATTCTGGGTTTCCTTTGGCACTGTAAACATTGATATAAGCAATGATATCGTCGGATACATCCTTATATTCCTCGGTATCAATAATATGAAAGAACTTAATTCCCGCTTTAAGAAAGGAATGTTTCTTTCTCTTGCCGGACTTGCCGGTGCAATACTCTCACAATATCTTATTGCAAGAGACTGGCCTGTGCCAGAGACTATGTATTCTATAGCAATAGGTATCAGTGTCGTATTTGCTATATATTTTACCTATTATTATACAGAAGCCCTTGTCATGGAAGCAAGGATACAGGAAAAAACTGCTGTTACAAGAAATTATCAGATAACATGGCTTCTTATGTCTGCCGGAATATTTGTGCACTACTTTGCATTCAAATCAACTATAACAATGTGGTCTATTCTTGTTGAGGCCCTGATTGCTGTAATCACAATCTATTATTGTTTTTTAGTTTTTTCAACTAGCAAGCAGCTTTATGAAGACTGATAGCTTTACATTTTTTAACAAATATAAAGCTGATATTTACATTATTCGTTTGTACCGTAAGGTGGTTGACTTTTGCCAGACGCAGTGTTTTAATGATGTCGTCAGCACGAAAGGATATTAATTATGAAAAAGTTAGAGATTATTATCAGACCTGAAAGACTTGATGATCTTAAGACCATCCTTAATAGCAATGGTGCGCATGGACTTATGATTTCTAATATAATGGGATATGGAAGCCAGCGTGGACATAAGCAGGTTTACAATGGTGTTGATTTCGGTGGCAATCTTCTTCCAAAGGTTAAGGTTGAATCAATTGTATCAGATGAGACTTACGAGACAATTATTGACCAGGTAATCGAGCAGATTAACACTGGTGAGTATGGTGATGGCAAGATATTTGTTTATGACGTATATGATGCTATCAGAATCCGTACAGGAGAGCGCGGAACAGACGCTTTATAATTTCATATTAATCATTGGTTATCAACGGGGATAACAGTCAGAATTACTATCTGACCGTTATCTCTTTTTTTGTACATAACTTTCGCTATCTGTATCCCATAACCGTACAGATATATAAAATGGGGTCACAGGAAACTACCCAGCCTGTGACCCCGCCCCTTTTTTAGGATTTATTCTTCTTTATTATCTGTTGTATCTTCGATTAAATCTTCTGATTCCTCATTCTCAATAACCTCTGGTTCATCTTTCTTAACCATGTCTTTTTCCAGCTTCTTGAATATACTTGAGAAAATATATGAATCAACATACAGTATCAATGGTATTGTTACTATAAATGCTGTGAAATATATGCACGAGAAATATATCAGTCCAACAGTTGCTATAAGCATAATTATTGTCTGTGGAAGATGATGCATACATATAATAAGTGAATTCTTAAGTGTACCTATAAGCTTATTGTCATATCTTGAAAGCATTGCAAATGAGTAAAGCATTATTCCAACCCATATTGCCATGACTCCTATTACAACAAATATAAACAAAGTTCCTATCTGTGAGCCCTGAACAAGTCCCCACTGTACGCTTGCTCTTAAATCAATAAAAAGAAGAAAGCCGATAACTCCATGTACAATCTCTAACAGAAGTCCCTGTACGAAGTTCATCTTGAACGACTTCCAGAAATCTTTGTATACATAACTTTCCTCGTCTCGTACTAATTTTATTCCTGAATAAAATGCTGCTGTAAGCGATGCTCCTATTGTTACAACCGGCAGACAGAATACAACTGTAATAACTGCCAGTATTATAAAGTCACCCGCCTTGGTGAGTCCTCTAAAAAGTTTTCCATCTAATCCAAATCCATTCATAATTATATACCCCTTTGCTTAAACACTATGATTATACAAGACCTGCCATAAAAATCAAAGAATTTTTCGTATATATTTCTTAAATGTTTATAAAAGCTGTTTTTTTGCCACAGCATTTATGATAAACTGTTAAACAATAACGATTATTAAGGAGTGTTTATGGCTAAAGGAAACAACATTCACGACGAAATTAAAGAGCAGCGTAAAAAGCTTAAAGATTTGTCTTTTTCAGATAAAATCAAATACATATGGAGCTATTACTGGATTCCAATCGTAGGAGTTGTACTTGCAGTTATATTTGCAGTTTCTCTTATTTCATCCATAGTTAAGAACAATTATGATACTGTATGTTTTGTTGCTGTACTTGATGGCAAGATGACAGGTTATGAAAATGATACTGATATTCTCACAACCGGACTTACAGACTATCTTGGAATTGACGGCAAGAAAGAACAGGTTGATTTCTCATATACATTTTCACTGAAAGAAGTGGCAATGGACCAGGAAGCATATGTTTCAGCTAATAAGTTATATACTTATGCATCAACAGGTTCTCTTGACGGATACCTTTCTGAACGTGAGTATATTGATTACTTCTGTACTGACAAGGATATATTCTTCTGTGATTTGCGCGATATATTCTCCGATGAGGAATTAGAGCAGTTACATGATTACATTGTGTATTTCACCAACACCGCCGGAGAGACATATCCTATTGCTGTAGATATCACTGAAGCACCTGTAATCAAAGACAGTGACCTGAATATGAAAGACCCTTGCTATGGTGTTGTATCATCATCAAAGTATCAGACCAATGCTGCTGATTTTATAAGATATGTATTTAATATGAAGACAGCCTGATATAATCACAGCTTTTTTCTATATATATTCATCCCATCTATATCGCCTGCATACAATGTGAAACTAAGTTTCAATGCAAGCTGTATGGATGGGATATTTGTTTTCACTGTGCATATATATAATTCTTCTAAACCGAACCGGTCCTTAGCAATATCCACTATATGGTTCATAACTTCCCATGCCACATGCTTTCCCTGCCAGCTTTTTTTTACAAGATACCCAAGCTCCTGACAATTCTGTCCATCTATACTACGGTTTTCAACGCCTGCCCTTGCCACTAGCTCACCTGTTTTCTTATCAAACACAAGCCACAGACCGTACCCGAAGAAGCCATACATATTCTCAATGTATTTTATTGTAAATGCTTTTTCATCCTCATATTCATATAATGGTTCAACATACGGGCAGTCTGAAAGTGTCTGATATAATTCGTATAAATGTGGTAAATCTCCCACTGTCATCTCCCGTATAATAAACCTCTCCGTTCTGGCAATTACAAGCGGCTCATTGTATTTTCTGGCACATACAAGTTTTAACAGGTCGTCATCAATATCTTCCTCATCATATACAACATATGAAGCTTTTCCAAGGTATGCTTCTCCAAGCCCTATATCAGGAATCTCCAGTGTTCCATCAGGTTTTAACGTATCTTTATCACTAATTATTATTTTTCTGTCTTTACCCATATCAATACGTTTTCTCATATATGCCTCTTCATAATTGTTTCTAAAGTTTTAATTTGACTTTTTATACTGTAGTATTTAGAATTAATTACATCACATTTTGCTCATGCAGACAAGCGGGCAATTTAATGAATTTCAGGAGGAATAATATGGCTAATCCAATAGTTACATTTACAATGGAAAACGGCGATGTGATGAAAGCTGAGCTTTATCCGGAAATCGCACCTACATCAGTTAATAATTTCGTTAATCTTGTTCAGAAGGGATTCTATGACGGACTTATATTTCACAGAGTAATCGCAGGTTTTATGATTCAGGGTGGTGACCCTGAAGGAACAGGTATGGGTGGTCCTGGCTACTCTATCAAGGGCGAATTCGCATCTAACGGATTTAAGAACGACTTAAAGCATACAAGAGGTGTTCTTTCAATGGCTCGTTCTATGAGACCTGATTCTGCAGGCTCACAGTTCTTTATCATGCACCAGAACGCTCCACATCTTGACGGAGATTACGCTGCTTTTGGTAAGCTTATCGAGGGTGAAGATGTTCTTGACAAGATTGCAGGCGTAGACACAGATTACAGCGACAGACCTAGAAAACCACAGGTTATGAAGACTGTTACTGTTGAGACATTTGGAGAGGAATATCCAGAACCAGAGAAGTTATAATTAAAGTTCATCCATTGACATCAAAAAGGCGGATACAGTTAATTGCTGTACCCGCCTTTATATTTTTAGAAATGTCCGCCGGAGCCACTGTTTCCACCGCCTCCGCCGCTGCTTCCGCTGCTATTGTTGTGCTCAATATGTCTTGTAACAACTGTTGTATTAATGAACACGTCTCTTCTGTCATTAACCTTAAAGTTATGGTCTTTCGTATATTCTGTGCTGCTTACAGTCATTCTTGCCTTGGCATTATGCATCATTGTAAGAACAGCAGCAACTGCAACACCTGATGCAATAAGAAGCTTAATCCACATTTTGTATGTAAGTTTCTTGACTATACTTGTAGTCATGCACATATTCATATTCTTGATATACTTAGAAAATGCTTTGTAATAATCCTTATCAGAAAGCTTTTCCTCACATGCTTCTCTTATGTCATCAATTGTCCCCTGTGAAATATCAGTTCCCGCCTTGCCCTGTGTATACATTCTATCAGCTCTTGACTGCATATCAACACCATATATTACGGCATTCTGCGAATATCCGTTATCATCAAGGAATTTCTTAAGATAAATGTCCATCGTACTGCCATCATGTCCTATATTAGTTGTGATAATAACTATATCGCACTCTGAATCCTCAGATGCTTTCTTACACTGGCTCTTTAGTTTACTAACCTCATCAGAAGTAAGAATTCCTGCATTGTCATATACATATTCCTTTGATGAATCTGCATACACATCAGCCTTAATACTTAACAGCACTCCCACACACATAAAACATGCCATAATTATGCTCATGAAAGCCTTTATCTTCTTATTAATCTTCATCATATGAACAAAAGCCCTCCAAACATAGTAATGATAAGTGTAACAATGAATATTCCAGCTCCGAAGCCAAATGCTTTCTTTCCGCTTATCGGTCTGTCAGCAACTATCTTTCCTGTCTGTCCGTTAAGCATGAACTGGAAATTCTTCCTGTTAAACCTGTAATTAAGTACCCATACCGGAAATAATGCATACTGGCTTCCTGTTGGACGCATTGTTATGTCATTGTGGATTATATTAACAGATGAATATCCGGTAATTGTTGACATTGCAATGTCTGTTATATATTTGTCAGCTCTTCTTGTAGCTCTCTCCTGTATCTGGTCTGCCGTATAATTATATCTTTCTGAAAGATATCCTGACAGATATGGCATTGAAAATGCAGTTAATTCGTTATAGTTAAATGGCTCCAGCTTATCCATCGCATCATCAGGCATTTTCTCAGATGCATCAGCCGGAATCTTCTCAAACTTTGCAGATATATTTCTGAACACCTGAAAATGATCTGTGTATATATACTCTGTATCACCTTTTCTTGTTGTCCTGACCCTTTCTGCATTAGCATGCATATCTGTCTTTGCCGAATAATCATACAGCCAGTAAGGTACATACAGTCCGCTTATTTTCTCAATTGTTGAATTTCTTGATAAAGCAGATGGTGTGAGTGGTCCTTTCTTACACCAGTTTTTGTAAATCTCTACTGCTTTATCCTTGTTAATCTTAAATGGTATAATTGTTGATGGCTTGAATTCACCTTTAAGTCTGTCCTCCACAAGTGTCGGATTACCACAGAACGAACAAAATGTTGCCGATGTATACTCATCTGCTACAAGCTCTGCACCACATGTATTACAATGGTACATCTTCATCTCTTTGTCATATTCTCCCTGTGTACTGTTCTGTGAATATTTCTCTTCATATTCCCGAACATCAATCTGCATTCCACATGACGGACAGCCTAATTTCTGTGTTGTACTGTCAAACTCCATAGCAGCACCACACCCAGGGCATTTGTAAATTGTTGGCATATTCCCCTCCTTAATCCACAGTCGTTCATAATTTATTCATATCTAATTCAATAAGATTTAACACTATGCACATTGTTTCTTCACTTTTGTTCAATATAATTCAATCATAAGAACAAGACATTTTCTACTATATGTTTTTCATAAATCGAGTTGTTAATAAACAGCTCTCCTCCCTCTTTCACCGTCTGCTACTCCGGCAGACGGTGTTTTTTATCCTGCATATAATTATAATACGACGAATGAAGCTATAACTAAAACCACTCCTATTATAATTATTATCTTTCCCTTCTTCTTATCTTTAGCAAGTTTTTCATTATTAAGTCTGGCTTTTTCATCATCAGGCATAATCTGTTCCTCATATGTCATTCTGACATCTCTTGCATCAAAGAATATGTTAAAATTATGTTTTGCCGTAAGATATGTTGCAAGTCCGACAATAATTACAACAATTCCTGCAAGAAAAAGCATGAACCCAATAAATGGCAGATAGCTTGTGCCAGCATGCTCTTCACTATTATAGAAATCCATTGCGGCACTGGTATCGGCTTCAAGTGCTATCCTGTTGATAAAAAATGTTAAATAACCCATACAGGTCTCCTCTCTTTAGATATTTCCTTAGGACATACATGATTATACATCATATTTCTTTGTATTAACACATAAATATCATATAAATATTCCTTTTCATTTTTAATGATATGAGATATAATGTTGACATACAAAATCGTGCAATGGAGGTAAAGAAATATGTTAGTTTCAGCTAAAGAAATGTTAGACAAAGCTCTTGCCGGCAAATATGCTGTCGGACAGTTCAACATCAATAACCTTGAATGGACTAAGTCTATTCTCCTTACTGCACAGGAGATGAATGCTCCTGTAATCCTTGGTGTATCTGAAGGTGCTGGTAAGTATATGACAGGTTTCGAGACTGTTGCAGCCATGGTTAAGGCTATGGACAAGTCTCTTGGAATCACTGTTCCTGTTGCTCTTCATCTTGACCACGGAACATATGAAGGATGCTACAAATGTATCAAAGCAGGCTTCACATCTATTATGTTTGACGGTTCTCATTATCCAATTGATGAGAATATCAAGAAGACAACCGAGCTTGTCAATGTAGCTCATAATCTTGGTCTTTCTATTGAGGCAGAAGTTGGTTCAATAGGCGGCGAAGAAGATGGTGTTATCGGAATGGGTGAATGTGCAGACCCTGATGAATGTAAAGCTATTGCAGATCTTGGTGTAGACATGCTTGCAGCAGGTATCGGTAATATACATGGAAAGTATCCTGCTAACTGGCCAGGATTAAGCTTTGAGACTCTTGCAGCTGTTAAGGATAAGATTGGTGATATGCCATTAGTTCTTCATGGTGGTACAGGTATTCCTGCAGATATGATTCAGAAGGCAATCTCTCTTGGAGTTTCTAAGATTAATGTTAACACAGAGTGCCAGCTTTCATTTGCTGATGCAACAAGAAAGTATATTGAAGCAGGCAAAGACCTTGAAGGAAAGGGATTTGATCCTAGAAAGCTTCTGGCTCCAGGCTGCGAAGCAATTAAAGAAACTGTTCGCGAGAAGATTAATCTTTTTGGTTCAGCAGGAAAAGCTTGATGATGATTGGAGATTTTTATGAGTAACTTAAAGACAGATGAAGATGATGATTTTATAACATCTGCTTCACCTGAAACAGAACCAGACGAAGCGGATTTCGCTTTTGACGTTAAAGAAAAAAAGAAAAAGCGCTCAAGCATAATAAGCCGTATTATTTTAATTATATGTGCCTGCGTTTTTGTTTTTGCAGCAGTCAGGCTTGTATCCATTCTTCTTGAATACAAGAAGGGTAATGATATTTATGATAATATTGAAGGTAATGTCCTTGATGATACCCCTGTTAATATTACAATAGGCGAAGATAATCAGGATGTAACAATCCCTTTTGTCTATAATCATCAGGCTCTGCTTGATATTAATCCTGATGGTCTGGGTTTTCTTTATGTACCATCGGTAGATATAAGGCTTCCTATTGCCCAGACAACCGATAATGATTTTTATCTTACTCATACATTTGATAAAACTTACAACCGCAACGGATGCCTTTTCGTTGATTATCGAATTAAAGATGGTCTTAATGCCAGCCATGTTATTATATATGGACATAACATGGGTTCTGGTGCTATGTTTGGTACTCTTGCCAGATATAAGAATTCTGGTTTCTACCAGACGGAAGGTAATGATGTTTTTTATATATATACAGAGGATGTAATCCGTGAGTACAAGATTTTTACAGTATATATTACTGATCCAATAAGTGATACATTTACATTCAATTTCAGCAATCTGTCCGGTCTTCGCGAATACGCAAAGAATGTCCAGGCTGAGTCACTGTACAATACCGGAGTCGATATTTCTAACGCAACACAGGTAGTTACATTTTCAACCTGCACAGATGATTCTAAACAACGTGTTATTGTATCAGGTACATATGTCGGAGAATCTAAGTTAGATAATGGAACATCTTCTGAAGCATCTGTATCCGCTTCAGAATAAGCATTTTAACACTCATATTTCATGCGGGGTTAATTTTTTTTAATATATTCAAAAAAGCACTTGCAAATTTATACAATATGAGTTATTTTATTTAAAGACAGCAGGCTGTCGCTAATTAAATAAGGTAGAACAAAGGCGTTCCATTTATATATTTGTATAAGTATATACTTGGACGCCATTTTTTAGTTTTACTAATAAAAAGATAAGAAAAGGAAGGATGAGGAAGTTATGAGTGAAAGATTCAATGTAGCTGACATCTTCGGCGAGAATGTGTTTAATGACACAGTTATGAAAGAACGTTTACCAAAGAACGTTTACAAAAACCTTAAATTAACAATGGAAGGTGTGCAGGAGTTATCTTTAGCAGATGCTGATGTTATCGCTAATGCTATGAAAGACTGGGCTATCGAGAAAGGTGCAACTCATTACACACATTGGTTCCAGCCTTTAACAGGAACTACTGCTGAGAAACATGATTCATTTATATCAGCACCTAAGTCAGACGGAAAGGTGCTTATGGAATTCTCAGGTAAAGAATTGATTAAGGGCGAACCTGATGCTTCATCATTCCCTTCAGGTGGTCTTCGTGCAACATTCGAGGCCAGAGGATATACAGCATGGGATTGTACATCTCCTGCATTTGTACGCGAAGGTGCTCAGGGTGCTACTCTTTGTATTCCTACAGCATTCTGCTCTTACACAGGTGAAGCTCTTGACCAGAAAACTCCATTACTTCGTTCAATGGATGCCATCAACGAGCAGGCTCTTCGTATTTTAAGGCTTATGGGTAATACAACATCTAAGAAAGTTACTCCTTCTGTAGGTGCTGAACAGGAATACTTCATTGTAGACAGAGAGAAATATTTACAGAGAAAGGATCTTATCTTCTCTGGCCGTACTTTATTCGGAGCTATGCCTCCTAAGGGTCAGGAACTTGATGATCACTACTTTGGTTCTATCCGTGAAAGAATCGCAGCTTTCATGAAGGATGTTAATGAAGAATTATGGAAGCTTGGTGTATCTGCTAAGACACAGCATAACGAAGTTGCTCCTGCACAGCATGAGTTAGCTCCTATCTATGCACAGTGCAACATTGCAACTGATAACAACCAGCTTATGATGGAAGTTATGAAGAAGGTTGCTTACAGACATGGTCTTGTTTGCCTTCTCCATGAGAAGCCATTTGCAGGTGTTAACGGTTCTGGTAAGCATAACAACTGGTCTATCACAACTGATGATGGAATTAACATGCTTGATCCTGGTAAGACACCACATGAAAACTTCCAGTTCCTTCTTGTACTTGGTGCAATTATGAAGGCTGTTGATAAACATGCTGACCTTCTTCGTGAATCTGCATCTGATGTTGGTAACGATCACAGACTTGGAGCTAATGAAGCACCTCCAGCTATCATCTCTATGTTCCTTGGCGAGCAGCTTGAAGATGTAGTTATGCAGTTAATCGATAAGGGTGATGCTACAAGCTCAATCCAGAAAGGTAAGTTAAAGACTGGTGCTTCTACTCTTCCAGACCTTAACAAGGATGCTACAGATAGAAACAGAACATCTCCATTCGCATTCACAGGTAACAAGTTTGAGTTCCGTATGGTTGGTTCTTCAGATTCTATCGCTCCTGCAAATGTTGTTCTTAATACAATCGTTGCAGAAAGTTTTAAGGAAATTGCTGATGAATTAGAGGGCTCTGAGGATATGCAGATGGCTGTCCATGATATGATTAAGAAGCTCTTCACAGACCATCACAGAGTTGTATTCAATGGTAACGGTTACTCAGATGAATGGGTAGCAGAGGCTGAAAGAAGAGGACTTCCTAATATCAAATCTATGGTTGAGGCTGTTGGTTCACTTGTTAAACCTGAAACAGTTAAGATGTTTGAAGGATTTGGTGTATTCACAGAAGCTGAATTAAAGTCAAGAGCTGAGATTAAGTACGAGGCTTACTCTAAGGCAATCAACATCGAAGCTAAGACAATGATAGATATGGCTGGCAAGGAAATCATTCCTGCTATTATCTCATACACAACAGAACTTGCTAACTCAGTACTTTCAGTTAAGGAAGCTGGTGCAGACGCTTCAGTTCAGGCAGACATCCTTACAGAAGTATCTGGTTACTTAAAGGAAATGAAAGCAGCTTCAGCTAAGCTTGCAGAGACAGTTGCTACAGCAGCTACATTTGAAGGAAAAGCACAGGCTGAATACTTCAGAGATACAGTAAAGGTTGCAATGGACGAATTAAGAGCTCCAGTAGATAAAGCCGAGATGATAGTAGATAAGGAATTCTGGCCATTCCCAAGCTACAGCGAATTATTATTCGAGGTATAATACATAACTAATTGTTATAAATCACTCTCATAAAAATCTCCAGCATTAGACCGGCAAAGCCAAATCTAATGCTGGAGATTTTTCACCCCTTGAAACATCCACTGTGTAGATTGCCAGTCTGGGGGTATCGAGCTGTGGCTTGATTTATTACGAGCTGTGCAGGAGTTAATGCCGCCATAGACAAAAGTTCAGCGTGCAAAAGCTCGTTCAAACGAAGTGCGTTTGCTTTTGCACGCTGTAAAAAACTCTGTATATGGCGGCATTTACTCCTGCTAAGCGCAGTAATCCATGAAAGCCACAGCCCGATACCCCCAGACTGGCACCACCTACACGCTACTGTGGATAACTCAACCTCTCCTCAACCGGATTATCCAGAACCTCCTCCTTAAACTTCTTCATATATATCTTCGCAAGCTTAAGATTGTTATCCAGATAATTACCACAGTCTCTTGGTGAATATCCAGGAATTGGTGTATTATCGTCATAATTAAGAACATAGTCAGCAGCTTCTCTTAATACCCCGATAATATCCTCTGACTTTAAATCTCCTGCAAATATAACATAAAAACCTGTTCTGCAGCCCATAGGTCCGAAATATATAGTTTTCTCAGCCCATTCTGCATGATTCCTTAAAAATGTAGCAACAAGATGTTCAATTGAATGAATCCCAGGAGTATCCATAGGTGGCTCTTCATTAGGTCTTGTAAATCTTAAATCAAATGTTGTAAGACATACATCTCCGATATAATCCTTTCTTGATACATATACACCTGTCAGTAAATCAAGATGATTCACCGTAAAACTTGCTATCTTGTTCATTATGACACCTTCTTTCTTATAAATACTATTCTTTTGTTATCTGTTGTTTCTATTAGCAGTTCTTTTATGCTTGATACAAATTTTGTCAGAGTTGAATAACCATATTCCTTTGCCTTGAATTTCGGATACTGACTATGTATTCTCTGTCCAAGTATTGCAAGCTCAACTCCTGTTGCCTTGCTTGCTCTGACATTATCTATTGCGTATTTAACAACCTGTTCTTTAATATTGTCATCTTCTTTGAGTTTTACCAGTACTGCATTATTAACCTTATATGTCTTGAACCCATCCATCTCATTGATAAATGTGGATAATGAGCTATACCCATAATTACGGACATCAAAGTCAGAATATTTTTTCTGCAAACGGCTTCCTATCTCTCCTAAATCCGTCTGCTTTCCCTTATTATCATTTTCCTGGATAATCTCAATAATAGCATTTTCGATTTTGGAAATTCGTATAATATTGTGTGATCTGTTAGGCCTCTGCTTATTATTAACAGCTGTAATTTCTTCGTCCTCCTGATCCTGTAAAAGTTCCAGATCAGTAAATACTGAACATGCTGCCCTGAATGACCTTGGTGTTTTGTTCTCACCCATTCCAATAACTTCCATGCCAGATTCACGCAGCCTGCTTGCCAGTCTTGTAAAATCTCCATCACTTGATACAATACAGAATCCATCCACATTTTTCGTATACAGAATATCCATAGCGTCAATTATAAGTGTTGAATCAGTAGCATTCTTGCCTACTGTGTTGCGAAACTGCTGTATTGGTGTAATTGAATTCTCCATCAATTCTTTCTTCCATTTGCCCGCCTGCGGACTTGTCCAGTCCCCATATATTCGCTTGTACGTTATAACGCCATACTTAGTCATTTCATCTAATATATTAGAAATATATTTTGATGAAATATTGTCCGAATCAATAAGAACCGCATACCTCTTATCGTCCATAGATTCCCCCTTAATATAAACATTACATCTGATGACGTACTATCTTATATTCGTCATTGCTCTGATAATATGGACACTGCTTATATGAAGAACTTAAAAGTCTTGCGTAATCGTCCTCGTCCATATCAACATCACATACATATCCTTCAATCTCCTCGTCATATACAAGGTTATTGCAGTAATCGCAATTATATTGTGATGACATATTTATTCCATCTCCTTATTATCTGCTGTCTGGCTGCCTGATGCGCCATTGAGTCTTCCCATTTCATCATATCTTTCAAGGAAATTATGCTTAACACCGTACTGCTTATACGCAATAACTGTATCAAGATTAACATTTTCAACACTTCTGAATATGTTCTTCTCAATGTAAGGGCTTACCTTAGTCAAATCTTTAATAAGCTGCTTGATCTCGCCTCTCTTAGAACCCTTTTCTGTACCACCACATGAAGCACAGCTCTCTGTAAGCCTGCATGCACACTGTATAAATGCAAGATTATTATAATCTCTCCAATGTATAATGTCAGCCTCTCTTATAAGATACATAGGTCTTATAAGTTCCATGCCCTCAAAGTTCGTGCTGTGAAGCTTTGGCATCATAGTCTGAATCTGCGCACCGTATAACATTCCCATAAGAATTGTTTCAATAACATCATCATAATGATGACCTAACGCAATCTTATTGCAGCCCAGTTCTTTAGCCTTACTATACAGATATCCTCTTCTCATTCGGGCACACAGATAACATGGAGACTCCTCTATATCTGCAACCGTATCGAATATCTCTGATTTAAACACAGTTATAGGAATATCAAGAATCTTTGCATTATTAAGAATAACCTGATAATTAATATCATTGTATCCCGGATTCATAACCAGGAATACAAGTTCAAAATTATTCTTTCCATGCCTCTTAAGCTCCTGAAAAAGCTTCGCCATAAGCATAGAATCCTTACCGCCTGATATACAGACTGCAATTTTATCTCCATCCTGTATAAGGTCGTATTCATTGAGTGCCTGTGTGAACTTTCTCCATATAGGCTTTCTGAACTTCTTGACTATGCTCCGCTCTATTTCCTTAACTCTTTCTTCACCTGAAAGCTCATTCTCTGCCTGTGCTTCCTTGACATAATTCTCGAACTTCCACTTCATATAAGCGCCCCAGCCGCCATACAGACTGTAGACCTCATAACCCATTTCTTCAAGAATATCTGCCAGATCATCACTGTGCAGACCTGTATAGCACAGAAGATATATAGGAACACTCTTATCAAACTGCTGTGTGAATTCCTCAGGTGTTTCTTCAAGCACCTTAATCAGTTCCTCCCAGTACCAGTTTCTTGCTCCGGGATATGTTTCCTTCTCGAATTCCTGCTTGTCTCTTACATCAAGCAGAACCTTTTCTCTTTCATCATTCTGGTAATCAATTATTGTTTTCATCATCAACCTCTTCATCCTGCGAATCCTCAAGAATACGCAGTCCTGCCGTACTTGTAACAGGAAGTGAGAACACAATAGTTCCTGCCTTGCTGTCTACGCCGGCTTTGTCCATTATAGCACGCATAATAGCATTTTTCTGTGATGACTTTGCAACAATAAGAATTACTTCCTTCTCTGAAACAAGCGAAACTCCAAGGAACTGCTCTGCCCGCTTCATTCCAACACCTTTTCCATGAAGCACCGTTCCACCTGTTGCACCGCCTTCTTCCGCTGCTCTCATCACCTGTGTATTATATCCATAATTAGCTATTGCAACAATAAGTTCATGTTTAGTATCCTTCAATGTGCTCTCATCTCCTTTCTTATATTCCTGCCCGTCAATTAAGAATCCCAGCTCTCTCTTGCCACCAATACTGCTTAGTGACACTATAAATGCGATTCCGGTTCCTGGCACATCTATTCTTAACTTACTCTGAAGCCCCTTCTTAACATTCTTCCATGTATTCTCTGTAACAAGTGACATATGGATACCCTTCTCGTCATCCTCAAGTCCCAGTAAATCAAGTACATCACTTGATGCTGTTCCCCTGCCTAACGATATATTAGCTGCTTCAACATTATAATCCTTATAGCAATCAACAAAACGCGGCATATTCTTCCTGCTGCATATTGTTACCATTACATATACTTCACTCATATCCGTCACCTCTACAATTCAATAATCGCATCATCTGAAAGCTCTGCAAACATATCCACAACAGGTGTAACAGTCTGTGGCACATTCTCTTTCCTGCTGTCCTTGATTCTGTATATAACACCAAGTATCTGCAAAGTTATAAGAGGTGTCATGGCAACCATGGCAACAACACCGAATGCGTCAGTTACAATATTACCGCCTACTGCGAGACATGCTCCCTGTGCCAGTGGCAGTAAAAATGTAGCTGTCATCGGACCTGACGCAACTCCTCCGGAGTCAAATGCTATGGCAGTGAATATCTTAGGAACAAAAAGCGTAAGTATCAGTGCTATTCCATAACCCGGAATAAGAAAATATAATATTGAGATGCCTGTCAGCACTCTTATCATTGAAAGGCCAACAGATACTGCAACGCCAACAGAAAGACTTATCTGCATTGATTTGCCTGATATACTTCCTGATGTAAGTTCCTCTACCTGGTGCATAAGCACATATACAGCAGGCTCTGCCTTAACAATGAAATATCCTATTATCATGCCAACAGGAACGATAATCCATTTAAATGATAATGAAGCAAGTACCGAACCAAGATAATTACCTGCTGGAATAAATCCAACATTAGCACCTGTAAGAAAAAGCACAAGTCCAATATATGTATACACAAGTCCAACACATATCTTCATAAGTGACTTCTTATTCATCTTTGGAGCAAATATCTGAAACACTCCAAAAAATACAACTATTGGAAGAAGTGACAATGCTATCTCTTTCAGATATTCAGGTATCTCATACAGGAACAGCTTACCAAGTTCAACAGAATCGCTTACTTCAGAAATTGCTGTTGTTGTAAAATTACCCTCTGTACTATAAACCATTCCAAGAATAAGAACAGCAAGGATTGGACCGATTGAACATAATGATACAAGACCAAAACTATCATTGCCGGCATGTTTATCGTTTCGGATAGAAGAAATACCCACACCAAGAGCCATTATAAATGGTACAGTCATCGGACCGGTTGTTACTCCCCCTGAATCAAATGCAACTGCAAGAAAACCTTTAGGAACAAACATCGCAAGTGCAAAAACAATTGCATAAAACACTAGCAGAAGCGGCGCTAACGGTATTCCAAAAAGTATTCTTAAAAGTGCAGCAACAAGAAATACACCCACTCCAACTGCTACAGATAATATAAGCACCATATTAGGAACTGCTGCCACCTGTCCTGCAAGCACCTGCAAATCCGGCTCAGAAATCGTAATTATAACTCCAAGAATAAATCCAATTGCTACAATCATCCATAATTTCTTAGTCCTTAACATACTTCCGCCAACTCTTTCACCCATTGGCGTCATGGACAATTCTGCCCCTAAAGAAAAAAACACCATGCCAATAATAACCAGCACGGCTCCAACAATGAATTCAACCAGTATACTAGGTGAAAGAGGTGCTATTGTGAAGCCAAGAAGCAACACTATAAGCATTATCGGTACTACCGCACTAACAGACTCCTTTGTCTTTTCCTTCATCTTCTCTCTTACCACTGTATTCTGGTAACTAAATTGTGTCCTTAATAATCCAGCCTTCAATAAAATCTCCCTTCGCTCTTAAATATCAGTTTCGGGTTACATAGTAATATATTAACATCTAATAATTGTACTGGCTACTTAAAATTTTATAAAAAGTGCCCGAATCAGAACACTTTTTATAAATTAAAACTCAATTATAAATTGTCATTTTCTTTCTCTCTGAGCAGTTCCTCATACTTTAACTGGTATGCAATCAGCCGTGGAATGTATTCTGGTGGAGTTCTTCTTGATGCCTCCCAGTCCTCTAATGTACGCACAGGAATACCTGTGTGCTGTGAAAATTCTTTTCTTGTCATTCCAACGCTTTCTCTAAGCTGTTTTATTGTCTCTGCTATAGTCATAATATATCCCCTCTCAATGCATTTTTATTATTGTAACATAGTCTTGTATGTTACGCAATGCGTTGTATTGTCGTATGCTTTATTTCAATCACATACTTTTCTTTTAATTTTGAGCATCTATTCTGTGCAATGATACCTTCATGCTGCAACATTAATCAATTGCCGGCTGTTCTTTCAAAATCAGTGCCACACTCTCCACATGCACCGTATGCGAGAACTGATCCACAGGCTGTACCTTAACAGTCTTGTAACCCTTAGCCGCAAGGAGGCCTAAGTCACGGGCGAGTGTTGCCGAATCGCAGCTTACATACACGATACGCTCAGGCGACATCTTGACAATAGTATCAAGAAGCGACTCGTCGCAGCCCTTTCTTGGCGGGTCAACGACTACAACATCAGGAGTAATGCTCTTTCTTGCTTCCTCACGCTGAGCCTCAGTTGCAGATGTGTCTGCTGCCAGCCGCGCCATTTCTTCATAAAAATGCGGTACGACCTCCTCAGCCTTTCCGACAAAGAATTCAGCATTATCAATGCCGTTAATTGCCGCATTGTTCTTAGCATCTTCTATGGCTTGCGGAACAATCTCAACACCATATACCTTTCTTGCATTCTTGGCAAGGAATAACGATATTGTTCCTATTCCACAATACAAGTCCCATACAGTCTCATTGCCTGTAAGTCCTGCGTATTCAAGGGCTTTTCCGTACAACTTCTCAGTCTGTCTTGGATTAACCTGAAAGAACGAAAGCGGTGATATCTGATACTTAATGTCACCGATATAATCTTCAATATAGCTTTTTCCCCACAGAGTCTCGCACTGTCTGCCAAGAATGACATTAGTGTTCTCCGTGTTGAAATTAAGCATAATTGATTTGATGCATTTGTCAGTACTTATATCTGAATCAAGCGACACTTCTGTAAGGCGCCCTACAAGCGATTCCTTTAACTTATCAGACATCTTAGTGCCGTTAATAACAAGACAGACCATTATCTCGTCTGTATGAAAGCCTGTTCTTATAAGAACATGACGCACAAGCCCTTTTCCGGTCTGTTCATCATATGGTGCAACACCGTTGAGCTCCATCCAGCTCTTTATCACAGCAAGAATATACTGGTTCTCGACAGCACCAATCTTGCAGTCTGTACATGAGATAATAGAGTGCGTTCTTCCTGCATAGAAGCCCATCACAATGCTTCCATCTTTGGCAGTTCCAACCGGATACTGCGCTTTATTTCTGTATCTGAAAGGCTCTTCCATTCCGATTGCCGGAAAAAACTCATACCCTTCTATCTTACCGATTCGCTTAAGATTATCGTCAACCAGCTTTTCCTTAAATCTAAGCTGTGCCTGATAACTCATCTGCTGAATCTGACAGCCACCGCACTGTCTTGCGACAGGACAGGCAGGAGTCACTCTGTCAGATGAAGCCTCAATAATCTTTTCAAGCCTTGCATAGCCGTAATTTTTCTTGGCTTTAATAATTTTTGCCTCAATCTTGTCGCCGATTATCGCATCCTTAACAAAGAGGGTATATCCGTCAACCTTGCCGATACCCTCTCCTCCGGTTCCTATATCTTCTATTACAAATGTTACTTTATCATCTTTCTTAAAACTCATTAGTTGTCCTTCTTATATTAGAATCAAGCCATCTGTTATAACCAAGCCAGTCGTTGGTATCCTTGGCTTCAAGTGCTTCCCTTAATGTCTCAAGCTTTGCATCCATATTATCAGCCATAGATAATGCAACAGCCTCTGCTATTGATGGCTTCTTAGGTGAGCCGTACTCAAGCTCTCCGTGATGTGAAAGTATGCAGTGTCCAATCTGCATTGCAAGCATATCAGGGAATCCGTCTATCTGCTTAACCTTCTCCATAACCATCTCATATCCAATAACGATATGTCCTAAGAAATTACCCTCGTCAGTGTAATCATTCTTAGGAAATTCAGATAATTCCTTAACCTTGCCGACATCATGCAGCATTGCACATGTTATAAGCAGATCCCTGTTAAGAAAATCATAGTTGCTGCTCATCTTGTCACATAATCTTGTAACACTTAAGCTGTGCTCTAACAATCCGCCAGCGAAACCGTGATGTACTGTCTTGGCTGCTGATACACATTTGAACTTCTTTGCAAATGTTTCATCTTTAAAGAAAGAATATAACAGCTGCTTCATATATGTACTCTTAACACTGTCTACATACTTCATCAGTTCTGCAAACATATTATCAATATTATATCTTGAAGATGGTACATAATCTGCTGCAACATATTCATTCTCTGATGCAATTCTTGCTCTCTCTATCTTAAACTGTAATGCTCCGTTATAGCTTGTTACCTGTCCTGTTACCGCAACATAATCATTAACATCAAATTCAGCAATTCCGCCTGAATTAAGGTCCCATATCTTAGAGTCAATCTGTCCTGTCTTATCAGCAAGCATTACATTGGCATATTCCTTGCCTGTCTTAGTAAGTGCTATTGATTTTGATTTGCACAGATATACCTCTGAAATTCTCTCACCATCTTTAAGAGTCTCTATATAACGCATAAATCCTTCTGCCTCCGTTAATTAAGTTGTTTTAGCTGTACACTTACTGAAAATGCTACATCTGAATAGCCATCTTTTCCCTGCCTCATAGCTGTCACATACATAGCTTCTCCATCAGCGCACTGATATAGTTTCTCACTAAACTGCTGAATTGTCAAAACACTTTGTCCATTAATTGCACTAATTACATCTCCTGCCTGCAATCCTGCATAATAAGCCGGTGAATCAATATCCACATTAGATATGTATACACCACTCGGAAGTCCGTATTTGGCTGCAAGCTCCTCTGTTACATTCTGTCCTGTAATACCACAGTACATGATTCCATGCTCATTAATCATAGTCTCAATCTGTGCCTTAAGGTCAGATATTCCAATGAATTTCGAACTTGTATCTGTTGAAGCCTTAGATACACCAACTACATTTCCTTCAGAATTAAACAATATGGCAAAACCGCCCGCCGTAATACTTACACTTGTCTCAAAAACCTCATAACCGCTGTCTTTACTATACTCAACCTTAGAACCTGCAATTGTTCCGTATGACACGCCTTTCGAAGTCTCATAAAGCTTTCCTGATGCAATCACAAGATCTCCCTGCTTTACCATATAAGAATTATCCAGCTGCGCAACTGCGATACTGTTACGTTGTTCAGCTGTAAGCTTAGATGCATTAATACTCACAATTCCTATTCCTGAAGCTGTATTTCTGCATACAAATGCAGCTTCTGTCTGGACTTCATCAGAAAGCCTTACTATATAATTCATTCCAGGTTCTAAAAGGCTTGAACTTGTAAGCACAAGATATGTTGAATTAACATTGGCAACCACAAGTCCTGCCACCTCTGTCTGACTGCTTTCAATTGTCGGAACATTAGAAAATGGCTGTTCAATGTCAACAGAAACCACACATTTATTAACATCCTCAACTTTTGCGCGAAGAGCTGCCATAGCAGCCTCATAATTATCTTTCAGGTCCTTCTCTGTCAATATATCTGAATATTCTGCCGTCTGGTTCTCTGCAAGTATGTAATTATCCTTCTGGATATATATGACATTCTTGTCCTTATTCTTTTCTTCAATCCTTTTCTGTAATACCGGATATAAAAATACCATAAATAAAGTTGCCGCTATTACGACAGAAACAGCAAAAAGCAGCAACTTGCCTATTCTTATAAGCCACTTGTATTTCTTAGCCGGATGAAGAACTACCTGTTCTGTATACAGGTCATACTTTTCCTTATCATCTTCATTAGTTCCCATTTCGGACTCCTTATGTAATTTTCGTCTCTTATGAATACAATTATATCATAGTTTATATTACGATTATGAACAATTTATGACTTACATGTAAATATTTATAAGCAAAATATAGTTTTTTTGCCTTAAATGCTGTAAACTTATAAAGTATGAAAAGATTGTTTTTAGTTTTTGGAGGTCTTTCGTGAATAAGAAATCTTTATCCACTTTGGAATTTTATAAAATTACCGACCAGCTTGTTTCATATGCATGCTGTGACGGAGCTAAGAAAATACTTCGTAACTTAAAGCCTATGACTGATATAACAGACATCAACTTACGTCTCGATGAGACTAATGATGCACTTTCAAGGATTTTTCAGAAAGGCACTGTTGATTTTAGTCAGACTAAAGATATACGTGCTTCAGTTGCGAGACTTAAAGTTGGAAGCTCCCTTAATATATCAGAACTTCTTAATATAAGTGCCATCCTTTCATGTGCAAAGCATGTTAAGGATTACTATGAGCATCGTGAAGATTCTATATCAGGAATGCTTGAAAACCTTGCAACTGTTGATGCTCTCAATTCCCAGATTAAGAAATGTATTATCTCTGAAGATGAGATAAGTGATGACGCAAGTTCCAACTTAAGAAGTATCAGAAGAAGCAAATTAATAGCCAATGACAGAATACATTCTGAACTTAACAAATTGCTTAATTCTCCTACTTACAGGACTTATCTTCAGGATTATGTTATTACCACAAGACAGGGACGTTACTGTCTGCCAGTTAAAGCTGAATATAAGTCAGCATTTCCTGGTATGATACATGACCAGTCATCTACTGGTTCTACTCTCTTTATTGAACCTGCAGCAGTTGTAAAACTCAATAATGATATCCGTGAGTTAGAGCTTAAGGAAGCGGCAGAGATTGAAGTTATTCTTGCTGACTTAAGTGTGAAAGCCGGTGAACATACTGAGGAGCTTCTGTGTAATTATGAAATACTTGTCGAACTTGACTGTATATTTGCAAAGGCGCAGCTTGCCAGACATATGCATGCAAGCCGTCCGGTCATGAATACATCAGGAATTATCAATATCAAAAAAGGACGTCACCCACTTATCGAGCCACATATTGTTGTTCCTATTGACATCTATCTTGGAACAGATTTTAAGCTTCTAATCATCACTGGTCCTAACACAGGTGGTAAGACTGTTTCTTTAAAGACTGTAGGACTTCTTACACTTATGGCACAGTCAGGTTTATTCATCCCAGCTCTTGACCATTCAGACATTGCCGTATTTAAGAATATATATGCTGATATCGGTGATGAGCAGAGTATTGAACAGAGTTTAAGTACATTTTCATCACACATGACCAACACTGTTAAGATTCTTTAAAGAAGCTGATGAAAACTGCCTTGTACTTTTTGATGAGATTGGTGCCGGAACTGACCCTACAGAGGGTGCTGCCCTTGCTATCGCAATTCTTAATGACCTTAAGATGCGCGGCGTTACAACCATGGCAACAACTCACTACAGTGAAATCAAGCTTTATGCGCTTTCTACTGATGGTGTTGAAAATGCAAGCTGTGAGTTCGATGTTGAATCGCTCCGTCCTACTTACAGACTGCTTATAGGCATTCCGGGAAAAAGTAACGCATTTGCAATCTCTAAGAAACTCGGACTTCCTGATTATATTCTCTCTGACGCATCAGAAAGACTTAACGCGGAAGATGTACATTTTGAAGATATCGTATCTGACCTTGAGCATGCAAGAATTTCTCTTGAGAAGGAGCAGGCTGAGGTTGAAAGCTATAAGGCTGAGATTGCCTCTCTTAAAGAAAAGCTTCAGGCTAAGAATGAAAGGCTTGATGAAAGAACTGACAACATTATCCGTAAGGCCAATGAACAGGCTGCTGCCATCTTAAAAGATGCCAAGGATTTCGCAGATGAAACTATCAAAGCCATGAACAAGCACGGAATGACAGTTGCTGAGCTTGAAAAGCACCGTACTGCTGTCCGTGAGAAGATGAATAAGAATCAGGCAAAGTTAAAGGTAGAGCCTGCCAAGGTTAAAGCACACAAGGCACATGATATATCTGAATTCAAGACAGGCATGCATGTAAAAGTTCTTACTATGAATGTTTCCGGTACTGTTTCTGCAATTCATCCAGCCAAGAAGCAGGTTACTGTTCAAGTAGGTGCATTAAGCACTAAGATTGATATCAAGAATCTTGAAATTCTTTCAGACTATAAAGAGCCAAAGGAAGCTCCATCTAAGGCTGCTGGCGGTTCCGGTAAGATTAAGATGAGCAAGTCAGCAGGAATATCAACTGAGATTAATCTTCTCGGCTGTACAGTTGACGAGGCTGTTGCCCGCCTTGATAAATATCTTGATGACGCTTACATTGCCAAGATTCCACAGGTCCGTATCGTTCACGGTAAAGGAACCGGCGCATTAAGAAACGGTGTAACCGCTTATCTTCGCGGTGTTCCATATATAAAGAGCTTCCGCCTCGGCGAAATCGGCGAGGGTGATGCTGGTGTAACTATTGTTGATTTCAAATAATTATTATTGGGGGATATTATTATGGCATCTAAACAGCGAATACTTATTGTAGATGATGATGAAAATATTGCAGAACTTATATCTTTGTATCTTACAAAAGAATGTTACGAAACAAAGATTGTGTATGATGGAGAAAGTGCTCTGTCTGAGCTTTCTGTATTCAAGCCCAATCTCATTCTTTTAGACCTCATGCTTCCCGGTATTGACGGCTATCAGGTGTGCCGTGAGATAAGAAAGAATAACAATGTTCCTATAATTATGCTCTCCGCCAAGGGTGAAACATTTGACAAGGTACTAGGACTTGAGCTTGGTGCAGATGACTATATTATCAAACCTTTTGAAACTAAAGAGATGGTTGCCCGTGTAAAGGCTGTGCTTAGAAGATATCACATGCCTCAGAGTATCGGTGTTGATTCTTCTAATGCCAAATGTGTCAATTACCCCGACCTCTCTATCAACCTCGATAATTATTCGGTTAATTATATGGGCAAAAATGTCGAGATGCCGCCTAAGGAACTTGAACTCTTATATTTCTTAGCATCTGCTCCTAATCAGGTGTTTACAAGAGAACAGCTTCTTGACAATATATGGGGATATGAATATATCGGAGATACAAGAACCGTTGATGTACACATTAAGAGAATCCGTGAGAAAATCAAGGATCATGCCCACTGGAATATTGAAACAGTATGGGGAATTGGTTATAAGTTCGTAACTAAATAAATAGGGCAGAACAAGGGAGGCAGACTAACATTGAAAGGGTTCAGTACACTCAGCAAACACATTTTCATATATATAGCTATATGTGTAATCAGTTTTATTCTTGTATCAACAATATGCTATAAAGCAGATTATAAGCACATATACAATTATTATTCTGACAGACTGTATCTTCAGGCTAATGAAATAGCAAACGAATATGCTCTTGATTATCTTGCAGAATCCAAGCTGAGACGAATAGAACTTGAAATGAAATCATTATCCACATTTAACGACACCAGAATTATGTTCATTACTCCTTCTGGTGATGTTATTCTTGATACTAACAACAGTTCCACGGACAAGAGTAATGAGGACAGGATTTTATTCTCAATCAATGATTTTGACTATGGTGACCTCAAAGGAAAACACGATATTTTATGGGATTTTTACGGACTGTTTTCCGAACCTGAATTAAGTGTTTTTTCGCCTATCTCGAACTCCTTCGAAATTAAGGGTTATGTTGTTATTAATATACCTGAATCTGCCATCGTTGAACGCGTTTATGACACATTTAACACAAATTATCTTACACTTGCAATTGTACTTATTCTGTCATCTGCATTCCTTGTTCTATATTTCTTTCAGGTTCACAGACCTATTAAAGAAATCACAAGGGCAACTAACGAATACAGTAAAGGTAATCTTTCCTACCACGTTAAACCTATGCATAATGATGAGATTGGACGTCTTGGAATGTCTCTTGATTACATGGCTTCACAGCTTAATGAATCAGATAAATTCCAGCAGAAGTTCCTGTCTAATATATCTCACGATTTCAGATCTCCGCTTACTTCTATCAAGGGATATCTGGAAGCTATCCAGGATGGAACTATTCCACCTGAAATGCTTGATAAATATATAGGTATAATGCTTTTTGAGACCGAAAGACTCACTAAGCTGACAAGTAATATTCTTACTCTTAATGAACTCGATCCTAAGTCAGTAAGACTTGATATATCAACATTTGACCTTAATTCAATAATCAGACACACTGTTGAGACATTCGAGGGAACATGCAAGAAGAAGGGCATTAAATTCAATATTACATATGCTAACAGTGTACAGAATGTTAAGGCAGACAAGGGCAGAATCCAGCAGGTTATATATAATCTTATAGACAACGCCATTAAGTTCAGTAAAGAAAATTCTTACATATACATAACAGTCAAGGAAAAGGGCGAGAAAGCGCAGATATCCATTAAGGATACAGGCTGCGGAATTGCCAAAGAAGATATTGATAAAATCTGGGACAGATTCTATAAATCAGACTCTTCACGAGGCCGTGACAAGAAAGGCTCCGGTCTTGGTCTTTCAATAACCAAGGAGGTTATTCAGGCACATGGTGAGAATATCGATGTTGTAAGTACTGTAGGTGTCGGTACAGAATTCATATTCACACTTGAACTTGCAAAATAAAAACACACGGACATGCGTAACTTGTATGTCCGTGTGTTTTATTATTATTCCTTCCAGTTAAGTCTGTGAAGATGTCCTTCGCAATTCATGTGTGAAAAATTATGCTGTCGGAGTGCTTCATAAAGAACGATTGCCACTGAATTAGAAAGATTAAGTGATCTTATATCTCCTATCATAGGAATTCTGATACATGTATCCTCATTATCAACAAGTATCTCTTCTGGTATTCCTGCACTTTCCTTTCCAAACATTATATAACAGTCTTCTTCATAATTAACTTCTGTATATGTCTTATGTGCCTTGGTTGTAGCCATATACACCTTAGCACCCGGATTCTTAGCAAGAAAATCCTTATAATCATCATACTCAGTAACATCAAGCTTATCCCAGTAATCAAGTCCGGCTCTTTTTAACATCTTATCATTAATCTGAAATCCTAATGGTCCTATAAGATGCAGCCTTACGCCTGTTGCCACACATGTTCTTCCTATATTACCTGTATTAGCCGGCATCTCCGGCTCATGTAAAACTATATTAATCATATCCTTATCAGTCACCTTTTACTGCAATATCAAGTTCCAGAACCATGCTACCATCACTAGACATCGGTATACATATATTCCTGGCATATGTCTGCGAAATCTTCATAGCTCCACGGCATAATGTAGGTGGGGTAATATCAATACCAATTCCCTTAGTTGAAAGAATAGTCGCTGCATTACCCATTATCATATTACCAAGTTCACTTATTGCACTCATTGCCATCTCATCAAGCTCTGGAACCGGCATCCCCATCATCATCTTTGATGCAATCTCACATGCCTTGGTAATCTTCATGGCTATCATGACCTGACCTCTCATCTCACCTGTAATACCTATCATAATTATAACTGAATCCTCTCCAAATTCAGTTGTTTTAACATATGGTTTTCCTATACTCATCTCCATCTGACAGGCATCACGCAATATTGTGCCTGCTGCCATCAGAAATGGATTAATATGGTTGACATTAATCTCTGCCATATTCATTCATCTCCCTACTTCAGTGTATTAATAAACTTTTCTATTCTTTCAAGACCTTGTTTAAGGTTGTCAATTGAATAAGCATATGATATTCGTAAAAAACCTTCACCACAGTCACCAAATGCTGTTCCAGGAACAACAGCCAGCTTCTGCTCCCTGAGTAGTCTGTTTGCGAATTCTTCCGAAGATAAGCCAAACTTCTTAATTGAAGGAAATACATAAAATGCACCAAATGGCTCAAAGCAGTCAAGTCCCATCTCCTTAAATGCATGCATGAGATATCTTCTTCTCTGGTCATAAGCTTCAACCATCTTATTAACTTCCATATCACAGTTTTTAAGAGCTTCTATTGCAGCAAACTGGCTGTTAGTAGGTGCACACATAATTGCAAACTGATGAAGCTTAGTCATCTGGCTTATAATTTCCTTTGGACCGCACGCATATCCAAGTCTCCACCCTGTCATTGCAAATGCTTTAGAAAAACCATTAATAACGATAGTTCTCTCCTTCATCCCTGGAAGACTTCCTATTGAGCAATGCTCTCCATTATATGTAAGTGCTGAATATATCTCATCTGATATAACATATATATCCTTCTCAATTATGACAGGTACAAGCTCTTCAAGCTCCTCCCTTGTCATAACAGCACCTGTTGGATTATTAGGAAATGGCATAACAAGTACCTTAGTCTTATCTGTTATACTGGCAAGCAGCTCTTCCTTAGTAAGCTTGAACTCATTCTCTTCCTTTAGTTCTATTATCACTGGCTTTGCATCAGCCATAATTGCACATGGAAGATAAGATACATAGCTTGGCTGTGGTATAAGCACTTCATCCCCTGGGTCACACATGCATCTTAATGCAACATCAATTGCCTCACTTCCACCTACTGTTATAAGTACTTCCTTCATAGGATCATAATGAAGGTTCATCTTTCTTGCAAGGTAATTACATATCTCTTCTCGTAATTCCTTAAGACCTGCATTAGATGTGTAAAATGTTCTTCCCTTCTCAAGGGCATATATTCCTTCTTCTCTTACATTCCATGGAGTATCAAAATCTGGTTCGCCTACTCCTAACGAAATTGCATCAGGCATCTCACTTACAATATCAAAGAATTTTCTTATTCCTGATGGCTGTATGCCTGTTATTTTCTGTGATAATGGGTTTCTCATGGTGTAATCAGCATCCTTTCGTCTTTAGCCTCGTCCTCTATTATTGTTCCATAGTCCTTATACTTCTTAAGCACAAAATGTGTAGATGTGCTAAGGACTGAATCTAATGGTGCGAGCTTCGCCGCGACGAACTGAGCCACTGACTTCATTGATTTGCCTTCTATAATAACAGTAAAGTCAAAGCCTCCTGACATGAGATAAACTGATGTTACTTCATCATATTTGTACAGGCGCTCTGCAATACTGTCAAAACCTAATCCTCTCTGTGGAGTAACCTTAACCTCAATAAGTGCTGTTACTTTCTCTTCACTAGTCTTATCCCAGTTAATGACCGCATTATATCCGCAGATAATATGTTCCTTCTCCATATCCGCTATTTCATTGGCAACCTCTGCTTCAGAATAGCCAAGCATAATAGCCATCTCCTTAAGGTCTATCCTTCCATTCTTTTCAAGAACATCAAGAATCTTCTCTCTCATAACGCAATCCTCCTGCTAATTATATAAATCTGTATATTTCATCCTGTTCAGGAAGCCCTAAATATCTGTCTTCCTCTGTATTGTGAATAATCCGGTTGTTACCATCAGTTATCTTACCAATGACAGCGGCCTCAATTCCATTCTGCTTCATTGTATTTACTATATCACATCCATTTTCACATGTCATTAACAAACATCCCATAGAATCCAATATATATGGATTGATATTAAATAATTCACATATTTCAATTATCTCCTGTTTTACGGAAATATGCCTCAAATCTATATCCAGACCTGTACCTGAATATTCGGCCATATCCCACAGTGCTGCAAATATGCCGCCTTCCGATGCATCATGCATTGCCCCGTCAATATTCTGCTTTATAAATATCTGTGCCTCTTTAGCTATAATGAGTTCTTCATCAGCAGCAAATGCCTTATTAATAACGTCCTCTGGCAAAACATTAAGTATCTCATCCCTTTTGTGTGATATAACAGTTCTAATACCACTCATTCCTATATGCTTTGTCATAACAATATCCTGCCCTGCAACAGCTTTCTGATGTGTTCTGAGCTTATGCCCAATTGCAGTAACAGAAACAACCGGACTGTTAACATTCGGACATACTGTAGTATGACCTCCTGCAATTCCTACACCAACAACCTGACACTGTCTGTCAAGTTCCTTTATTATCTCCTTAAGACGTATTTCCCTTGATTTCTCATCTATTATAATTGTATTCATAATACAATCAGCCGCACCACCTGCGGCACTTATGTTATTAACTGCCCTATATACAGCCAGACTTCCTGTTGCAGCAGCTGCAAGCGTATCCCATCCCTGACTATGTATATGCGCCGCATCCTGTCCATATGCCGGTTTTGAAGTATTTCCTCTCCTGCCAAGCAGTTTGAAAACAGACCTGTCAAGGATTGTATCAGACACTTTTCCTCTTTTCATATCACTTATCTCTCCAAAAATGTTGCATAAAATTGTTAATAATTCTATACTCTTATATAGCTTCTTCAGTGAAGCAATTCAATATTAAGGTATAAGGTATGCAACCATAGGAACAACCATTGCTACGATCAGTATCAATATAAGTATTCCGGTAAAGCATCTTTTTGTTTTCTTATTATTGAAATTAATCATAATTACCTCCACACAATTAAGCAGCGGGGCTACACGAAAAGGAATATATTCATGCATTTTATACTGCCATATTTTATCATACTCATAATCATCCTTCAGTTTGCCATAAAAAAAAGCACCAAGAATCACAAATCAAGAAATCAGCAATTCCTTGAACGTGAATCAAGAGCCAATCAGGTACGCCGTAAGGACATTAGCAATCTTAATTATATATCAATTCCGGATAATCTTCCACTGATTAATTCCGGTAATGAAACATTTAACCAGTTACTTTCCAATAATTCTGGCATGATGCGTTCATACAACACAATTACAGGACTTAAAGATAAGAAAATACTTAACCTTACCGGAATAAGCAACACTGAACTTAAGCTGTCATATGGAGCTGCTAATCTTACAGAGCTTACTGAATATGATGACAATTTCACTACACTCATAAAAGCAATCGCTTCATTAGGTCATGCGCTTATTGATAACAACGACACAGCTGATGCCCTTTCATTCCTTGAGTACGGAATCAGCATTGGCTCAGATATATCCTCAAACTACATTGACCTTGCAATAATATATGCTGCAACAGACAGATTTGACGATATCAGAAAACTAAAAGAAAAAGCTGGAATGCTTAAAAGTCTCAGCCGTGATAATATTATTGAGCAGCTTAACAATATGCTAAAATAGCACAGTACGAATTATTTTCCATACTGTGCTATTATTGTATCAATCTGTCTTGACGCCATGCTTTTCGTCATCTCTTCAACCGGAATCTCCAGATTAATATTGTGCTTTTCTACAAGAGCTGCAAGATATCTTCTCTGAGGCGGCGTTATAGGTGAATCTTTCTTTACAACGTATACCAGCTTCGTAGTATTGCTGAAACTATTATCTTCTGGCTTTAATTTTTCTAATTTCCCATAAAGTACACTTGCACTCACTGCATCATCATAAGCCCTGTGTGACCTTCCCGGATCAATATTAAAATACTGGCACAAAAAAGACAGATTCTTATGTTCCAGCTCCGGAAGAAGCCTTCTGGCAATCTTTAATGTATCTATTCCATCATCAGTAATAGTATATCCATTATTGACTGCTGCTCTCTTAAGAAAACTGAAGTCAAATGTAACATTATGTCCAAGTATTGGCCAGTCACCTATAAAACGCGTTATGTCTCCTATAATTTCTTCAATTCTCGGCTTACCTGCCAGTTCTTCATTATGTATGCCTGTAAGCTCTGTTATGCGCTCACTTACACTTATTCCCGGATACACAAGCGTAGAATACTTCTGTGTTATCTGACCATCTTCCACTCTTGCCATTCCAACTTCAATAATTCTGTCAACAGCCGGATTAAGACCTGTAGTCTCAACATCCAGTGCAACATATCTGTTAATCATGTTTTCTCTCTTTCAGGAATACTCTTCCTATGTAATCACCTATAATAGCAAGGAAATTCATGTCGCTCTCTGCCCATTTCTTATCAAGCTTATATCTTCCATAAGAAATAATATTGTTATTCTTCTTAATATCTCCACCGATAATGTACTGGACTGCCTGAACAATTCCGTATTCAGAATACACTTTATATACTGCAGGAGCCTTTGTTTCAAAATAGTTGATGTTATCTATTACAAATATGCCATCTTCCCTAAAGTTGGGAATATAATTATCTTCCTTGAAAAAGCTTCCGTCATCATCTGTCATACGCTGGTCACCATACAGGATATGCTTTGTCAGCTCAGTTCTGTCATATATTGCAATAGTATTAATATTAAATGCTACTGCCACATTATCTATCAGTTCCTTTCTTCTTGCGTCATCAGCTTCCTTGTATTCCCTGATAATGGTATTAACAATCTCCATCTTATGATACTTGTAAAACACTTTATCATTAAGGTCAACAATCCTTCCCATTCCATATACATATTCCCTATGAATATCCTCATGGTAAATGATATATCTGTCCTTACCTTTTTCTTTAGCAAGATACAGGACCTTATCTGCTATCTTAAATAATTCATCGTAATTCTTGGCATCATTAGGATAAGTTGCCGAACCAATTGAACATGTAATCTTAATATTACGCGGATCATCATGATACAGCCATTTTGTATTATTGCGTATCGTTCTTAAAACATTCCTTATACCCTCGTTATCATTAAGTCCTTCCATAATGATAAACATCTCATCTCCGCCAATTCTTCCACACAATCCTCTGCTTCCAACTGCATCTCTTAAGATATCTGCAACCTTACAAAGAACTTCGTCACCAAACATGTGTCCATATGTATCATTAATAGTCTTAAAATCATCAATATCAATAATAGCAATTGTTACAGTGTGTCCTGGCTGTGAATCTATAAGCTTTCTTACATAATCAGTAATAGCACGCTTGTTAAGCAGGTCTGTACCCGGATCCTTCATATCAGATATTATGTTGAGTTCTTCAACTACATGATTATCTGAACTCTCAAGTATTATAATAGTACCTATAACAATACTGTTTCCATATGCATCAACAATAGTATTACCTCTTGCAAGACATCTATCCAGTCTTCCAGGCTTATTAAGTATATTGATAGTAATCTCCCGCTTGAATAACTTCTCACCATTAGCAAGTGCCTTGCAGAATCCATCAAGTTCTTTTACCTCATTCAGCCCAAGTGCATCAATCTTTATCTTATCTTCTTCCCATGCATTTAATGTTCCACGGTAAAAAGACAAAGTCTGGTGTCCATCTGATGTCATAAATACATTAAAGTCATCGTTAAGTATATCATAAGAAAACAGAACATTTTCACACATGCCAAGATAACTTGAATATCTCTCAATCTGTGAATTAAGGTTATCTATCTGTGTAGTAATTAATGCGGCATCCATAATATTAATGTCATACATATGACCTCTTGTCTCAGATACCCCACCATCTGTAATTCTTGTAAGCATCCAGTGATATTCGCCTGTCTGATATAACATTCTTACAACAATAAACTTACCAGATTCAGCGTAATCCTTTAACGCTTCTGTGAATCTGCTGACATCATCAGGATGTATATATCTTGTATATACGAAAAGTGCATTATTGCCTGAAATTGCTTCAAAATTTTCATCTGCTGTTACAATTGACATTGTCTCATCGATAAGAATGTCCGAATTAACAGTCTCAGTTTTAAACAAATCTACCATAGCTTAAACCTCTGCTTTATAATTGATAGTGCCCTCTCCCTAATTCACCTGAATTCATCAGGATGTTCCTTTACATATGTTTCATACAGATCTGGTCTGTATTTCTTAGTTCTCTCCAGTGACTTTTCATGTCGCCACTTTTCAATATTAGCATGATGACCTGATAAAAGCACCTCTGGAACAGCTTTCCCGTTATAATCTGCTGGTCTTGTGTATTGCGGATACTCAAGCAGACCATCTGAAAAGCTCTCTGTTTCAGCAGATTCTTCATTATTAAGAACTCCTGGAACAAGTCTTGAAACCGTATCAATGACAACCATTGCCGGCAGCTCTCCTCCCGTAAGAACATAATCACCTATAGATACAAAATCTGTAACTATATTCTCCAATGCTCTTTCATCAATTCCTTCATAATGTCCACAAAGAATAACCAGATTATCCTCTTTGGCAAACTTCTCTGCCATGCTTTGTGTAAATGTATAGCCCTGAGGAGTCATATAAACCACTCTTGGCCTTTTTCCAATGCTCTTTACAATATCCTCATAGCAGTCGCATACAGGAGCAGCTCTCATAACCATTCCTGCACCGCCGCCATAAGGGTAATCATCCACTTTTAAATGCTTGTCATTAGAATACTCTCTGATATCATAAGCTTTAACGGACATAACTCCCGCTTTAATTGCACGTCCGGTTATACTTGTATTAAGTCCGTCCATAATCATATCAGGAAACAATGTCATTACATGAAAATCCATTACTTCACTCCTGCAATTCCATTAAGTAAAAATGCATAATATCCACTCTTAAGATTGTATCCACTGTCTGTATAAGATGATCCAAAATATCCTGAGCCATCCTTGTAAACAGATGCAACATCAATATAAGTTATCCCAAGTGAAGCCGCATTCTCTGAAAACTTGCTATTAAGTGAATCAATATTAGCCTGTTTAACCTTGCTTGAAGATTCAAATCTCTGGCTTACCGGAAGCACAGAAAGAACATATACATCAGCAGCTGGTACTGCACTCTTGACTGCTTCAATAAATTCCTTCTCATACTTATATATATCATCTACAGATCTGCTTCCATAATTAAGGTCATTAATACCAACCATAATATACACTGAATCAGGTGACTGGGATACGATACTGTCAAGATATCCTGTAAGCTTGTCACTTGTCATTGAATTAGATGCTATAACCTGTGCATCAGGAAGAAAACCAAACTGTGAAATACCGCTTACAACAAAATCACCAATAAATACTGCCTTGCTGTATGCTGATGAAGATGTATAATCCACTGTCTCTGGTGTACCTGAAACAGATAAAGTCCTGCCTGTAGCAGCTGCTTTGGTCTGCTCGGTTACATTCTCCGTAGACTCCTTAGATTCCTGTATCACCGATGCTGTACTCTCCTGCTGTACAGAAGGAGTTGTTGCTTTAGTATCATCCTGCCTGCCGCTGTTCTTATTGCTACAGCTCTTTAACACAATTGCAAATATAATAACTGCCACGACTACCACTGCCAGTCCGGCAATATAATTTCTGTATCTGTTCCACATTCTTTTCTTGCGGTTAAGACTAATCTTTGGTTTATCATTATTAGAATTATATGATTCCATTATAATATTCCTTTCTGTTTCGATGCTGTCTCATTGCATTATAACATTAGTCCTGCCCTTGTGCAAATACAACATACAGCATCACCACTTCATCTTATGAAGAACCACAGCTGAAGTCTTTCTTAATCCAATATCAAGCCAGCCATTCTGAAGGTGATAACCAAGCCTGTCTGTACTGTATCCACCTTCAAATGTAACTAACAGCTGCTCAACATCATCATCAAAGCCAAGACCAACTTCCCATGCAGGAATTCTGGCTCTCACCTCATCATCGTTATTATTAACAATAATGATTGCAGCGTCATCACTTGTAAACCTTCCATATGCAACAACATTATATGCTGAATACAGTGACTTATATGAGCCTTTTCTTAATACATCATTCTCTTTATGCATCTTTATTGCAACCCTATGGAAATCAATCAGTTCCGTATCCTCATGTCCCCATGGATAAGTTCTTCTGTTATCAGGATCAGTGAATCCACACACACCTGCTTCATCGCCATAATATACAGTAGGCGCACCTGGTAATGTCATCTGCATAACAACAGCCTCTTTAAACACTGCCTTGTTGACATTATTATTGGCAGCCTCCGGTCCCAGTGTATTAGTTCTTCCAACGGTCCTGTTAGTTCTTGTTAAAAACCTTGAATGATCATGATTAGACAGTTCATTCATAGATATTGCAACACTCTGTCCGCCCATTCTTGCCATATTATGATGCATGGCACCAAAGAAATAGTCTGGGTTACCGTATGAGTCAGGTCTTGCCTCATCACTGTGCTTTTCCATTCCTGTAAGGAACCATGTAACAGGCTCCATAAAAGCATCATAATTCATAATGGTATCCCATTCATCACCCTGCAGCCATTCATATGAATCACCATAATGTTCTGCAAGAATAATAGCATCAGGATTAGCCTTCTTAACCTCTTCCCGGAATCTCTTCCAGAAATAATGGTTATATTCAGGACTATATCCTAAGTCAGCCGCCACATCAAGTCTCCAGCCATCAACATTGTATGGCGCAGAAACCCATTTTCTGCCGATAGACAGAATATATTCTTCAAGTTCCTTAGATCCCTCATAATTAAGCTTAGGAAGCGTATCATGTCCCCACCAGCCATCATATGAGTTATTATCAGGCCACTGGTTAGAATAAAATTTAAAAAAATTGTGATATGGACTTTCATACCTTTCGAAAGCTCCCGGGGCATATTCATCAGTACTGTCTCTGTAAATGTGTTCCTTATCCAGCCACTTATTGAACGAACCACAGTGGTTGAACACACCATCTATAATAACCTTCATGCCTCTTGCATGAATCTCCTGAACAACCTTTGCAAAAAATTCATTGCTGGCTTCAAGATTTGATTTTCTGGTAACTCTGTTAATATATCTTGTAGCATGGGTATTATCCGTGTCACCTTCTTTAAGCACTTCACCCTCATCATGGGCAATAACGCCAAAATGTGGGTCAATATAATCGTAATCCTGTATATCATACTTATGATTAGACGGCGATACAAATAACGGGTTAAAATATATAACTTCTATTCCTAGTTGCTCAAGGTAATCCAGTTTATCAAGCACACCCTTGAGGTCTCCTCCGTAAAACTCCCTTATTCCCATCTGGGCAGGATACTTATTCCAGTCCTTAACCTGACAGACATGCTCTCCTATATAATTATATTCATCATCAAGCACATCATTGCTCTTATCGCCATTATAGAATCTGTCTACAAATATCTGGTACATAACTGCACCCTTTGCCCACTCAGGTGTCTTAAATCCTGGTGTAATCTGGAAATTATAATACGGATTAAGATCTTTAATCGCCCCAATCTGATTGTAATAACACACTGTTCTGCCAAGCTCTACCTTAAAATAATAATATATTTTGTCGGTTCCGACATTAATCTTAGCCTCATAATAATCAAACATGCTCTCTGATCTTACTCTTGTCATAACATGTTCAACATTATCCACAACTAGATATGCTTTATCTACATTATATCTTCCAGTACGCAGCCTTATGGTCACCTCATCACCTGGCACTGGCTCTGCCGGACTTCTGTAATCACTTGTAACATCCGAAAACAACGCTCTTGGGTGTAGCGTTGGTCTTGCACTGCACATATAAAAAAGTCTTTTTTCCCAGGCAGCTAAGTTTCCCATTTCCCCGGTTATTCTCATAGAGAATCCTCCTTAGCATATACTATTCTGATTTTATATCTAAAAGTACATTTTAGCAAGTGAAAAGGATTTTTAAACAGCAAAAAAGGCAGCCATGGGGTGACTGCCTTTTTCAGAGAAGGTATTTCTTTTCGATAAGCATTACTGCTTTATCTATAATGTATTGGGGGTTTTTACATTAATTATAATATCTTATTTCCCTCAATAAGTGTTCACAAACATCACTAAATTTATTCGAAAATTTTGTGCATATTTACTATACAATTGTTGTTCCCATAATACCATCATCATCTGTACCGCTTCCATTATCAAAAAGTGCTTCAAATTCTTCTCTTGTTACCTTTTCTTTCTCAAGAAGAAGTTCTGAACTCTTCTCTAATACATCCATATGCTCAGATATTATCTTCTTAGCCTGTGCATAACAGTCATCAATAATATTCTTAACCTCTTCATCAATGGCTGTAGCAATATCCTCGCCATATGGTCTTGTATGTGCAAGGTCTCTTCCGATGAATACCTCATCCTCATCACTGCTTGCATAATTAATAAGTCCAAGTCTGTCAGAGAAGCCATACTTGGTAACCATATCTCTTGCTGTCGCAGTTGCCTGCTTGATATCCTGTGACGCACCTGTTGTAATATCATCAAATATCAGCTCCTCAGCAACTCGTCCACCAAGACTTACAATGATATTCTGTAACATCTTGCCCTTGGTATTAAACATCTCATCCTTCTCAGGAAGTGGCATTGTGTATCCCGCTGCTCCCATTCCGGTTGGAATAATAGATATAGTGTGTACAGGTCCGACATCAGGGAGTACATGGAAAAGAATTGCATGTCCTGATTCATGATATGCAGTAATCTTCTTTTCTTTCTCTGATATAATCTTGCTTCTCTTCTCAACACCGATACCAACTTTTACAAATGCATAGTTGACATCCGCATTAGTAATGAACTTTCTCTTGCTCTTAGCCGCATTAATGGCAGCTTCATTAAGAATATTCTCAAGGTCTGCACCTGTAAAGCCTGCTGTAGTTCTTGCAAGGCTATCAAGGTCAACATCATCACCTAAAGGCTTCTTGGCTGCATGAACATTAAGAATCTCAAGACGTCCTCTTACATCAGGTCTTCCTACTACTACCTTTCTGTCGAAACGACCCGGTCTTAATATAGCAGGATCAAGAATATCAACTCTGTTAGTAGCCGCCATAACGATAATTCCTTCATTAACTCCGAAACCATCCATCTCTACGAGCATCTGGTTAAGAGTCTGCTCTCTCTCATCATGTCCGCCACCCATTCCGGTTCCTCTTCGTCTTGCAACAGCATCAATCTCATCAATAAATATGATACAAGGTGCATTCTTCTTAGCTTCCTCAAACATATCCCTTACTCTTGATGCACCGACACCAACGAACATCTCAACAAAATCAGAACCTGATATGCTAAAGAAAGGTACTCCTGCCTCACCGGCTACAGCCTTTGCAAGTAAAGTCTTACCTGTTCCCGGAGGGCCTGTAAGAATAACTCCCTTAGGAATTCTCGCTCCAAGGTTAGTGTATTTTACAGGATCTTTAAGGAAATCAACGATTTCTTCAAGTTCTTCTTTCTCTTCATTAAGTCCTGCCACATCCTTGAATGTAACCTTATTGGCATCACCACTTATCATTCTTGCACGGCTCTTACCAAAATTCATCATCTTGGCATTACCGCCACCGCCAGCCTGTCTAGTCATCATCAGCATAAGTGCTACAACAACGATAAGACACATACCAAATGGCAGAATAGTTGTCATCCATACACTGTCTCTTTTAACATCCCTTACAGTATATGTAATATTTTTATCATCAAGCTTTTCCTGTACAGAAACAACATCAGATACATTAAGAGTATCCCTGCTTCCATCAGTAAATGTAATTGTAAGTGTACCTGTTGGGACTTCTGCATTCTGACTTATAACAACATCTGTAATCCTGCCGCTCTTTAAATCAGATTCAAAATCCTTATACTTATAATTACTTGTTCTCTGGCTCATCTGTGCGATAACAGCCCAGACAATACCAATTATAATAATCATGAAGAAAATGCTTCCAAATCCTCCAGACCTTTTTTTCTTAGTATCCATCACTTCCTCCTTATTAATTATGCCTCTTCGTCAAGGTGTAAAACTCCTACAAAAGGAAGGTTTCTATAGCTCTGGTCATAATCAAGTCCATAACCGACAACAAATTCATCAGGAATGTTAAAGCCATTATACTTAACATCCACCTCAACCTCTCTTCTTTCCGGCTTATCAAGCAGAGTACATATACATATATCTGCCGGCTTTCTCTCCTCTAACATAGGCATAAGTCTTGCAAGAGTATTACCTGAATCGATAATATCCTCAATAACAATTACATGCTCTCCCTCAATACTCTCATCAAGGTCCTTCTTAATCTTAATCTGACCGCTTGATGATGTCCCGCTTCCATAACTTGACACCTGCATAAAATCAAACTTAACAGGTACAGTAATTCTCTTGGCAAGCTCGCATGTAAATATAATACTTCCCTTAAGAATACAGATAAGTTTAACCTCCTTACCCTCATAGTCTTTACTTATCTGCTCTCCAAGCTGTGCAATCCTTTCATTCAGCTTTTCCTCAGATATAAGGACACTGATAAATGGTTCTTTCATAGTTTCTCTCCTTTGTCAATCTTAATATTCACTCTATTGTATAGTTATATCCAGCACATTCCTTGTTTCATCATCAATCAGGGCGCACTCACTTCTTCTTACCCCGACAGCCCATAAAACTCCCGAATCATCAGAAACAACAAGCACATTATCTCTCATATCAGCAGGCACTTTACGGTCAATGAATTCTTTTTTCAGCTTGCGCCATGTTCCCGCCCTGTTCACAACAATCCTGTCACCGTCAGTACGGTGTCTTATGCAGAGCTTTCCTTGTATTTTATCATAATCAAAGGATTTCGCATAGCAACTATTAGCGTAATTTCTGTTTTTTTCATAATTAGAATGAAGTGAAATTACAATATGCACCTTTCTTAATTCCGTCTTGCCATCATTATTATAATAAATGTTTTCTTCTATGGTAATATTTTCACCTGAATTAAGTCTTTTAAGCTCCTGCGGCGTAAGTACATGTATGAGGTCTGAAGAAACCTGTGTCCGAGATGCCACATTTTTCCTTCTTATTGTAATATCCTCATACCCTTTTACCGCACACAGTCCATAACATATATCTGCACTGCTGCCAACCTGTTTTCGTATAAGCTCATCTACAGCATTCACATGAACCTTATATATATCCTTTGCTGTCTGTGTAAGTGCATGTACTGCCTTGTAGATAACTCTCTTTCTTATGACCTCATGAAGTCCTGCAAACTCCTCCCCATAAAGCCTTAAAACCACCGTATCTCCCACATATACATACTTATCATAAGCCTTTTTGGCCTCTGCCTCAATAAAATCAAAATTCTTCTGCAGCTCCTCTGCTGCATCAGCAATATTTTCAACAGTGTGTGCATTAACCTTTTCTGTCATGTACGGAATAACAACATTTCTTAAAGAATTACGCGTATAATCATTGCACAGATTCGTTGCATCAGTAACATATGGCTGGTTAAAGTCTTTAAGTACTTCTTCAACCTCAGCTCTCGTCACTGAAAGCAGAGGTCTTATAATATTATCCCTTACCGGTCTGATTCCACCTATTCCTTTAAGTGAAGTTCCTCGGGAAAGATTCATAAGAACTGTTTCTGCCTGGTCATTCATATGGTGTGCAACCGCAATCCTTGCATTACGCCCTTTACATGCCTCATTGAATATACGGTACCGTTCTTTCCTTCCTGCCTCCTCAACACTCATTCCAAGCTGCTTTGCAAGCCCGGCGGCATCTATATGATACGCCATGAATTCAACACCCATGCGTTCACACAAGGCTCTGGCAAACTCCTCATCATCTCCTGCCTCCTGCCTTATGCCATGATTGACATGCACAGCACATAATTCTGTCTGTAGATGCCTCCTCTCAATATACCCCTTAAGCACCATAAGCAGACACACAGAATCCGCGCCGCCTGAAAGACCGACAACCACTCTTTCGCAGTCCGTAAGCATATTATTCTGTTCAATATATCTGTAAATCTTATCTATAATTTCATTCATGCGAGAATTATATTATACGTTCACATAAGTGTCAAACACTCCCAGTACCATAACTGTACAGTCATCAAAAGCCTCCATATTATTATTCTTCAGGGACTCCTCAAGAATCTTTTTCGCAATGCCTGCCGGCTTCTTTACATTTATATTATTAATAATCTCCACCATCTGTTCCTCCTTATTAATTCCAGACAGATTATCAAGTACACCATCACTTATCATTATAATATAATTACCATCATAAAGCTTTTTAGTCGTACAATCGTAGTCCACCTGTTCTAACACTCCCATCGGAAGCGTTGTTGACTTAATAATCTCAACCCAGTTATCTCTTTTTATAAATGTGGATACAGCTCCAAGTTTAATACAGTTAATAACTCCCGCCTGACAGTCAATAATACTCATATCCATAGTTACAGGATTGTTAAATGTAGTTCCCGCAATATACGCAGAATTAATAAGATCAATCGCTGTCTTTTCCTCGAATCCTGCTTCAATGCAGTTTTCCATAAGTTCAATCACCATGCGGCTCTCTGCAAATGCCCTTTTACCACTTCCACAGCCATCTGCAATTGCTGCAACCATTTTTCCACAGTTCAGCTTCTTTAACAGGAAGTTATCCCCACTTGTATTCTCTTCCTCTTTACATTTTCTCGCCATACCTGAAAGAATCCTGAAACGATTCTCCTGATAGAACACATACTGGTCCGGTTCTTCATTTATAATCACTCTGTTGTCCTGATTAGAAAAGAATTTTGCCTTAAATACACTGCTCACCGTTTCTCTTAATACACGCTCAGACACACACCCCTTCATAAATGTTTTCGCAGTTACAAGTATCTCACGCCTCTTTCCGTCAACCAGTTTTATATCCTTAACAGATATCCCCATTGCCATACATTTACGCTCAAATTCCCTGCGCTCCTGTTTATCCGGCGCTTTAGCATCAAGATTCATTGCAACACATTCCTCTAATATATCTGCAGCCAGAATCAATTGTCTTTTAAAACCAGTCTGCTTCTGATTAGTTTCTCCATATGCATCTCCAAGATTTCTGAATGTTCTGGCTGTTTCCTGCAGACGGTTAATAGTATAAGTATATCCGGCATCTTTATATGTATTTTTCATTCATATCCACTTCCTTTCCGGCACTACACCAATGTGAAGTATATATGACTGCTTATAAATAAAATGTCGAAGCATGAAAGATTCAAAAAATCTTCCAGCTCCGACATAATATTTGGTATGAATTTTACTTGTTATTAGGCTTAAACACCAGTTCGTCAGGATATATAAGCCCGAATTTATTCTTGGCAATCTCCTCAACGAACTTCTTTGTCTTGACATACTTCTCATATTCAGACAATTCATCACTTCTTTTATTCTCGTCATCAATCTGGGATTGTAACTCTGTAATCTGAGCCTGATAATCAGCATTCTTTTCTTCCAGTCCTGCCTTGCCTCTCCACAGAACAACGCCAAGTGCCACGACAACAATAATTGCAATAATCATTCCTGCCAGCGTTGACCTTCTCTGCTTCTTAAGCCTTTCTGCACGCTCTCTTCTAGATTCTAATTTCATATATTCCTCACCCTTGTGCTTCCTTCTTACCCATATCTTTCCTGCGTTTCATATACATTTTAAGGCTTCTTACTGGTATTGTAATAATACGCACCACATTTTTCAATATAAAACATGCCGGTTTTAGTAAAATTTTTATAATTCTTACTGACCACCTTATATAAAAACTGCTTAAAAACTTAAAATACAGAAATGCCCCCACAGCAATTCCCATAATTATGAATCCGCGGATAATTCCGTCTGCAACCTTAAAGCACATCACAAATACACTTAATCCGGCATATATTCCATATATAATATCTTCCACACTCATAAAAACAACTGTTTTATGCCGTACAATTCGTCTGAAAGCCCTTATATTATCGTATATCCATGCAAGCAGAACACCATTAAAGAAGCTTACCACAAGTGCATAAAGCTCCCAATATATAATCTCATTAATCATCGGAGAAGCCTGCTCATGAACGAATCCTGCTTATTCTTCATGCCAGCCTCCGAATAACATACAGAATCCACTCTGCCGTCAAGGTCTAATTCACCCTTCTCGACAGAAAGCCTGTTAACATGCAGTCCTTCCCCTTTGATTGTAATATGCCCATAATCAGATTCAAGTACAACCTTAACCGGATCAAATGACACTACATCTGTTATTCCTGTAAAATCAATTCTTTTCCTGTCCTCCATATTCAGCCTGTGTGGACGCTTCACCCTTACCTTTTCCTCCATATACCCTCCTTATAGACATTCCGTTATATGAGAATATATGCATGACCATAATATATGATTACAGGTACTTTGAATTAAAGATATTCAAACATTTCCTTTGCTTCTTCTTTCTTAACAGTATCCTTGACATCTGTAACCCTTGCTCTTACATTCTTGTTACCAAACTGGATTTCAATAATGTCTCCGACTTTAACATCATAAGATGCCTTCACAACCTTGTCATTAACCATTACTCTTCCTGCATCACATGCATCGTTGGCAACAGTCCTTCTCTTTATAAGTCTTGATACTTTTAAATATTTATCTAATCTCATGTTCTTCTCCTTAATCTTCTCTTTCTACGACTCCATATGCTTTCCTAAAAAGTTAGCTGCCGTCTTTACCATTTTCTTTTCATTATCTGTAAACTTTGGCTTCATGTCAATAGACATCATAAGCACAGTACCTAAAACATCTCCCTGACATATTATCGGATACATAATTTCCTGCTTAAACTGCGCCTCATCAGTGACTTTCACAAATCCATCCTCTCCTTCACCTGCAGCAATGGTACATCTTCCCTCCATTGCCTGATTAAGCTCCTTTGTGACAGGCTTATTCATCAGATTCTTCTTATCGTCACCTGATGCAGCAATAACCTGTTCCCTGTCAGTTATACATACTGTCATTCCGGTCGCATCCGACAGTGATTCTGCATATTTTCCTGCAAATGTGCTAATATCTCCTATCGGTGAATATTTTTTCAGAATAATCTGCCCCTCAGCATCCGTAAATATCTCCATCGGGTCAGTTTCCCTTATATGAAGTGTCCTTCTTATCTCCTTTGGAATGACAATTCTGCCTAAATCATCTATCCTTCTTACAATTCCTGTGGCTTTCATATTAATAATTCCTCCTGATTCTTACATACTTTCCATAATTTATAATGTATGGGTAGTATGTGGAAAACAGGAAGAATTATGCATCTCTTGTAATGATCTTCATATAGCCTCCAGTTTCAAAAGTTTAAATTTTTTCATTTTTTGAAACCGCTCTGTAATGTTTATTATACTGTCTGCAAACAATATATACGAACTGCTATATTCTCACCTTATTTCCTGCCATATTTAACTGATTTCACAACTGTCTCAATACAGTTAATTGCTAATGCAAAAATAATAATTGCTAGGAACAGCTTATTAAAATGCATAAAAATTTTCGGAATTATTTCTGCATTTTCTCCGAATAACTGCTCAACTCCATCAAAAAATGCAGAATTCATAATTCTTCCGTTTAACAACCAAATGAATGTTAATAAACCATCAATAAGATTGGTAATAATTGTAACAATCATTACTCTTTGGGTATAGCTTCCATCAATAAGTTTCACACTTTCTTTTGCAATACCTAAGATACCAAATGCAAGAATCAGATACCATGTTTGTCTGATGTATTCCAGATTAAAGAGCGGTTCATACACACTGACACCATTCTTTACAAAAGCAATACATATAATCTGCGGACAAACAAGAAATACAAGAGTAAATATAACTGAAAAGATAATTCCAATAATTGAATCTGCTTTTGAAATCTGATTCGTTTTCTGTGGAACAGGCGGCAGATTATCTATCCCATTACTTAAACCTTCCACCTTAATTCCTCTTTTATAGAAGAACGCAAACAACAATGTAACAAATGCAAATCCTGTCAATACACCGCCAAAAATTCCACCTATAATCCTGAATATGGCTATATACCAGATAGTATGCGATATCACTGCTGCCATAATCTGTGCGAGTAACATCCCCCCGATAACACATGCCGTTACAATTTTCAGTACATACACATACAGATTGTAATAAGGCTGACCAATTAAACAATCCTGTGTTTCACTCTTGTATTTCGAAGCAAGTTCTGCCGGAGTTCCCAGTTCTGTCAGAACAACTCTGATATCATGTTCAGTTGGCATAACATCTCCGCATCGTTCCTCTAGCATATCTTGTATTATTGTCTCTAATTCTGCCGATACATCTTTTTTCAAATCAGCCTTCATATATTTTGTAACTGCATAAACATATCTTTCAATCAAATCATTTTTCACCATTTATTCCACCTCCATAAGAGCATTAATTGACTGGGAAAATTTTTCCCAGTGTGCTTTAATTTTTTTATAAACCAGTTTTCCATCTTCTGTAATGATGTAATACTTTCTCGGCTTCGTTTCATCTGTTTCCCATTCACTTTTTAAAAGTCCCTGACTTTCCAGTCTTCTCAGTAGCGGATATAAAGTATTCCCTTCTATTGAAATCCCCTTTCCTTCTAATTCTTTTATAAGTGAATACCCATACATCGGCTTGTTTAGCTGTGCTAACACTACCATGATAAGTGTTCCTCTTCGAAATTCCAGAATCAGTCCTGAAACAATTTCATCGCAATTCATTCAATCTCTTCCCTTCTTAATTATCCAAATCAACAATATTCATCAGATTGTAGTGTGTCACACACACTATCATTTTAATTCATCATACTGTATGTCACACACTATGTCAATATTTTTTTCTTATAAAAATATTGTGATTTATACGCAATACATTTATCATATTAATATGAAGTTATATTGGAGGTTCATTTATGAATGGGGTAAATGATTATGATAATTTTGATGGACCAACATCGGCATATGTTAAAAGAAACCGGAAAACCAGTTTTGCATATAAGTTTAAGAAAATGCTTTATGAAAGAAAAAAAGCTGAGGTAGAAAAAAGCATTTCTTTTGACGATAATCATGCAATTGAGGAAGTATGTCAGTATGTTCAGGAACAATGGGGATTTAAGGAAGCTGACAGAAATTCTGCTGAATATAAATTCATGTATAAGCAGATAAAGCATGACATGAATAGCGAAATTAACCTGTTTCTGTATGTGCGTGAGGATAATGACGCACATATGGATATTGAAATAGAAACTACCACTGGTTATATTACAGGCGGCGTGACCGGAAAGAAGTCCTCAATTAAGGAATTTAACAAAATTTTGCGTGACATATTCATATATTATGGTGTCATGCAGGACGACATAATCGAGAAAACCAAAAGATACAAGAATCTTGTGAGTATTCTGATGCAGGAAGCTTAAAAGGAATACAGTTTTTAACAAATAAAAACGGAGTTATATATATGGACACTATACATTCAGACATTTTCCCAGACGGAACTCCTGTTGATGGCTGGTTTCACAATACCAGCATTCCAGAACTCACCAAACTGGGAAAGCAATATATTATTACAGATTATGGTATACATGATGATGGCAGAATATACACTGATAATTTCCAGAAGCTGATAGACCTTGTATACAATGCTGGTGGCGGTGTAATCGTTATTCCGCATGGTACATACATGACTGGAGCTTTATTTTTCAGACAGGGAGTTAATCTATATATTGAAGACGATGCAACACTTATGGGAAGTGACGACATCAGCGATTATCCGGTCTGTGAAACAAGAATAGAAGGTGAAACCTGTCAGTATTTTACTGCACTTATCAACGCTTCTGGAATCGATGGCTTTACATTGTGCGGTAATGGAACGATAGACGGTAACGGCTTACGAAGCTGGAAAGCCTTCTGGCAGCGAAGAACCTGGAATCCCGACTGCACCAACAAAGACGAACAGCGTGCAAGGCTTATCTATATGTCAGGCTGTACCAATGTTACTGTTGCCGGATTGCACATTTGTAATTCGCAGTTCTGGACTAATCACCTATATAGATGTTCTCATGTACGTTACCTTAACTGCCGCATTACAAGCCCCTCTGCGCCTGTCAAAGCACCTAGCACTGACGCAATAGACATTGACGCCTGCACTGATATTCTTATTAAAGGCTGCACAATTAATGTAAATGATGACGCAGTTGCTTTAAAAGGCGGCAAAGGACCATTTGCTGACAACGACCCAGACAATGGTGCTAATGAACGCATAATTATTGAGGACTGCACATTTGAATTCTGCCATGGATGCCTTACATGTGGCTCAGAATCCATACACAATAAGAATATAATAATGCGTCACATTAAAGTCAACTCAAGTTACAACCTGCTCTGGCTGAAAATGCGTCCTGACACGCCACAGCATTATGAATACATCACTATAGAATATGTTCAGGGAAAGATATTTAATTTCATCAACATCAATCCGTGGACACAGTTTTTTGACCTGAAAGGAAGAACTGACATTCCGCCATCTTCCACAGAACACATTATAATAAGAAAGAATACCTGCACCTGTAATGTTTTCCGCAACATAAAAGAAGCACCTGAACAATACACACTCGCAGATATCCAGATTGACGACAATATAATAGAAGAAATCGGAACACCTTCCGATAAATCAAAACATACCGGAGCAGAATAACTGCCCCGGTATATTTTATTATGTATAGCTTATTATATTTACCAATTAAGCTGCTGTCTTCTCAGAGTTCTTCTCGCTCTTTGCATAGCTCTTTACTGAGTTAACTACGATGATTACACCAAGTACAATAAGGAGTATAGCAATTATAAGCTGAAGTCCGTTAGCGATGAATACGCTTCCCCAAGATGTCTGTCCAGCAGGAATTGTAACAGAAGCTGCTAACTTGATAGCCTTAACCATTGCAATTGTTCTCTGTACAAGTGCTGTAAATGTTACACAAAGCATGATGATAAGAGGAGGGAAAAGCATTTTGTTGCTTCGTCCTGTAACCTTTAAGAATACGCAGAGTGTAAGAATTACAAGAGCGCTTAATAACTGGTTAGCTGAACCAAATAATGGCCAGATATTTGCATATCCAATCTTAGTAAGGATGAATCCACATACTAATGTTACGATTGTTGAGAAGTATGTATTGCACAATAACTTTCTCCATCCTTCTGCATGTTCCATATCATCTACGCTGAAGAGTTCCTGGAAACTCATACGACCGATACGGGCAACTGCATCAAGTGATGTAAGAGCAAGAGCAGATACACACATTGTCATGAATACTGTTGCAAAATGTACTGGAACACCAAACATTTCAAAGAATCCTGCTACACCACTACTGAAGATTGCGAATGGTGTCTTAGCTGGAAGTGCTCCGTTAGTGGCAGCTGCACCAGCAACACAAAGGGCAAGTACTGCAAGTAAACTCTCAAGTACCATTGCGCCGTAACCAACCTTAAGCATATCCTTCTCGTTCTCAACTGTCTTAGAAGATGTACCAGAAGATACAAGGCTGTGGAAACCTGAAACGGCACCGCAGGCAACAGTTACGAAAAGAATTGGGAACATTGTTCCAAGCTTTGCATTATTGAATCCTGTATATACAGGAAGATTCATTGAAGGATGTGCAACTACAAGACCAACTGCTGCACCTACGATCATGCAGATGAACATGAATGTTGTCATATAGTCACGAGGCTGCTTCATTAACCACATTGGCATAACTGCAGCGAAGAAGATATATACAAATGTGATATAACTCCATACATCTTTGTTGAACTCAAGTGGGAAGAACATACCAACAGCAAATGCTGCGATAATAAACACAATACCAAGTACTGCTTCTTTCCAGCCTGAAAGATTTAACTTCTTCTGGATAAGACCGAATACTACGGCAAATACCATAAACATGATAGATACCATACCAGCTGAACCATTTGTCTTAGCTGCTGCTGATAAAACAGTAGCACCATCAGCATTTACTGTGTAAGCATTGAATGTACCTGCAACCATATCTGCAAATGCTGCGATAACGATAAGTGTGAATAACCAGCAGAAAAGTAAGAAAATCTTACGACCAAACTTACCGATGTACTTCTCAATGATCATACCCATTGACTTACCTTCGTTCTTAACTGAAGCATAAAGTGCACCAAAGTCTGTAACTGCTCCGAAGAATACACCACCGATGAGGATCCAGAGTAAAACTGGTAACCATCCAAATGCTGCTGCCTGAATAGCACCTGTTACAGGACCTGCTCCTGCGATTGATGAGAACTGATGACTAAAAACTGTCCAGCCTTTAGTTGGAACGAAATCCTTACCGTCGTTATATTTAACGGCTGGTGTCTCTGCCTTAGGGTCGATACCCCATTTCTTTGCTAACCAACGGCCATAAACCATGTATGCACCAAAAAGTACAACTGCCGCGATAAGCACGATTACTAATGTGTTCATAATGTCTCTCTCCTATAAAAATATATTTCACCAGTCAAACGCAGTGGAAGCGGTGCTATGATTCTCAGTGCTTCCATAGCTCGTAGCTCATATGTCAGAACTGCGTTCTGACATTGTCGCGGTGCTCGCACAAAAAAACCTTCGTCGATGCACTAATCCATTACTGGATTATGTGCAAAGACGAAGGTATATTATTTCTACTTCCGCGTTACCACTTTGCTTGCCGGATACTCCGACCACTCTACTGCCACTTGGTATATTCATCTCTTATGGCATGCCCTTTTAACGATGGGTACCGGTTCCAACTACTAGACATCTGCCTGTCTTTCACCAGAACTGCTCGCAGGTGAGGGCTTAATCATTCCTTGCTGCCATCTCTCATCAACTGACGGCTTTCTGTGAGCGGTGATATGAAGAAGTCATTTCCTGTTCTTCGCATTTGACTGTTGATTTGTACATTAAAATATTCCTTTGTTGATAATTTGTCAATAAGAAAATTAAATATTTCTTAAGAATTCTTAAATTTCTTAATATAATTAATAATTTTCACTCTGTTTCCGTTTATATAACCAGATTGTTTTAATATTATTAAGCAAATCTTCTCTTTTGGTTATTTACCTGAATATTATGATTATATTTCTCTATTCTATCATGATTTTATAATCAGCCCACATATATTTTATCAGTCCCTCCTATATATTCATAGAAATCAATCATCCTATAGGTAAATTTTGCTTCTTTTACTGTCAGAGACTATCCTTTCGTCCCGCTCTTAGAAGAAATTTCCTATAAGCTTGCATAATATTATGCTTTGATAGGTTGATTTTCATTCTAACATTATAGTCATATTTATTTTCTACCTATAAGATGTTTCAAAATGCGACTACCTATAGGTATCATATTCTCCTCATTTTTTCTCCCCATATTTAAGATATTTCTGTTGAAAATAGTAAATATTTGCTATAAAATAAAACTAGTTTATTTTCGTGATAAAATACTTCACTAACTTAACAATTTTATATTTTATAGGAGATTATTCTATGAACTACGATGCTAATGTTTTTAAAGCCAAGGCTAATATTAAAGCCCGTCGGATATGGCTTGTTTTCTCACTCCTTTTGACCGCCAATTATGGTACTGATGCAGCTAATGGAATCTATCCAAAAAGCAGCTACATAATATTTGTTGCACTTTGCTGGATACCTTTCTTTATTGGAGAATTATTTTTCAGAATCAAGGGAAAAGCAACTGATGCGTACAGATTATGTCTTGTTATTGGTTATGGTATTTTCTATACATTTGTAATATGCACAACTGATTCTCCGATTTCATTCACATACATTCTCCCGGTTATGAGTCTTCTCGTTCTATATAAGAACAAGAAATTCATGATTAACTGCGGTATTGCTAATGTACTCTCTGTTATTGTCAGTGATGTGTACAGATATGTTGTTCTCGGATGCAGGTCTGATGCAGATATGAAGAATTACCAGTTACAGGTTGCATGTCTTCTTCTATGCTACATCTGCTATGTTATGTCTATCAGACACCTTAATGAATCCGATGGTGCTTTGAATGGAAGTATTAAAGCTGATCTTGACAGAGTTGTTTCAACTGTTGAGAAAGTTAAGACTTCCTGTAATTCTATTATGAGTAGAATTACTGTTGTACGCGAACTGGCTTCAGAGAATAAGCATGGTTCTGATGTTATCATGCTTGGCATGAACGAACTTTCAAGCAATAATGAAGATTTAAGAAGCCATACTGCTTCTTCCACTGATATGACAACTGACATAAGCTCACAGGTAGAACATGTTGCTCAGCTTATTGACGATATGGTAAGCCTTACTTCTGAGTCACAGGAGCATGCATACACAAGCTCAAGCGACCTTGAAAACCTTATTACAACAGCAACTACAATGTCTGAGCTTTCTTCAGAGGTTGAGCATATCCTGCATGATTTTGAATCAGAATTCAAGACCGTTAAAGACCAGACAAGTGCTATCGACAATATATCCAACCAGACCAATCTTCTTGCCCTCAATGCTTCTATTGAAGCTGCAAGAGCCGGGGATGCAGGTAAAGGCTTTGCTGTTGTAGCTGAACAGATTCGTGCATTAAGCACAGAAACTAAGACCTCTTCCAGTGAAATACAGAGTGCATTAGACCGTCTTGCTGTAATCTCCGATAAAATGCTTTCTTCTATTGGAGAGACTTTATCACTTATACAGGTTACTCTTGACAAGATTAAACAGACAAGTGAAAGTATCAGTCTTATCACATCTGATTCTACTCAGATTGAAGACCATATACATATTATTGATACAGCCATTAAAGATGTTGAATCTGCTAACAAGCAGCTTGTAAGCAACATGTCCCAAGTATCAGATATAGTTGATACCATGACAGAGTGCATAACTAATTCAAGAGATATCAGCAGCCGTATTGTAAGTAAATATGACGAAAGTGCTACTAATATCAATACCATGGAAAATACAATACAGGCTCTTATGTGTGAACTTGGTGTTGGCGGTTTCATGGGTATTGAGGATATTAAGACAGGCATGAAGGCATCCGCAATCCTTAAAGGTACTCATGGTGAAAATGTTGAATATCACGGAACCATTAAGACACATAATGACAACAGCATAACTCTTGAACTTGAGAAGGCACTGCCTGCAGTTAATTCAGCAATTGAATGTGACATGTTAGTAACAGTTGAAAATGTAATATACCATTGGGAAAACGCTAAGATTGCAGCTGACAAAAAAGCATCTGCAACAACGGGCATTGTTACAATCACAACAAGACCGCAGATTCTTAACCGTCGTAAATATCCTAGAATTGATATGAATAATCACTGTACAATTACAGTAAAGGGTACAGACGAAACATTTGAAGGAAAACTTGATAATCTGAGTGCCAATGGTTTTGCATTTCTCTCAAAAGACAGATTTTTCTCTAATAACAAAGGCAAAATCGTTACTGTTTCAATTGATAATTTTGATTTGCCTGCACATTCTGTATTAGAGGGTCAGATTATAAGATGTTCTGATAATGACGGCATCTACATAGTAGGCTGCCAGATGCCAGAGGATAACTACTACATTATGGAATATGTAGAGCAAATGATACGGGCTCAAAAAAAATAATAACTAAAATCATAAAATGGAGAAAAGCATATTAATCAGCTTTTCTCCATTTTGTATATTCTAGATAACCATCCAGTCTTCGAACTTATTTGCATTTTCAACAATGTTGACAATTCCATCTGCGCCGTAAGTAAATGCCCTGTGAATAAATACATTTACTTCCTCACCCTTCTTTATCGGGGCTTCCTCTACATTTCTTGTCCCGACAACCTCTATGCCGTTGACATTGACAGTTATCTCGACTTCCTTGCCCATGAAAAGCTTGCCTACAACCACACCCTTCTCAACAGAAGCGGCTGAATCAACCTTCTCATCAAGCCTTGTGATATTGACATTCTCAGGTCTTAATACCGCCTTAACAGAATCGTCAAGCTGGTTAAAACCTTTAATCTTATTAATCTGGTCAACATGTACCGGATGTCCCATGAATTCCGCCATAAATGCTGTCTCAGGCTCTCTGTATATCTGTCTTGGCGTTCCAATCTGCTCTATATGTCCCTTGTTAGTGACAATAATTTCATCAGCAACCTCAATTGCCTCATCCTGATCATGAGTAACGAATATACTTGTGATTCCAACCTTTGTAATCATATCACGAAGCCAGCTTCTTAATTCCTGTCTTACCTTCGCATCAATTGCTGCAAATGGTTCATCAAGAAGCAGAAGCTCCGGATTAGGTGCTAATGCCCTTGCAAATGCTACTCTCTGCCTCTGTCCGCCTGATAACTGGCTAGGGTATCTTTTCGCCATGCCTGAAAGTCCTACAAGCTCAATAAGTTCATCAACACGTTTCTTAATGTCCGATTTTTTCCATTTATTAACCTTTAATCCAAATGCAATGTTATCATACACTGTCATATATCTGAAAAGTGCGTAGTTCTGGAAAACAAAACCTATTCCACGCTTACTTGCCGGCACATCATTAACAACCTTGCCATCAATAATAATATCACCTGAATCCGCAGTCTCAAGACCTGCTATCATTCTTAAGATTGTAGTTTTGCCGCTTCCGCTAGGTCCAAGCAGTGCAATAAGCTTGCCCTTCCCTATTCCAAGATTAATATTATTCGAAGCTTTAAATGTGCCATATGTCTTATTGATATTACGAAGCTCTACATATTTCTCTGTATCCTGCTGTAAATCTGCCATAATCTGTTCCGCCTTTCTGTTGTAGTGCGTTTCTATCCTTCCTGCTGCTCTTTCTCTGCCTTAGCTGCCTGCTGCCCCTTGTATTCAAGTACACTTCGAAGCACAAGTATAATAACCGCCATCAGCACAAGAATTGCTGACACTGCAAATGCTCCCGTAAAATCATATCCCTGATACAGAAGCTCAATATACAGCGGCATCGTGTTAGTTCTTCCGCGCAAATGTCCTGAAAGAACGGATACCGCGCCAAACTCCCCCATTGCTCTCGCTGTACACAGTACAATACCGTAGAGAAGCGGCCATTTGATATGCGGGAATGTAACCTTCCAGAATATAGTCCAGCCATTTGCACCCATAAGCGCTGCGGCCTCCTCCTCGTCAGTTCCCTGCGATGTAAGAACCGGTATCAGCTCCCTTGATATGAATGGAAACGTTACAAATATAGTCGCAAGCACGATACCCGGAACTGCGAATATAATTCTTACTCCCATAGCCTTAAGGTATGGATATATAAAACTCTGTCTACCGAATGTAAGCACATATATAAGACCTGCTATAATCGGTGAAACTGTGAGTGGTAAATCTATTAAAGTAGATATAATCTTCTTGCCCTTAAACTGGAATTTCGTAATAAGCCATGAAGCAAATATTCCGAAAAATGTGTTGCACACAACCGCAATAAGCGAAACCTCTATTGTCAGCTTAATTGAATGAAGCGCGTATTTGTCGGTAACTGCTGCCAGAAATACCTTTATGCCCTTAGAAAATGCTGTATACATTACATAGCTGAGGGGCAGAATAAGCATCACAAATAAAAACAACACACTTATACCTATTAGAATCCATTTTAACGGACCTGAATCTTTTCTGATGTTCATACGCTAACCCCTTTCTATGAAATTCCACTTACAATCTTCGATGTCCTGCTCTGTAACACTGCATTTATAAAGAGAATAATAAATGCGATGAAAAGCATTACAAGTGCTATTGATGTTGCACTTGCGTAATCATATTCCTGAAGCTTTGACATAATCATAAGCGGTGCTATCTCTGTCTCATATGGTGTATTTCCTGCTATGAATACGACACTTCCGTATTCGCCGAGCCCTCTTGCGAATGACATTGTAAATCCGCCGATAAGTGCCGGAATTATCTCTGGAAGAATTACCCTGAATACTGTCTGTCTGTTGGTTGCTCCAAGCATGTTGGCTGCCTCCTCGTACTGGATATCCACCTTTTCCAGCACCGGCTGGACAGCCCTCACTACGAATGGTATTCCAACGAATATAAGTGCGAATATAATTCCCAGCCTTGTATATGCAATCCGGATTCCAAATTTGCCAAAAAATGCTCCAAGCCAGCCATTAGTTGTTGTCAGATGTGTAAGTGCTATACCCGCAACAGCTGTCGGCAGTGCAAATGGAAGTTCAATTATTCCATTCATAATCTGCTTACCCGGAAAGTTATATCTTACAAGAACCCATGCAAGAATTGTTCCCATAACTGCGTCTATAAGTGCCGCGATTAACGCAGTCTCAAGACTTACTCTGTAGCTTGAAAGCACCCTCGGCCTTGTAACTGTCGTTATAAATTCCGTAAACGACAGCTTTGCCGAGAATATCACAAGGGTACATAAAGGGATAACAACAATGAATCCTAACATTGCAATTGTTATTCCAAATGAAAGACCAAAGCCCGGTATTACTCTTTTTTTCTTTCTTTTCTTCTCTTTCATTCTGTCGTTTCCCCTTCCCTTAATTACTTCTTTTCATATATCTTATCGAATACTCCACCATCCTTAAAATGTTTATTGATTTTTAATTCCTACTAATTTTATATGTTACTATGTTGCAGATTATATACCTACTAGGTTTGTATGTCAATAGTATTTATAGGATTTCTGGTTGTTTTCCTGATGCCTCTTTTCTTCGGAACGCTTTTTTCTCCGTAAACCTACTAAACATCTTGTTTTCTTAGCTTGCGTAGGTCTTTTTCCTCCTAGTTTCTCTTTTATTCCCTCTCATCCCTCTCGAAAGACCTACTATCCTGCCAATTTTCCCTCCCTGCGTAGGTCTTTCTCCTTCTAGTTCCTCTTTTATTCCCTCTCATCCCTCTCGAAAGACCTACTATCCTGCCATTTTCCCCTCCCTGCGTAGGTCTTTCTCTGTCAATATTCTCTTTTACCACTTCGCATTCTCCTCAACAGACCTACTAATCTACATAATTACCATAATTGTGTAGGCATTTTCCAAATATTATCTCATGCCTATGATTATCCTCACCCTGCCCTCTTGACTTCTTGTCTCATCTGTATTACTATATATAATACAAATAAGACAAAAATCACCTCTCTTTACAGAAAGGAGCCCGACATGGTTATTGAACTTAATTTTGCGAGCGACACACCCATATATGTGCAGTTAAGGAATCAGATTGTTAAAGGAATTGGCAAGGGAGAACTTAAGGCTGGCGAGAAACTACCGACTGTCAGACAGCTTGCTTCTGACGCAGGCGTTAATACAATGACCGTCAATAAAACTTACCAGATTCTTAAAGCTGAGGGCTTTATTAAAACTGATAGAAGACTTGGTGCATTTGTCGCTGAGAATATCAATATGGATATTGAATTCAGAGAAAAGCTTGAATCGGAGCTGGAGCTGCTGTCAGCAGAAGCAAGCATTACCGGAATGGACAAGGAAGAATTCTTAAAAATATGCGAAAACATTTATTCCAAAATGAATCCCTGCACAATGTAATATGCCTGTATTCACACATGCATTAACACACACAGATTCACTATACAAGGAGGTTTCCTTATGAAAATCGCAATGTTTATGCTATTCTTCGTATGCAACATGTTCACAGTCCTGATCATGAGATTTGCATATGAATCCAACTACCGATACAACAATGGAATGCTTATCGGAGTCCACATTCCAGGCGACCATGTTAACGATGACGATGTCACCCGACTTATGACACGCTTTAAGAAAAGCATGAAATATTTTCAGAATATCAATGCAGTACTCTCAATAGCCATATGCTTTCTTAATTTTGTGAACATAATCATTTTCGTTATTATGTATACAATCTGGATTCTCGTGTTCGTTTTGGGAATTATGTATATCCAGCTTTCAGCGCATCGGAAAATGTATCTGTTAAAGATACAGAATGGCTGGTTTGTTGAATCCCAGAAACAGAAGGTCTTTATTGATACGCGTGCCTGTGCAAATGCTGACACAACCCCCATCAGCTTCAGATACCACATCATCATAATTGCCGCAGAACTGCTGGCACTGATTCCATTCTATTCATGGACAGACAGAGCGTATTTTTCTATGATTATTGTATTTGCAATATGTACTGTCATAGTTTCAGTATTCGGGTTTGTGTTCCACATTTATATGAACAGACGACAAAATCAGGCATACAGCCTTAATTCGGACATTAACAACATTGTTAATATGACTATGAAGAAATATATTGCTTCAGCAATGCTTGTAATGTCACTTCTTAACTTCGTGGCATGGATAACATTTGTCTTAATGTGTATTATTCAGGATACTGTTGGTGATTTAAGTTTCTGGATGTACATTATTCTGCAGTTGTTAAGCGGCTGCACGCTCACTGTCATTCTTATTCTTGCACGCAACAGAAAGAATGAAATGCTTAAGGCTGACACACAGCCGGTATTTGTTGATGATGATGACTACTGGAAGACTGGATTTTACTACAATCCTAATGACCCGCACCTTTTCGTACCCGACAGGCTGTGTTCGACCAACTACTCGCTTAACTACGCCAGAACCGGTGCAAAGGTGTTCACTGGTACAATCACAGCAATTCTGCTAGGAACCTTAATATGGACAATTGTTGTACTTGCGCCGTTCCTGCATGTCACTATTGATATTAAGAATACTGAAAGCACTGTAAATGTGTCTTCATGCGGTTACACAAGCAGCATTAACATTGATGACATCATAGAACTTAAGCTTATGGATAAGCTTCCAGACGACCATTTTTTCAAGTCCAATGGCGGTGCCACAGAAAGCTATCTTGTCGGAAGATTCAAGGGCAATACTTATGGAAAATGCAGTCTCTACATTTTTAAAGATGTCTCTCCTGTACTTATGATAAAAACTGCTGACCAGACTGTGTTCTTGAATTCCAAGAAAAATGGCGAGATTGTTAATCTGTATAATTCAATTAAGGATAAATAATCCGTGACAAAAAGGACGATAAGAATTAACTTCTTACCGTCCTTTTTTCTGCAATTCTTCTATTCGCGCGACTTGCGCTTCTTCACATCATGCTCCTCATACGCCACACTCACTTTCTTACCACTGAATGCAACTCCGAACATGCCAATCCCAGACACGCCATGCTTTTCAAGATTGGCTGTGTAACTTTTCTGCTGAATCTGTCTGACTGCACTGCCGGCCATCTTCTCAAGCTCAGCTTCCTTACATGCTTTGAATTCTATGATATATCCGTGTCCGCCACGGCTCTTCGGTTGCAGCTCTATGTCAAATCGTCCCTCACCTGACTCCCTGTTAGACGAGATATAATAATTGTCTGACAATACCGCAAGCATTCCAAATACCACCCCATGATAGAAATCCTCATGTGCCGTATCAAACACGCTTGCAGACTGCAAAAGATACTGCTGCAAGGTTTCTGTTAATAAATGTGCATTTCCCGTACGGATTGATTCCGCAAAGTTTCTTAGTAGCGCACCTGTAAATATGCCGTTATATCTGTCAATAATCTCCTTCTGGAACACGCTCTTTATCTCATAATTAGGTATCGACAGCGCGCATATCGGAGTGTCGTACAGAGAGCCAATATGCTCTGACACACGCAGATATCCGGCAACCAGAAGGAAGCTGTATATTGTATCAATGTCTCCATTAATCTCAGGATATATAATATCTGTGTCAACAATTGCCTGAACAGTACTGCCCTGCAGCAATCTTAATAAGTTGTCTGCAAATGTGGTATCAGCACTATTAAACAGCTCGCCGATTATCTCATTGCCACTTGTTCTTGACCAGAAGGCTTTGGGAACACATTTGTTATTGAAGTAATTAATAACCGACCACGGATTATATATTCCGGTTCTGCCAAACATATAGCCGTCATACCATTCCTTAATCTCACCCAGCCGGTCAGACACGCCGTAGTACTGCGCCATAGCAGAAACTTCCTCTTCCGTAAATCCAAAATATTGCGAATATTCATCATCAAGAATTGTATTAACCACAAGATTGTTAAGCCCGCTGAACAGGCTTTCCTTAGCTATGCGGAGAATTCCCGTGAGAATCCCCAGTTCCAGACTTGGATTGTCCTTTAAGACAGCCGACAAAAGATTTCTCATAAAGCCAATCACTTCATCATAGTATCCAAATATATGTCCTTGCTGGATTGGCGTATCGTACTCGTCAATTATCACGATTACATTCCTGCCATAATGCTTTGAAAGCATTGCCGACAGCTTCCCCAGTGCAAACTGATAATCTATTATCGTTGCCTCATCATCAAGTATTGACTTAAGATACTTCTTATCATAGTCACTTAATCTGGCGCTTGTCGTCAGTTCAATATGTCGCAAAAATTCATTCCTTAATATAAAGCAGAGACTTGCGTACATGTCCTGCCATGTTGACTGGTGGGCGTCTTTAAATGTAAGAAAAATCACCGGGTACTGCCCCTGCTTCTCCTTATACAGCGCGCCCTCTCGCCATATCTTCTTATTCTTAAAATACACTGATGTATCCGTATCAGTCTTTTCAAAAAATGTGCGAACCATGTCCATAGTAAGTGTCTTTCCGAATCTTCTCGGTCTTGTAAATAAATACACCTTACTGTGATTATCTATAATGTCCCTGATAAGCAATGTTTTGTCTACATAATAACATTCATTCGACACTTCTTTATAAGATGTTATTCCAACCGGGCAGGGACGCTTCCTGTTGTATACAACGCTGTCTTCCCTGACATAAAGATTCCTATTCTCCCTTAAACAATCCGGTCTGTCCACATCGTCAGGTATCATCCAGAACTTGCCTTCCTTATAAGCTCCCGGCAGCTTTCCCTCTGTACACAACTGGTTAATTCTTCTCGGCGTCACACCCCATCTTGCGGATAATTCCTTCGCCTTAATATATCTAATATCCATAAAGCCCCTCTTTTCTGTGCATTACTGCACATGCTGAAATCCGTGTCATGTACACAGATTCCACACCGCCTCTTACTTAATTCACAACATTTATATACATCTATATTATATTCTACGCAATTTTTCGGAAATATCAAGGCATTTTCAGGAAATATTATTTTAATTTTCGGAAATTATATATTTTTCTTTAAATATTATATATTTCCTCATTTACATTTGACAATCCTTCCCCAAAGTATTATAAATATCAAAGGGAATGAAGTACTCCCTTGGGAAACCTAAACTGCTTATTCAAGCTGATGACTTCTACGATTTTATGTCGCAGGAAGCATCAGCTTTTTTTGCGTTCATAAATGCATTTACTATATTTTTAAGGAGGCTTATTATGCTGACATCTTTATCACTTATCTTTCTGGTCGGACTCGTCATGGGCGCAATCTGCCAGAAGCTGAAACTTCCGAGAATCATCGGAATGCTTCTTACCGGTATTGTCCTCGGGCCATATGTCCTTGATTTTCTTGACCCGTCAATCCTTTCAATATCGGCTGATCTGCGAAAAATGGCTCTTATTATTATTCTTATCAAAGCCGGTCTGTCGCTTGACTTAAAAGACTTGAAAAAAGCCGGACGAAGTGCAATTCTCATGTCCTTCGTTCCGGCTTCCTGCGAAATCATCGGTTATATTCTGCTTGCCCCTGTAATTCTTGGAATTAATCACGCCGAAGCTGCCGTGATGGGCGCGGTTCTCGCCGCTGTTTCTCCTGCGGTTGTCGTTCCCCGGATGGTAATGCTGATTGAGAAACGCTACGGAACTGACAAGGCAATTCCGCAGATGATACTGTCTGGGGCTTCATGCGATGACATATTTGTAATAGTGTTGTTCACTACATTTTTAAATGTGGCACAGGGCGGCAGGGCTAATGTTATGGATTTCGTAAATATTCCTGTGTCTATTATACTCGGCATAATACTTGGCATAGTGACCGGTCTGGGACTGTACCTGTTCTTTGAAACATCATACGCCCGCAAACATACCGTAAGAAACAGCATGAAGGTTATCATCGTGCTTGGCTTCTCTTTCCTTCTTATTGCAATTGAGGGCTGGCTTGAAGGAAAAGTGTCTGTTTCAGGGCTGCTTGCTGTTGTCGCTATGGCATGTACTCTTAAGTTTAAATGTGTCCCCGCCGTATCAGCCCGTCTGTCCGAAAAATTTGGCAAGCTGTGGTTCGCTGCTGAAGTAATATTGTTCGTGCTTGTCGGCGCGGCTGTCGATATCCGATACACACTTAAAGCAGGGCTTCCAGCCTTACTCATGATTCTTACAGCACTTATTTTCAGGGCAGCCGGAGTTCTTCTCTGCACCGTAAAGACAAATCTTACATGGAAGGAACGGCTTTTCTGCATAATTGCCTATCTTCCTAAAGCAACCGTCCAGGCAGCCATCGGCTCTGTTCCTTTAGCCGCCGGACTTGCCTGCGGACAGATAGTGCTTTCCGTAGCTGTGCTTGCAATAATAGTTACTGCTCCGCTTGGCGCACTTGGCATCGACTGTACTTATAAGAGGCTGCTGACGGAGGACAAAACCCACTAAAAGCCATTATACACTCAATATAGTAGGTCATTTCCATAGTTTATGCATATACTTTCTGGCTCATAACCTACTATATTGTTAAATTAACATATTTTCGTAGGTCTTTTTCCACATTTTACTAAGAACTGTAAGCAATTTGCGAGCGAAAGACCTACTAAACATATCTTTCTTGATTGATTAGAGTCAAGTCCAAATTTGTGTGTAAATTCATCTTTCAGTTATGTGGTTTTATCTACGCTACTTTTATCTTCAAGAGATTTGACTGAATGGAGCTTAGTTTATCATAGTACTCTTTCATATCAAAGATTTTATGACCTACACTCCATTCATTATGATCATCTTGAAGGACTGCACCAATTAATCTAATAATAGATTCTGTATTTGGAAAAATCTGAATAACTTTTTCGCGTCTTCTGATTTCTCTGTTCTCGCGTTCTATTATGTTGCTGGTTCTTAATGCTATACGATATTTTGAGGGAAGTGCCATGATGGTAATACTATCTTCAAATCCTTCATCAAGGACAGTCATTGCTTCATTTGCAACATCCTGATATTCATCGTATATAGATTCTTTTAAACGACGGGCCTCTTCAATAGTAGCTGCGTTAAACATGTCTCGTAACTCAGAAGCTAAACCAGTGCTGTATTTTTTAGGACACTTATCTATGATGTTTCTTGTAAAGTGAGCCTGACATCGCTGCCATGAAGAGCCAGAGAAACTCTCCTTTATTGCTTCAACAAGCCCCGCGTGTGCGTCAGATATTACAATATCTACACCGCGCAAACCGCGACTTTTAAGATTTTCAAAAAAGTCTCTCCAGGTGTTCACTTTCTCTGAATCATAAACTTCAAATCCCAGGACTTCTTTGTGCCCGGTATTGTTTATTCCAATTGCAACAAACAACGCTTTTGATTTAACACGATGATCTTCACGAGCTTTTAAATATATCGCATCAACAATAATAAACGGATAGTGTTCCGGCAATAAGCGCTCCTTGAAATGCTTAACAGGGACATCTAGTTCCTTGCAGATTTCAGAAACAGCAGATTTTGAAAAAGATTCTCCACAAAGCTCTTCAGTTACTTTTTTTATATTTCTGGTTGATACGCCTTGCACAACCATTTCCATCATTGTTGTAATTAAAGCCTGTTCATTACGCTGATAATTTTCGAACAAGGAAGTTTTAAATGGAACATTACGATGTCTTGGAACCTGTAATTCAATCTTTCCAATACGGGTGGTTAATGTTCTTGTCCTGACTCCATTTCTATAATCAGAACGTTCTTGAGATCGTTCATAATTACTTGCTCCAAGCTGTTCAGCAGATTCAGCCTGAAGAACCTGATTAAGTAAAGCTTCCATAAGTTTGCCAAAAGCTTCATCCTTAGTTTCTGAAAAAAGTCCTACAAAAAAATCACTATCTAATGTAAAATGTAATTGAGCCATGAGTTTCATCCTTTCAATTATGTTTTTGTGTGGTAACTTAATTATAACTGAAAGATGAGCTCTCGGCTCTTTTTTATATAAATTTGTAATTTACACCATTATATGGACTTTATCTTGATTAGTAGGTCTTATCACTTAAACAACTTATAATATTCTCCGCCGAAACCTACTAAACCAACAACTTGCTCTATATTAGTAGGCTTCATGTACCTGTGCATAGTCAGATTCGCGCAGCATATTCAACAAAACATTTTAATTAATCATATATCTTATCAAATATTCCACCATCAGAGAAAAACTTCTGTGTAGCCGCTTCCCAGCCGCCAAAATATCCGATATCCGCCATATCAATGTCTTTGACAATCCATTTACCATCGGAAGGTATTTCCTTAATATTCCTTGAATCGCTGGAAGCCTCGTATTCCTTCTGGATATCTTTGTTTACAGGGCGGTAGAAATTCTGCGCCTCAAGCCTTTGTGCGTCATCAGTGTACAGGAAAGAAAGATAGGCGTCTGCCAACCCTTCTGTGCCATTCATCTGTGTGACCTCGTCAACCTTCGCAACCGTCGGCTGGCACAATACAGATGCGGAAGGAACGACAATTTCATACTCGCCCGGATATTCCTGTAATGCGAAAAATGCTTCATTTTCCCATGCAATCAGGACATCTCCCTGTCCATTCTCTGCAAATGTGGTAGAAGAACCTCTTGCACCTGAATCAAGCACTGCCACATTCTTGTAAAGCTTGGTAACACTTGCCTGAACCTGTTCCTCAGTCTGTCCCTGCTTCTTAAAATAATACCATGCCGCAAGAAAATTCCATCTGGCTCCTCCGGAAGTCTTAGGATTAGGGGTAATAACCTTAACCCCGTCATTAAGAAGATCATCCCAGTCCTTAATATTCTTAGGATTACCCTTTCTTACAAGAAAGACAATCGTAGAAGTGTAAGGCGAGCTGTCATCAGAATAATCATTGATATATCCGTCATCAATCAGCCCTTCGTCCCTTATAACATTAACATCGCCCTCAAGAGCAAGCGTGACAACATCAGCCCCAAGACCATTAGCAACCTCAAGTGCCTGCTTTCCAGAACCTCCATGAGACTGGATAACCTCAACCTTCTCACCAGTCTTACCATACCAGTAATCCTCAAAAAGCCTGTTATACTCCTTATAAAACTCTCTTGTGGCATCATAAGAAACATTAACAAGTTCCGTCTTCTTCTGCCCACAGCCAGAAAGTCCAATAAAAGTCAGGCTGAAAATCATACCTAAACATATTAACTTTTTAAAAAATCCATATTTTTTCATCTATACCTGACTCCCACATAAATATATTCCTAAACTAGGCAAAGCAGCGAAGCAAGCTTTGCCAAACCCAAGGTAAAGCAGCGAAGCGCCCTTTACCGCACGTCTGCCAACACTTCCAACCCTGAAGTAACCCCACGCAGCGGGAAAGAACCCCAGCAGCACTAAACTTATAAAGCAACGCAGGTGCTTTGGAGCCGCCGGCACTTAGCTCGTCAGGACAGCCTCACAAAGTGAGGCAAATCCTGACAAGCTTAGTACCGCTGCGAGCGACAAGCAGCGCAAGCGTGCCTGCGTTGCTTTATAAGTTCTAGTGCAGCGTCCGTTCTTCCCCCAGCCTACGCATTCTTCTTAATAAACTCAGCCACATCCACAGTAGTGACGTCAACCTTAGACTCCCAGCCTGCAAGCACTTCTGCGCCGTCAATCTTAATATCAGCTGCCTTACTAAGTGCAAGAATAACAACAATACCTGCATTTACAAGGTGAGTCACAACATTTGTATAATCCTCGCCTTCTGCCGGAACATACAGATATACATGCTTGCTGTCAAGAAGAAGCTCCTTCTCAACCTTCTTTAAGAAATCAACATTAATCTTGTCTGAAAGAACAGCCTCAACAACAACAGGCTTCTGGTTGTTAAGCTCCGCTCTGAAAGCTGCGTCAACTTCCTTAACATCATCAGCTGTCTCATTAACTTCACGGACAACGCCGCAGGCACTAGTCATATTAGTAACACGGTCTATGAGGATAAGCTCCCCCATAGTCTTGTGAAGGTTGAATTCATCAACAACAATTACATCAGCAAGAGAAATCTTACATACAGCGATTTCATTTTTATTAAGAAGAGTTGCTGGCTTCTCCTCGCCTGTATTGACATCAATAGTATTGACAATCTCAGTAACAACGCCCGGAATAAGTCTTGTTCCAAGCTTTACAAAAAAGTTCTTGTTATTAGTAAGAACATCATCGTCCATCCAGAGAATTGTAGCTGTTATCTCTGTTGCAAGCTTAAGGTCTGCTCCTGCTGCAAGAACTGAACCTCTTGAGACATCAACCTCGCGGTCTAACTGGATAGTAACAGGCTGTCCAATAGATGCGCTCTGGGCTTCCTTATCACCAACATGGATGCTCTTGACATGAACATGCTCCTTAGTTGGAAGAGTGATAATCTCGTCACCAACAGATACGCTTCCTGCCTCAATCTGACCCTGGAAACCACGGAATTCATGATTTGGACGGCATACTCTCTGAACAGGCATGTAGAAGCCCTTTTCTTCCTCAGTATCATCAACATCAACCTGCTCAAGATAAGGAAGAAGTGCCTGACCCTTATACCAAGGAATATTTTCAGACTTAGTTGTTACATTGTCACCCTCAGTTGCTGAAACAGGGATAACAACTACATCTGACAAAGAAAGCTCCTTTGTAAGCTCTGCTATCTGCGCATTTATCTCGTTGAAACGCTCCTCGCTGTAACCAACAAGGTCCATCTTATTAACTGCAAATACAAAATGCTTAATTCCCATAAGTGCGCAGATTCTTGCGTGTCTCTTCGTCTGGATAAGCACGCCCTGCTTTGCGTCTACAAGAATTACTGCAAGGTCTGCAAATGAAGCACCAACCGCCATGTTTCTTGTATACTCCTCATGTCCCGGAGTATCAGCAACGATAAAGCTTCTGTTGTCAGTTGTAAAATATCTGTAAGCAACATCAATAGTAATTCCCTGCTCTCTCTCAGCCATAAGACCATCAAGAAGAAGTGAATAATCAATCTTACCTTCACGGCTTCCGACCTTGGAATCAAGCTCTAACGCCTTCTCCTGATCGGCATACAATAACTTTGAATCATATAAAATGTGTCCGATAAGTGTAGATTTTCCATCATCAACACTACCGCATGTAATAAATTTAAGTAAACCTTTCATTCTAGAAGTACCCCTCTTTCTTTCTTCTTTCCATGCTTCCTGCTTCCTCATGGTCGATAACACGGCTTGTTCTCTCTGATTCAACCGCACTTAAAGTCTCTTCGATAATCTCATCAAGAGTTTCTGCGTCTGACTCAACACCGCCTGTAAGTGGATAACAGCCAAGAGTTCTGAATCTTACCTTCTTCATCTGTGGCTTTTCGCCCGGAAGAAGTCTCATTCTGTCATCATCAACCATGATGATATTGCCGTCACGGTATACAACAGGTCTTTCTGCTGCAAAATAAAGAGGTACAATATCAATCTTTTCTCTCTGGATGTACTGCCAGATATCCTTCTCAGTCCAGTTAGAGATAGGGAAAACTCTCATGCTCTCACCCTTGTGAATCTTAGTGTTGTAAAGCTTCCACATTTCTGGGCGCTGGTTCTTTGGATCCCATGCCTGTGCTGTATTTCTGAAAGAGAAAATTCTCTCCTTAGCTCTTGATTTCTCCTCGTCTCTTCGTCCACCGCCAAATGCCGCTGTGAAGCCGTATTTGTTAAGTGCCTGTTTAAGAGCCTGAGTCTTCATGATATCAGTGTAAGCTGAGCCATGGTCAAATGGATTGATTCCCTGCTTAACACCCTCTTCGTTAGTGTATGTAAGCATCTCGATTCCAAGCTTTTTCGCTGTCTCATCCCTGAACTTAATCATTTCCTTGAACTTCCATGTTGTGTCAATGTGAAGAAATGGAAAAGGTGGTTTCTCAGGATAGAATGCTTTCATTGCAAGATGAAGCATAACTGAGCTGTCCTTTCCTATAGAATACAGCATTACCGGCTTTTCGCATTCTGCTGCAACTTCCCTAATAATGTATATCGCCTCTGCTTCGAGTGCGTCCAAATGTGATAAATTACCCATGATATTCCTCCCTAATATTTATTAGATTCCTGTCTGTTGACCTCAAGCGTCTTAACTGTTCCGTCTGGCGAAGTCACCGTCCATGTATTGATGCTTCCATTCTGTCTGAACGAAAGAGTGCTTCCCTTGCCGCCGACATCAGCACCCAGAAAGAAATTAATTGCCTCAAAACGACATTCTTTAAGACATGATGTGCAACCCCAGCAGTCCTTGACATGCTTTATAAATGCTTTTCCATCAGTATCTTTCTTAATAAGATTGCCAGGACAGGCTTCAACGCACTTCCCGCAGCCAACGCATTTTAACTTATTTATCTGAATGCTCATAGCTGTCGCCTCCCCTCACAAGGTCTCTTATGATTATCTTAATCTCGCCATTCTCCTTGCGGGAGTTGACATATTTTAACCAGTCATCACTCTTAGCCGGATAATCCATATTCTCCGCAAAGCTGTGCCAACGGGTTTCTTTTCTTGCTTTCAAATGTGCTATAACACTTCTGCACACCGTAAGTCTTTCTCTTATCTCATAGATTCTAAGCAAGTCATCTGCATCCTGTGCCGCAAGATTATCAATGCTCTGCTCTAAGAATTTAATCTTCTCATCTGCAAGCTCAAGTCTTGCTTCATTGTACTGATAATCAGTGCTTATGCCACCTGCGTACTGGTCCATAATCTTCTGCATTGCTTCCTCAGTCTGCTCGATATCAACCAGTCCCTGCTTATTATTAAGAAATCTCTCATACTCGCTCTTCTTTGCAAATGCGTTCTCAGACAATTCTGAATCTGCCACCTCATTTACAACAAAGCCCTTTCCTGAGCCTTCAAGCCTTTCAGCTATTGCCTGTGCTGCAATCTCGCCCTCTGCCAGAGCTCCTGTTACATATTTCTGAGGACATCCGCCTGCAACATCACCCGCTGCATAAAGCCCGTGGATTGTAGTCTCTCGGTTATTGTCAACCCAGTAACCACTCGCCGTATGACCTCCGACTATGTATGGCTCAGTTCCTTCTATCTCAACATTTTCTTCAGAAGGACCGCCCGCCGCCTCAAGCCACTTAAGCGTCTGGCTCGGTGCCATGTTAAGATATGCTTTGTAAAGGTCTTCCTCCTGCTCCCTGCTTATTCCCTTAGTTCCAAGATAGCAAGGACCTCTGCCCTCGCGGTTCTCAGTAACTGTTCCATAAAGTCTCTGTGAAGTTGTAAGACCATATTTGTTCTCATACACTTCACCGTTGGAATTAAGCTGCTTTGCCGGAACTCCCTGTGCGATAGTTCCTGTCGGAGCAATCGTATCTTTACATCTTAAAGCAATGAATCTCATCTCAAATGTGGTCATCTCCGCTCCTGCATTGATTCCCATTGCATATCCGGCTCCTGTATTGAACGGTGGATACCACATTTTATGTCTTGAAAATCCAGGATTGTTAGGTCTGTAAAGACCTGCCGCTCCGCCAGTAGCCACAAGAACTGCCTTCGCATTTATCTCATAGAACACTGCATCATTGACATCAAATCCGTATGCACCTTTAATCTTGTTATTCTCTACTATGAAATCTGTTATATTCAGGTGATTGATTACCGCTACATTGTCCTGCTTCTTAACTGCATCCGCCAGTATCGGCTTGATATTCTCACCATTTATCTTAATATTGCGGTTTCCTCTCGCAACATATTCTCCATTCTCGTCCTTGAGTATTACAAGTCCTAAGTCCTCCATTACCTTAGTTACATGATTGAGTCTTTCCGACATTGAAAGAAGCAAATCCTCTCTTACTATTCCATCTGCGTCCTTCTTACAATAATCAACATAATCCTGTGGAACTCTGCCTTTAGTGATATAAGCATTAATTGCATTAACGCCTGCCGCAAGACATCCGCTTCGTACAATGTTCGCCTTCTCAACAATCAGTACATCAAGGTCTTTCTTCTTTCCAAGCGTAATACCTGCAAAACACCCTGCCGTTCCGCCACCTATAATAAGTACATCTGTGTCAATAATTCTATTCTTCAACCTTCATGTACCTCCTCGCATATTTCTGCATAATCTTCTTGCAAAATCTATTTCCATATAAACATAGTATCTTGGTATGTAAATCATTATATTCTCAATTTCTTATTTGTCAATAGGGGTTTTGCAGATTATTGTTATTTGAATTGTGGGGGAGCTAGGTATTGGCTCGGTATTAGCTGAGTATGGGGCTGAATATTGGCCTAGTAAGGAGCTGGATATTGGCTGGGTGCCTACTAATCTCCCTCTTTTCTCAACTTTAATAGGTCTTTCTCGGTTGATTTCCTCTCTCCTGCTCTTTATCTTGCTTAATTTTGCCTACTAATCTTCCATTTTCCTCAACTTTAGTAGGTCTTTCACAACTATTTTCTTCCCATCCGCTCATCTTCTTGCTTGATTTCGCCTACTAATCTTCCACTTACGCTCTCTTTAGTAGGTCTTTCCCAGCTGTTATCCTCTCTCCTGTTCTTTATCTTGCTTGATTTCACCTACTAATCTGCTGCTTACGCTCTTTTTAGTAGGTCTTTCTCGGCTGTTATCCTCCCTACTGCTCTTTATCTTGCTTGATTTTGCCTACTAATCTTCCACTTCTATCAGCTTTAGTAGGTCATCCCCCAAAAAAGAACTTGATTTTATACGAAAAATATATACATAATAAAGCGGAGCAAATATAACACTTAAACAATTGTATACACCATGACAAAATGGTTATTATATATGTAGTGACTGATATGCGGCTGTCACCTACACAGCAGCAGATGACAGCCGTATATCCCCATTCTCAAGGAGGCTTTATGATAATAGATTTCCATACACATACATTTCCAGATGAACTTGCTGACAGAGCAGTTGGCACATTAGCCCACAGCGGAGGAATACACAATTATCTTGATGGCAGAGTACATTCTCTTACAGATTCAATGAAAAAAGCTGGAATTGATTACTCCGTACTGCTTCCCGTGGCAACCAAGCCTAATCAGTGCGACACAATCAATACACTTGCTTTAAAGACTAATGAAACAAGTGAGACAATCGGATTAATTTCATTTGGGGCAATACATCCGGCTTGTGAGAATTTCAGAGAAATATTGAACTGGCTTTCCAACAATGGTTTCAAAGGAATCAAGCTTCACCCGGTTTTCCAGAAAACCAATATAGATGATATGCAGTCATTAAGGCTTATCGAATATGCATCAGCACTCGGGCTTATAATACTTATACATGCAGGCTTCGATGTAAGCTTTCCGGGCTGCGACGAGTCAAGCGTCGACAGACTTGCCACAATGATTCAGGAAGTAAAGCCTGAAAAACTCGTCCTTGCACATATGGGTGGCTGGGGACAATGGAACGATGTTTCTTCCATATTAGAGGAAGATTACATGAAAAATGTATATCTTGATACCTCATCATGCATCAAGAAGCTCAATCACAACGCAAGCCTTCCAATAGAAAAATTCAAGAAAATGGTCAACATTCACGGTGCAGACCACATATTATTCGGCTCTGACAGCCCGTGGGACGACCAGAAAGACGCAGTAGATTTAATAAAAGAGTGTGGATTTTCAGAAAAAGATACCGATGCAATACTCGGTAAAAATGCGGTTACACTCCTTAATCTATAATTCAATCAGAAAGTTTTGCGGTTATAACCTAAAAATTTTTTACAGTTTATTTTTTCGACAACGCACATATTCACCAAACATAAATCAAGCAGGCTGTCCCACATAACAGCCTGCTTACAATTTAACCACCAATATAATCATCCCCACCACATGCACAACAAGCATAGCAGGAACCGTATACTTAAAATACCACTTTTTTGTCTTATGCCTGAACATCTGCATTGCAATAAAAGCTCCAAGCGAACCGCCGATTAGTGCTGTAATAAGAAGAGTCGCCTCCCTTATGCGCCATTTGTTGTGTATCGCTTTCCACTTATCAATTCCATACAAAGCAAATGTTACTACATTAATAATCAATAAATATATTCCTATAATCTTAAGCATTACTTTTCTTTAAATGCATAATCCCAAGTCTTAGCATTGCCTGACTTATTTTGCACAATCGTCATCTGCCACTTTGCATTATCTTTATTCGTGTTGTCCTTAACAGCATAATATGGCGACCTTCCGCTATCCGACATGTAGATTATGACGCTGTCTCCTTTCGCATCTGGTGTATCCATTGTACCATAGAATACATAAGATGCATACGAATATTCCGTATCAATGCTCTTGCTGCTAATGTACTGCGTATTCTCCTGCGGCTTATGCTCTTTAACATACATTTCGCGCTTCTCAATCACAACTTCCGGATACTTAGTCTTAAGAAATTCTTCCGCTTCCTGTGCCGTTTCCTGAGACACCTTTGCTGTGCGATTCTCTTGAACCTTAGACATTACTGGCTTGATAAGCAGTATTACTGCAATTACCACAACAATGAATACTGCAAATGCAATAGCAAGAGTCACCCTTTTCTTAACAACATTTTTATCATCCATAAATCTCGCCCTCCTTTTTCAATGTCTCTTATTAAAAATGTGCTTCTTTATTTACCACAATTATATAACACGAAACTTACATCCAGCTTACATTCACATATAATATACATTTGTACTTGCCAATCTCATGATAATCTGCTAAACTACACAGGCTGTGTTATGACACAGTAACAAATCGTGTGTTCGAGACCTTCCACACGCAAAACAAAACTAAAGGAGATAATTGAATATGAAGAAAAAAGGAATGAGTGTGAAATTCATCACACAGGCCGCTGTAATTGCAGCAATCTACGTAGTACTTGTAGTAATCTTTAACTACATCAGTTTCGTACCAGTCCAGTTTCGAATCGCAGAGGCACTTACAATACTGCCTTACTTTACACCTGCAGCAATCCCTGGATTATTTGTTGGATGTATAATTGCTAATATTCTTGGTGGTGCAATCGTATGGGATGTAGTATTTGGAAGTATTGCAACACTTATCGGCGCAATCGGAACATACCTGTTAAGAAAGCATAAGTGGCTTGCACCAGTTCCACCAATTGTTGCTAACACAATCATTGTACCATTCGTACTTAAGTTTGCTTACGGCTCAGAGGGCATGTTTGCAATGTTCTTCGTTACAGTTGGTGCTGGCGAGATAATCGTATGCGGAATCATCGGCATGATACTTTTATATGCACTTACACCAGTAAGACATGTAATCTTCGGTGATGCGGAATAATTCACACAACACATAAAACACAAGGCAGAAGAACTACCTGAGAAATTCAGGTAAATCTTCTGCCTTTTTCAATATCCTTATTCACCCTTTCACCATATACTCACATTTCCCATCACAGCCGCAATCACAATCACCGCAGCCATAAGAAGCACAGACACAACCCTTCCGCGCACCTCAGAAAAACGGCTGCACAGTACATATGTAACTGAAAATGTAATGAGCATTGCAATCAGCCTTACAATCAGTCGGATTATCATAAATGTTCCAACAGTAATATAAAACCCGCAATCCCTCATAAATGTGAGACTCATAAGCGGTGCGTCCGTGTACGGCATGCCATAATAGCTTCGCAAATGTATCATATCAATTCCATACACAAGAACATACAGGACTATGCACAACACTAAAGATGCCACAATCCGCTTAACCTTAACAGTGTTCTTTCCGCTTGCAGCATTGACAATATATTTAGTTCCTGTGCTTGTCTCAATTCCGATATTCTCAGAAACAATAAGCACAACAGACACAAGCAGAGCCATAAGAAGAACAGTCTCTCTTGCCTTTCCGTACTTGCCAAATATCTCCTCATATCCCCTGTCTGACATCATGTAACCATCAATACCAGTCTCTTCCTTAAGATTCTCAAGATATTCCTGCTTCTGCTCAAATTCCCTCACCGCAGCATAACGCGACGCATATATAGACACAGTCGAATTAATCTGCGATAACTCGTCAATTCCAATCTCACCATTCTCATACTGTTCAGAAGCTTCCATACTTTTCTGGACAGCCTGCATATAATCAGCTCTGCGCTCATCAATCAGGGCGGATATCTGCGAATAATCAGCACCGCCCTTTTCAAGATATATCCTGTCACGCTCTCTGGAGTTGTCCGAGAAAGCCATCTTTCCATAACTGATAAAATACATAACAACCAGCAGAAGCACCACAATAACCGTAAATCCCCTGCTTGTCACAAGCAGCTTGTGAAGCTCCTTGAATACAACAGGCACATTTGCAAAAATATGCTGATATCCGGCATACAGCTTATCAGTAAGCCGTGTCAGCACATTTTTACCCTGACTCGGACGCATAAACACAGTTCCCACTACCGCAACTGCCACGGACACAACAAGAATCACCATAAGCGCCCAGAACATAATAGCCGACTCAGATATGACAAAGCTTCCCCTTCCGCGGTTCGCATATGTGCTGATGACCGCGTTGACCTTCATAAGACGCACAATATTAATCTGTTTAAATGCACTGTAGATGCTGTGAAGTCCTATCCTGTAATACATAAGCACTTCCAGCCCCACAACTACTCCAGTCAGAATAAGCGCATGATTTCGCTTCCTGTTGACAACGAATACAGTCCATAATGCCACGCTAAGAACCACTACCGCCAGCGCACTGTATACATAATTGTATAGCACGAACCCAATCTGGCTCATCGGCATAGCAAATCTTTCAAATGCCTGTATAGACTGAACCGGCGCATTGAGCGCACCTGCTCCGCCGTATAACAGCAGCGCTGCTGCAAATGTTGTAAAATACAGACCCGCTGTTATAACCACGCCAGAGCCTGCGATAATAAACAGTCTGTGTAACGCAAGCCGAAGCCTTCCGCTTCCTGCCGAATGTACAATCCCCCACATTCCATTATCACCCTCACCCGACAGACCATATATTATGAAAACCATCATAATCAGCGCGAAGTAAAATGTGTAATAATAATTCACAAAACTGCCTGCTGCTTTATTATTAACAAGATAAAGCGATACATCAGCTACTTTTTCAAAATCCTTGCCAGTCTTTACAATATTATTATATGTAAAGCTGTTCTTATCTGAAAATATAGAGAAAGTCATAAGCTGCTGTGCATTAGTCTGAATCTGCTTCATGTCTTCAGGATACTTCTTTATATATTCCAACTGGCTTTCTATATCCCTTAATACCGTCAGAAACAGAAGCTGCTCACTCTCAGACAGTGCCTTATATTTCCCCAAAACTTCGGTCTCCGCACCAGCCTGTACCTCGGATTCCGCCACAGTCCCCTGCTTATCAGCCTTCCTGTAACTTAATATCCTCTTTATATCCGAATCCACCGCATTTATCGCAACCTCAATATCATAATTGCCATAGTAATCAACACACCACTGCCGCTGCGCGGTTTCAAACCTTAATTCCTTAATCCCTGCGCCCTTTGTCTGCTGATACACATACAACGATACATTAATAATAAGTAATGCGATAAAGCCAATGACAACTTTCCTGTTAATCAGTCTCCTAAACTCGTTCATATTCCGCCCCTCACTGTGTAAGCCCACTTCAAAATCACTTAACAGGAACTATCTCCACACTGCTGCTAATATTGCTCTTATCAATATACGACAGCTTATTAGAGTAGCCTATGAACAGGTACTTGTCGTCGCCGTAGTACAGATTACTCATTTTCCTTCTGTCGAGTTCTATAGTATTGACAAGTGTTCCGTCTGGATTGAGTACAAATATTTTTTCATCAATAAAATTAGTAATCTGGGTTGCACTTCCTGCACCACCGTTACACATATATATGTACTTTCCATCATATGACAAGGCTGCCATTACTATTGAATCATCAGCCTTATACAACAGTTTGCCATCATTTTCATTAAGCTTTCTTGAATAAAGCCCCTTATCTATCACGAAATAGTACAGAATTCCATTGTCTGTATCAACATAATAATCAGATATATTCTTATCAGATACCAGTTCTGCGCTGCCTGTGGCATAATCATAACAATAAAGCTTGTAATTAACGTCTGCCGTTAATGTTTCTTTATCAATTGAATTATGATTTATCAGGAAAAACAGCTTATCACCGAAGCTTCTTGCCTCGTTAATAGCGTTATTTGCTCCCTCATATGAGAACACTTCACTTGTCTTTCCATTTGCAAGTTCTGCCTTTACAATCACTACTTTATCAGTATCTTTGCTCTCAACTGCCCCCATGTGTCCAATTCTGTCATATGCATATACACAATCATCATGGAATACTAAAGACACTGTTCCATCATCACTGGCAAACAGATCTGCAACATCCTCTCTGCTGCTTCCATCTTTCGCAATTCTTTCTAACTTAGCCATACCGCCTTCCACTTTAACAACATATAGACTTCCCTTATAGTAATGAAGCGGAGAATTGTCGTAACTGCTGTCTAATACTGCATTACAATCTGATGAATTATGCTTACATTCAGCTTTGGCACACACTGGAATAATCTTATGTGTACTGTCATCAAGATACATAAGCATTGTAGTCGAATCAGTATCACTCCAGTCCAGATAATAATATCCCGACTCCGCTTTAGCCACACGATGTCCGTCAGTTCTCCAGCTGCTCATCTCGTCTGACTCTGTTGCATTGCCGACATTAATTGTTTTGTCTGATTTCCCTCTTCTCATCCCCAGAACTACTGCCACCACGATTCCAACAACTACAACTGCTGCAATAATACCTATAATAACCTTTTTCTTACCCTTCATATGAGACACCACCCTTCTTCAATTCATAACTATAATTATAGCACTTTTAGTTATCTATTAAAAGACATATTGAACGAAATAACATAAATACTGCTTAAAATGCATCATTTTGATTAATTATCCTGTAATCTCACCACACAGACTATTACCCTAAGCGGTGGGTACTCTTACCGCTTTCCAAAGTTACCCGGTAAACCTACTATTTCATCAATTTTCACAATCTGGTAGGTCTTTTTTACATTGTAAGTTGGATTATGATGCTTCTTTCCATCTTAAATGCCTACTAAATCTGTCACATCTCACACTTTAGTAGGTCTTTTTCTGATATATCTGTAATATTAGTCGCATCTCGTCAGCTAAAAAGCCTACTATTCTCGCATAAATCACAACTTTAGTAGGCAATTTTCTTTAGCCACTTTAATTCCCATCAAAATTTCTTTTCAAAAGACCTACTATTTCATCTCATTTAGCAACATTAGTAGGCTTTTTACCAACTACTCAAGCAATTTCCTGTCAGAACACTTAACTTATACATTATTTGCCTCTCCACAAATAATAAATTCTTTCCTTTCATCAATAAATTTAGAGTATATTAATTAACTTCCGCCTTTTTAAACTCATAATTTCCCAGAATATCCTTTTTATCTATATATACAAGTTCTCCTCCCGTTTTTGCAAAAAACATATATCTGTCATCTCCAAAATATGCTGTTCCTGAATTCTTGTCGAGTGCAATTGTATTAACAACCGTTCCATCAGTTTTCAGAACGAATATTTTTCTTTCTATCTTCCTGCTGTAATCAGTCGCACTTCCAGCCCCACCATTAGACATGTATAGATAATTTCCATCATATGACATTGTGGCACGTACTATTGTTTCATCTACTTTATACAGCAATGTTGACTCTGTATCGTTAAGTTTTCTTGAATACAGACCTTTTCCAATTACAAAATAGAACAATATCCCATTATCTTCATCTACATAATAATCCGATATATTCTTATCTGAAATCATACTTGCCTCTCCTGTATTATAATCATAACAATACAGCAGAAATGATTCATTAATCTCATGTTTATCTCTGTCTAACGAATAAGTGAATATCTTAAAAAATAATTTATCCCCAAAACTTCTTGCTCCTGATATAGCAGCATTTTTGCCTTCATATGAAAATGCTTCTTCTGATTGTCCAGTCTTTAAATCTATCTTTTTAATAACTTCTTTTCCGACTTCATCACTTGCTGTATGTCCCAGATGATCATAAGCATATATGCAGTCACCATGAAAAACCATTGATATTGATGTAACACCATCATTAGCAAACAATTCTGCCACATCTTCCCTCTTGCTTCCATCTTTCTGTATTCTTACAACCTTCGCCATACCTGCATCAACTCTTACCATATATATGTATCCTTTATAATAATAGACAGGTGTCGAAAGATAATCCATTGAATAAAATGCATTACAATCAGAGCTGTCATGTGTACAATCAGGCTTTGCACATACAGCTATAGACTTCTTTGCAGTATCATCAAAATATCTCAAAGTAGTTCCATCAATATCATATGTGAGATAATAATAACCATCCTCTGATTTGGCAATTCCGTGAATATCCGGATTCCAATAGCTCTGTTCATCTGTTTCTTCGCTGCTCTTGCCTAAGTTTATTGACTTTTCCTTCTTTCCCCTCACCATTACCAAAGCAACGGATAATGCAGCCACACAGATTACAGCCACAATAATTATCATAAATAATTTCTTTTTTGACATAAAAAGCACCTCCCCCAATTTATGATCATAATTATAGTACTTTTAATTATATATTAAAAAACATATTGAACGAAATAACATAAATACTGCTTAAAATGCATTATTTTGATTAATTATCCTGTCATCTCACCACACAGCCTATTACCCTAAGCGGTGGGTACTCTTACCGCTTTCCAAAGTTACCCGATAAACCTACTATTTCACCAATTTCCACAATCTGGTAGGTCTTTTTCTGATACGTCTGTACTATTAGTCGCATCTTGTCAGCCAAAAAACCTACTATTCTCGCATAAATCACAACTTTAGTAGGCAATTTTCTTTAGCTGCCTTAATTCCCATCAAAATTTCTTCTCAAAAGACCTACTATTTCATAACATTGAGCAACATTAGTAGGCTTTTCACCAAATTATGCACTGGTTTCATATGCTATTTGACACTGCCCCAACAATAACATATACGAAAAATGTGCCTAAAAAGTTTTAATTATCCCCAACAATCTTTCCATCGCTTATAGTAATTATCCTGTTCGTCATCTTAGCAATGCCCTCATCATGGGTTACTATGATAACAGTCTTTCCAGACTTGTTAATCTCTTTAAGAAGCTCAAGCACCTCATGTCCTGTCTTCTGGTCAAGCGCTCCTGTCGGTTCATCGGCAAGTATGATATCTGCATTAGTAACCAATGCTCTTGCTATCGCAACTCTCTGCTGCTGTCCGCCTGACATCTTTCCCGGAAGCTTGTTTCTTTCCGATAATATTCCAAGATGTTCCATCTGTTTTAATATAATTCTCTTTCTTTCCTTGTGCTTAACATTGGCTGCAAGAAGCGGAAGCTCTATATTCTCATATGCCGTATAATAATCCATCAGTGCAAAATGCTGGAACACATACCCGATCTTTTCCTTACGCAGCTTATGTACCTGTGAACGGCTTGCCACTGTCACCTCGGTATTATCAAGGAAATACTTTCCTGCTGTAGGTGTATCCATGCAGCCGATAATCTTAAGAAGCGTACTCTTTCCGCTTCCTGACGCTCCCATGACTGCAACGAATTCTCCGTCCTCTATCTTAAGACTTACATCATCAAGCGCCTTAGTATCATCAACCTTTTCATTGTATATCTTTGTAATATTCTCTAATCTTATCATTCCATATCCTCCAATGTAACAGCCGGGTTCATCTTCATTATCCTGTATACAGGAACAATTATTGTACACACAAGAGCCGTAAGGTTAATAAACAGTACAGACGCTATAAGCCTTAAGTTCCAGCTTATCGTATACAGCTTTATTCCAAGAACTCCCACTGCAAACAGATGAACCAGAACATATATGACAAGCGATGCCACACCAAGTATAAGAATATCCCTTGCAATTCCTCCGATTAATCTTAACTGCCCGAAGCCATAAGTCCTCTTTATTGCAAATTCCTTATTTCTTTCTATAATCCAGAATTCAGACATAAGCATACAGTTAAGAATACAGAAAATATACACGACTTTATTTATCTTGATATTCTCTTTCTGGAGAGTTTTTTCAACTGTACTCTGTCCGTTTCCTGATACTGAACGGCTCTCAATTGCACAATTAATATCCGCTCCGTATACATTGTTATATACCTTTTCATATGTATCATTAAGTTCAGTTGTATTACTATCAATCATAATTGTGTATTCCTTCAGCTCATTGACAGATTTTCTTACATTATCTCCAAGACATCTGTTATCGAACACAATCATGTTGTCAGAATAATCAGAGCCTTCATTGCCGATTATACCTGTAACCTCATATGTTTCATTCTCAAATGTTACATAATGCTTTCCGTTTTCTTCATACGCATATCTGTACTGTGACCTTCCGAGAGCTACGAGTCTCTTTCCATAATCTTCTTCTGATGTTCCGGGAATCCTTCCACTCTCCATCACATATGGCAGTTCTTCGTTCACTGCCAGTATAATCTCCGGTGCAACAGTGGAAGATTTTCTTTCCGTATAATATAATCCTACCTTCTTTGCCCTTATATTGCCTTCTGTAACTCCGTCCGTACATGCCGATAAAATGTCCGATTTATTCAATGATACAACTGACATCTCTATACGGTTCTTATACAGTGCAGCAAGCCTGTCCGCTTCCTTCTGGTATGCCTTGTTATATATTCCCAATGCCCCAAATATCGTAACATACATTATAAGCTGTCCTATTATGAAGAAGCAGGCTGTAAGTCTGTATCTGAATACACTATGCATAATTTTCTTTATTATATTCAAACCTAACGCCACCTCATTTCTTCATAAGGTCGATAAGACCTTTTCCATGCAGATACACAACAGGTACTATGCACGATATGACTGTCATAATCACAGCCTCTGCTGCAATAATAAGAGGAACATATATACAGTGTGCCATTATCATTGCTTTATTGGTTACTTCAAGTGAAGACTCCATGGTAGAAACACTTACTATTATCTTTCCGAATGTCTCCCACTGACAGTACAGCCATACAGTAAGTGCAGATACTATAATCAGTATCAGATTCTTAATAAGAATCATTGAATAGACAGCTTTTCTGCTGATTCCGTTAATTATGAATATTGCATAATCCCTTCTGTTAATAAGACATTCAATAATCGTAACCGCTGATATCGCAACTATTGCTATAACATACAGAAGCACTGATGCTATAAATGTCTTGTCATTCGTTATTGCATTGTCTTGATTATCCTTATCAAGTTGTTCTCCTTCATTAGTAATAGATGCCCTTATCCCTTTCTCAGCCTGATAATCCATAAGCTTACTCTTTATTACATCATTGTCTTTATAATCTGCGACATAATAGACAGGTGTCGTGTATTCCAGACTCTCTCCCCAGTCATACTTAGATGTATCCTTTGTTACCACAAGTCCACTCTCCGACAGATCCGGTTTCTCAAGTGTTATGGTCTCATTAACAAGCCACTGTGCGTCGTCCTTAAGAAATCCCACAACCACACATTCTGATGACATTACCTGACACCTCTGTCCTATCTCATAGACTCCCTTATATGAACTTCCAATCCACACAAGGTCATATCCTTCCCACTCTGCCTGCTTCTGTTCAATATCTGCCCTGCTTACTCCTGTATTACACATGTCAGCTATATCAGAATCACTTATTACAACATTTACATAACCATTATCAAACTGCACATCATTTTTTATAATCAGTCCATATGCTGATATTTCTTCTATTGAAGCAAGTCCTTCTAGCATGTCACTCTGCTCAGCATGAACACTTCTTGTAGAAAATTTAATCTTATTAATATTATAGGGACTTATACTGTAAGCCTTCCGTTTTATTCCAGTCTCACATCTGTTCTTCGTATATGTATTCCATGTCCTGTCTGTCATATAGAAGGATATAACACATATGAACATAAGCATTATCGTTACAAATGCCCGTTTTATATACTCCCTGTATATAATAATTAATTTATTAACCAGTTTCATCTATTGTATCCGCCCCCTTTGTCTCAATCCCATCTTCTATTCTATGAACTTAGCCTTATTGGCTTCCTTCCATGCGGCATATGCAGACTCCCCGCCTTCATCCATTACATATCCCATTCCTTCACTTATATAAAATGAATACTCACATGGAATATCTTCCATCTCAAGGACCATAAGAAACTGTTTATATCTGTTATCCTTATTAAACCAGGCATAATCCATATAGTATACATCTGTAGTCTTTATTTCCCTGTCCGCTATCAGGTCACACTCTGAATAGCCGTTGCTTCTAAAAGCTTCAAGCATTTTAGTATTCTGATCCCTTGAATATCTGTCATCCGCTGAAAGATACTTATTCCACACCTCATGTGGTATGCCATATATACTCAGCTTAATATCCGGAACACTGTCAAAAAAGTCCTCGTATATTGCAAATGATATTGCCAGCACATCAATTGCAGAAATCTCATGTAGTAATATTGCATCGTTTCCTCCGTCCCGATTTCCATCTTCGATTGTTTCTGGATCAGAAAACACCTCTGTTACTGTACAATTAAATTCCTCTACTTGCTTTTGCAATTCTTCACTATATTCACGATATGGCATACCAATACCAAATCCGTCTGCATTCTTTATTTTCATGCCATCGGGCTTATTAATCTTTTTATGGATTTCATATAGATCCATATCTAAAGAGTAGGCATCATCTACATATTTAACGCCTCTTTTTTTATGAGCTTCTGCAATATCAGGAAGATACAATTCCAAATCCCCAAACTGGATTTTCTTAAATTTCCCCGCAGAAGCACTGTCAGAATCTGCACTTCCGCTTTCTAATCCCTTAGCTGATGCCTGTGTAACATCCGGTTTAGCAAGCAGTTCGGAGCTTTCATCCGATACAACATCTTTGTTTCCTGAACATGCACTCACTGTAAACATAACTCCCAATAATGTTGCTGTTAATAATCCCCTTCTCATGTGTTCCCTCCAAACTTTTTAATACGACATTATACACACAATTTATTTTACTTTATACATTTAATTATAGCTGATTTCATGTTCTATCTGACACTATCAATACATATACACAATTAGTATCCGCCCCTTTGTCTCAATCCCCATCTTCTATTCTATAAACTTATCCTTATTATTCTCTTTCCACTTAGCATAATCCTGTGAATTACTTATGTTATAATTCATGTCATCATTGATAGCCACTGCATAATCAATCGGCATTTCATCAAATTCTGCCACTATGAATAACTGTTTATATCTGTTATCCTTGTTATACTCACTGTAATCCATATAATATACACCGCTCTTATCAATTTTCCTGCTGGCAAGTTTATCACAGTCCGAATAATTATTTTCAGCCAGTGCTGTCATCATGGCTTTAGTATCATTAATAGAATATACATCATCTTCTGGCATGTATTTATTCCATGTTGAATAACTCATTCCATAAACATTTACTGTAAGATTAGGTATTGTTTCATAAAAGCTCTCATATAAAGCAAATGACACTGCCTGTACATCTACATGTTTGAACTCATGCTTCATTTTTTTATTTCTATCAGCTTCTTCATCTCTTTCATAACTTACATTTGTTTCTTCATCTGATTCTCTATATGCCCTTGCCACTCTTGTCTTAATCAATTCATTCTTTGATTTAGCCATTTCATCTCTTGTAATTTGCTTTTCTTCCGAATCAACAGCAAATTCTGGAAACGCTGCTGCACAACAACTTAATTGCGTATTACCTTCTGCTGAAGAAGTTCCTTCTGGACGATTTATTGATTTATGTACATTTACATTTTCCGCAAAATACGCGTCATACAGATACTCCACGCCTCGTATTTTGTCACTTTCTTTTATTATTGGAAAATATAATTCATATATTCCATACTGGATTTTCTCATATTTTCCCGTCTCATCTGTTTCTGAATTATCATTAAAACTTTCGCCTTCTTTGGTTGCTGCCTGTGTAACCTCTGGTTTTGCAAGCAATTCAGAACTTTCATCTGATACAACATCTTTGTTTCCTGAACATGCACTCACTGTAAACACAGTTCCCAATAATGTCATAGTTAATAATAACTTTTTCATAGATGCCCTCCTTTAACTAAGCTGTCTGCCTAATTATTAATCATCTGCTCCGCATGCGCCTTCTTCCACTCCGAATATAACTTCTCATCGCTTATCTTATATCCGCCTGCTGCACATGCCTTCAGATATACCTTTTTCCCTGCATCTGAAAATTTATATTCTATTATATAATTAATGTAGTCTCCCTTCTTATTAAACTGGGCATAATCAACATAATATACACCTGTTTCTGTTATATCCTTTGAACAAAGTAAATCACAATCTTTATAATCGTTTTTCTTAAGCGTATCCTTATATTTCAGAAATTCATTTGCTCCAAATGTTTTTCCAAATTTTTTCTTAAAAAGAGATTTTTGGACTCCATATACCGATATATTCATCTTAGGGATATCATCATAAAAATGTTCATACATTGCCACTGATATTGCTCCAATGTCAAGACTCACCATCGTATCTGATGTAGATTTTACATCTCCAGTTTTTTTTCTACTCTATATGTAAACGCATACCCTGCACTATCCGACAGATACCAGTTGGGAATTGTATCATTCGAATTATAGTAAGGTAATGCAAAATCAGGTACAATACAGGCTTCTACATATGGTGCTCCATAAGCACTACTTGTCTGTTTATTATATAATGCGCCATCTGGTATATTACCCGCTTCAAGGTCAATCCGCCTTTCTGTCGACGATTTTATATGAAGTTCCTCCAGATAAGAAACACCTTGTTGCTTATTTTCTATATATGGGATATACAGAATAGTATCCTTATCACCATTGTTACTCTTAATTCTGTAGAATCCATTAATTATTGTATAACCTTCATCTGTTGTTGTAGTTTCATACTCCTGAATAATATAATCAGGGTCAATAAGTGTCTCGTCTGCTGCATTATCTTTCTTACCACAAGATGGTAGTGAGAAAATCATCATTCCTGATAATGACACCCATGCTATTTTCTTACCTATTCTGTTCATAGACTATCCCCCCAGTCACAATCACGAACTCATTTATTTTTCCTGATATACATATATACGAATCTGTTTTGAAAAAAGTTGAAACAACTTTTTACTTATTTCATAAATCCCCTCCATAATAAAAAAGCTATAACCAATACAACCTGTTTTTCACAATCTCTGTTACATTAATTATAGCTTTTTTTATATTTTATCCTAGATAAATGTCACGAAATGACGAAAAAGTGGCATGAAATGCATTATTTTTCTTTACTATCCCCAACAATCCTAATATCCACTCGATATTATTCTCCACTTACCGCCTTCAGTTCGAGCAAGATACCAGCCATAACCTGTTTCCTCATCATCTACATCAAAGCCGGTATTTTCCACATCTTTCTCTTTCTTTGACGTATGAAAATCACTTTTGAAATATATAACCTCAGTAAAATCATCTGTCCAGCCATCTCTTTTGGCTAATTCATTTATCCATTTCAAAACACTATCTGAATTACTGGATTTATCACCTGCATAATAGACTTTATGAAGCTCAAATCCTTTCATATGCCTAATCTTTCTTTTTATTACCTTAATAGCTTCATCCATATCTTTTTGTGTATAGATATCTGAAGTTCCATAGTCTATCTCTACTTTAGGCGTTGTTACTATCTTTGTTATTACAAAGCCTATTACTGCGGCAACACAAAGAACTACTATTACTATTATAGTTACTTTTTTCTTTTTTGATTTTTCTTTATCCATATTAACCTCCTTATCCAAACACGCCCCACATTATTCATGCCACATTATTCTTTACTATCCCCAACAATCCTGCCATCACTGATAGTAATAATCCTATCCGTCATCTTAGCAATCCCTTCATCATGGGTTACTATAATGACAGTCTTTCCAGACTTATTAATCTCCTTAAGAAGCTCTAACACCTCATGTCCTGTCTTCTGGTCAAGTGCTCCTGTCGGTTCATCGGCAAGTATGATATCTGCATTAGTCACCAACGCCCTTGCTATTGCAACTCTCTGCTGCTGTCCTCCCGACATCTTTCCCGGCAGCTTATTTCTTTCCGATAATATTCCAAGATGTTCCATCTGCTTTAATATAATGCGCTTTCTTTCCTTGCGCTTAACATTGGCTGCAAGAAGCGGAAGTTCTATATTCTCATATGCAGTGTAATAATCCATCAGTGCAAAATGCTGGAACACATACCCGATCTTTTCCTTACGCAGCTTATGTACCTGTGAACGGCTTGCTGCTGTAACCTCAGTATCATCAAGAAAATACTTTCCTGCTGTAGGTGTATCCATGCAGCCTATAATTTTAAGAAGTGTACTCTTTCCACTTCCTGACGCTCCCATAACCGAAATGAATTCGCCGTCCTCTATCTTAAGACTTACATCATCAAGCGCCTTAGTATCATCAACCTTTTCATTGTATATCTTTGTAATATTCTCTAATCTTATCATTTAATAATCCCCCATTAATCATCACTTCCAAGAACCTCTACAGAATCATAATGCAGTATCTTTATAACCGGATATGCCATTGAAAGAATAATAGTCACCGCAATAGCTACTATTGTCGTTAACAATGTCGTAAGATTAACGGTTATTATACCAGCCCCGGCAGTCACAGCATTTATAATAACTGCACTTACTGCAAATATAATAAGAGCCGTTACGCTTAAAGCCAGAATATTACATGCCATTGCACCGATTATTCTTGAATCACTCATTCCGTATATCTTCTTTACAGCAATCTCCCTGCTTCTCTGAATCAGCCAGAACTGCGACATCAGCAGACAGTTGAATATACAGAATACATATACCATCACATTTATCTTCATATTCTCGCCCTGAAGTGCCTTAACCACATCTGACTCACCCTTTGAGTTAAGCTTCTTGGCATTTATCTGTGATTTCGCGTCTACACTCCTTATATTACCGAATACCGCAGAATAGGAATTATCAAGACTTGTTATGTTGCTTGACAATTCAATCGTATAGCTGTCTTTTCTGCATATTTCTTTCAGGACATTAGTTCCAAGACAATCTATATTAAGAACCATTTTGTAATCATAATAATCTGATGTACTGCTTCCTATAACACCGCATATCTCATATTCTTCATTCTCTAAAGTCACATACTTCTTTCCGTCCATTTCGTATGCGTCTTTATACTTATATCTTCCAACGGCAATAAGCCTTTTGCCGCTGTCCCCCGGCTCGCTTCCCGGGAGCCGTCCGCTTACCATCTTATATGGAAGTTCCTCATTACTCTTAAGAATAACCTCGCATCTCGTATTAGCACTTATCTGTGCATATGAAAGTGACAACTTTCCGCCAAGTATCATATTGCCGTCTTCCACTCCATTGCTTATATAATTAAACATATCCTGACTGTTTCCAACAGTAACATCTAACTGTATTCTGTTCTTATACATGGACTGCAGCCTGTCCGTTTCCTTTGCGTATGCCTTATTATATATTGAAAGCACACCGAACACGGCATAGAACATAACGAGCTGGCTTATTATAAAAAATGCTGATATCAGCCTGTACCTGAATACACTCCGTAATAATGCTTTTATCTTTCCCATCAGCCTTCACTCCTTCCCGAAACCATATCCGCCAGTGAAGTCCTGCCAATCATTACCGCAGGTATCACACATGATATCACAAGAAGTATCATTACTGATATTATCAGAATTACCGGCATATAATGCATATGTGCCACATATGCCCCTCATACAGTCTTCCTGTTTCCTCTAATACCTTTTTCGGAAACAGTGTCTCAAATTCAGCCCTAAGCCGTACAATCCATGCCGCCACAGCCGCAAGAACCATGACAATTACATTCTGCATGGCTATAAGCCATATAATATCCGCCTTGCACATACCATTTGCAAGCATAATTCCATAATGTTTTCTTCTCATAAGACAATACACAATGTTAGACGCTGCAATTGATACTGCTGCAAGAACCGTTATCATAATTGCTGCTATGAAAACAGTATCGTCCACAATGCTGGAATCTTCTTTTTCTTTATCAATCTCATCCTTATAGTTACTTATATTGACAGTTATACCCTCATCATAACAGAACTTCTTAATCTTATCTGTCACTTCATCAAATGTGCCGGACTCACACTGAAAATAAATAGAGTGTGCATACCCGCTGCTGACACCTTCTAATTCTTTTTTCAGGCTTCCTGCTATCACAATCATGGAATCATCAAGCGTATAATTATCCCATTTACCATATGAACCTTTAAACAGTCTGTCTTCGTGTATCCAGCCCGCACCCTTTTTAAGGATACCGCCTATCTTAATCTGCCCAATATCATCATCTACATAACAGTTAATCATATCACCGGCATGATACTGCTTTCTGTAATTATATCCTGCAAATACAATCCGCTCATCTTCTCCAAGGTTCTCTAATATCTTCTTATCCTCTTCACTGAGCATAAGATTTCCTATTGCAGCTATATCCTTATCTATTATATTTACCTGTATAGGTTCATCTTCCTCTTCAAAGAGAGTTTCACTAAGAATATATCCGCTCCGTACTACTTCCGGCAGTGTACTCATATATTCATGCACCTTATCTGATATGTCCTGTTTAATATCCCTGGTTACAAAATGAACATATCCCGCATCAGCCGTATTAACACCGAATTCTTTCTCTGTCTGCCTTATCGCATATCTGCTTCCAATATATCCGGTAAACACCCTGTCTATCATAAAAAATGATACAAAACACATGCCAAATAAAAGCAGGGTCACAAACATTCTTCTTGAATATATCCTGAAAACCAGCCTTAGTTTATTATACCATCTCATATCTTTCCCCCTGTATACTGAGCTGTCTGCCTAATTATTAATCATCTGCTCCGCATGCGCCTTCTTCCATTCTGAATATACCTTCTCATTGTTTATCTTATACCCGCCTGCCGCACATGCCTTCATATATACCTTTTCCCCTGCATCTGAAAATTTATATTCTATTATATAATTAATGTAGTCTCCCTTCTTATTAAGCTGGGCATAATCAACATAATATACACCTGTTTCTGTTATATCCTTTGAACAAAGTAAATCACAATCTTTATAATCGTTTTTCTTAAGCGTATCCTTATATTTCAGAAATTCATTTGCTCCAAATGTTTTTCCAAATTTTTTCTTAAAAAGAGATTTTGGGACTCCATATACCGATATATTCATCTTAGGGATATCATCATAAAAATCTTCATACATTGCCACTGATATTGCTCCAATGTCAAGACTCACCATCGTATCTGATGTAGATTTTACATCTCCAGTTTTTTCTACTCTATATGTAAACGCATACCCTGCACTATCCGACAGATACCAGTTGGGAATTGTATCATTCGAATTATAGTAAGGTAATGCAAAATCAGGTACAATACAGGCTTCTACATATGGTGCTCCATAAGCACTACTTGTCTGTTTATTATATAATGCGCCATCTGGTATATTACCCGCTTCAAGGTCAATCCGCCTTTCTGTCGACGATTTTATATGAAGTTCCTCCAGATAAGAAACACCTTGTTGCTTATTTTCTATATAAGGGATATACAGAATAGTATCCTTATCACCATTGTTACTCTTAATTCTGTAGAATCCATTAATTATTGTATAACCTTCATCTGTTGTTGTAGTTTCATACTCCTGAATAATATAATCAGGGTCAATAAGTGTCTCGTCTGCTGCATTATCTTTCTTACCACAAGATGGTAGTGAGAAAATCATCATTCCTGATAATGACATCCATGCTATTTTCTTACCTATTCTGTTCATAGACTTCCCCTCAAAAGCACAGATGCACATATTAAAAATGTGCATCTGTATCTTTATACCTTTAACTAATTAGAACTCATCCTACAATAATCTCCAACCTGCTCCCTTGAGTTCTGAACCCAATGCTCTGTATCAAAACAATCTATATCCATCTCATAAGATGTTGTCCGCTCAGCTCCGCTACCTTTTCCTATTGCATCTCTATATGTATCCCATTCAGAGCTGTCATTATAAGTGATTATAAGATGTAAATGTGAATATATAAATTCATTAGTATTAGCTATTGTTTTCGCTACACATCTTTTCTCACCATTAGCTCTGTAAACAGTAAGCTCTGTATCCATATAATCATGATACTCAATTGCTGCCATTACTGGTATACTAGCCATAACAACAAACATTGCTGTCAAAACTAATACTCTTCTTACTTTAGTTGAAAGTTTACGCATAATTTTTCCTCCATTAATCTTAACATATCGATACATCTAATATCAACGACTTTAGTTACTCTGTGCCTCTGTTATGCACTCCTACTTCTCCTCTTTCTTCTTTAACACATCAGGCTCTTTAGGCTGATACATACTAAGAAACGAGGCAGAATTAACAGAAGCCTTAGCTGTTTTCTTAGCTGCCTCTGCCATTCCTTTAAGAATCCTCTTCATGAAATCTACCCTCCTTTCGAACTCCCAATAGTAGCAACAGTCCTATTATCAGAAGCATTGTATTAATATACAGGCTTATCTGGCATAAGAATGAGTATTTACCATATCTTGTAACCACACCTATAATATTCAATATAAAAGATATAAGCATAGACGCTATTCCAAGCACTGCACTTACAATCATATATTTTTCTTTCTGTTCAATCGTAAGCTTCTTGTTATGATGCTCTAATGGAGCATTAAGAACAATTATAAGATATCCAGTTAAAGCTATAAGCCATGTGATGATAATAGTTTCTCGTATATACACTTGGATTCTTAGCATCAGCAACGAAATCAGATACACTCCACAGTAACATACATTACATCCCGCATGTGTATCTGCATGATATCCGCCTGTATATGTTCTTATAAGAATCATCATCATATTGTATATAATTGCATACCATATATTGCCTGTTATCAATCCAATGATAAGCACCAGTGCTACGCTTATAATCCCTGATATTATCAACTCCATACCATATGCACATACTTCTTTTTCTTCTTCTGTAATAGCATCCTTAGAAAACAAAAAATCAGCTATAATCAATGCAACTGAATGAATCATATACATAATTCCTTTCACTTTATACATTGATTATAGCTGATTTAATTTTTTAAAAAAGTAGTTTGGCATATTCGGTAATATATGGCATATTCTGCACAATTTTAATTATCAAAAAGCTATTGACAAACCTTTTCTAATGCGCATCTGCACATCAGATAATTATCTCCCTGCTGTTCATAGTTGATAGTTCCATTATATTTATCAATAATATCTCTGATATTCATAATTCCGAAACCATGCATGTTCTTATCCTTCTTGGTTGTATTCATGTGTGGATTGTTCTTTAATACATTACCACTTGTGGTATTACCTATGTCTATATACATGCTGGCATTATCCTCTGCTATCTGGAGCTTAATTGATGGCTTCTCACATTGTCCTGCTGCTTCAATAGCATTATCACACAGATTCTCAAGAAGTATGTATAAGTCCATATCATCAACACCTGCAATATTCCCCAGTATATAACATGCCATGTCAATTCCAGCCTCGCGGCATTGGTTAATCTTTCTGTTCAGCAGATAATTAAGCACAATGTTATCACTTACAATCTCTGTAAGATTATTGTTCTTATAACCTTCACTGTATTTATCAAGCATCTCTGTTGCTTTATTATACTGTTCATCCCGTATCAGTTCTTTTTATAAGTAATATTACATTCTTAAAATCATGTCTCTGCTTACTATTCTGTCTGTGCATATCAAGTATTGATTCAATATCTTTCTCCTTCTGCTGATATGCACTAAGCATAACCTGCTGACGGGTTTTCTGTTCATATACCTTCTGTTCCATAATAAGCAGTAATATACTGATAACATTAATTATTATAATGCCCGCCATGGCAATAAATGTATATATTACATTCATCTCATAGCTCTTATCTAATCGATATACCATAAGGCAGCATACTATTACCGATATAGCTGGTATCAAAGACATTATAAGCATGTATTGATTATCTTTTTCCTTTAACATTTGTTTTAATTTTATTATTAAAACAAATAAAACAGATAATATTACCTGAACCAATATAATTCCTACATATCTTTCAGCAGTACCATATCTATGTGCATTAAGAAAATCTTTCTTAACAACAAGTGATACCAACCCACCACCTAATAGTGCACTTCCAACCAGACAACATATCATCATGACATTGTAGAATATCTTCTCAATAACACTTCCGCTCAGTATCACAAAACTGAACATCAGTGAATATGCCATATATACATAGATTCCCACGCTCTCGAAGAACACAAGATGATTAGATACAGTAAGATATATGAATGTAATTAATATCCCGGCTGCACTGACACATTTCTTATTATACTTATCCTTACAGCCAAGACTTATAATAAGGAACACTGTCACAACTACACTCTGAAACAGATTTATGAAACTTTCGAATATTATATCTGTCATATGAACATTCTCCTTATCTCATCGACTCTACTTCTGCTTATGTGATAGACTGTGCCATCCTTCATAATAAGGTTATCTCTTTTTCTTTCCTTTATATAATCCTTATTGACCATCTCGCCCTGTGATATCTTAATGAAACCGAACTGCTTTAGCTGCTCTTCATATGTACTTAGGTTTGCTCTTATTTTTCTCTCGCCATTAACACCTTTGAATATAAGGTCATGTTTTATTACATTCACAGACACAATATCTGAAAGTCTTATTATATCGCCTTTCTCAATTACAAGTATTTTCTTTTTTTCTCTGAGAAAATCCATAATATTATACATTGTCTGTACAATATCTTTTTCAATATTATTCTTTCTTATAAAATCAATAGGAGTAAGACCAAATACCTGATACACATAATTGCTATGTGATGTGCAGAATACTATTCCTGCATTTTTATTTAATCTGCGTATCTCCTTTGCAATATCTAATCCACTCGACTTTCCACACTCAATATCAAGTATGAATATATCTGTGTCTTCTATCGCTTCATCAAGCATTTCTTGTGGAGACTGATATACCACAACTTCTGCTATATCAGTCTCTGGCACATGCTTTGCATATTCAGTCTTTATATATTTACCTATTAATCTGCCATGCTCCGGCTCATCATCGCATATAGTAAATCTAGTCAAGCCACTTCCCCCTGTGTGAATTACTTAAGCATTTCTTCCCAGTTCAAATGCCTTCCTGTTAAGCTCGAGGAATTTAGCAGGAACATTTTTCTCTATAGCATCCTGCCACTGCTCGTCTGTAATATCAGGGAAGTATGTTGAGAATCTTCCCATAAGTGCTATATTAACAGCCTTAGAAGAGCCAGCTTCCTCAGCGAGTGCAAGGAAATCCTTTGCGTCTACCTTAGCTCCTGCTGCTGTAAGCTTCTCAATAAGTCCTTCCGGATACTCTGCTGCCCCTGTAATTACAGGCATTGGCTCCATCTTCTGTGTATTGGTGATGATGACTCCGTCCTTCTTTAAGAATTCAACCCATCTTGCAGCCTCTAACTGCTCAAATGAGATGATAACGTCAGCCTCACCTTTATCGATTACCGGTGAATATACCTTCTCGCCGTATCTTACATAAGTTACAACCGAACCACCTCTCTGGCTCATTCCGTGTACCTCGGAAACCTTAACATCATATCCCTGCTTTAATAATACATATCCTAACATCTTGCTGGCAAGAAGTGTTCCCTGTCCGCCAACACCAACTATCATAATATTCTTTGTCATATTGAATCTCCCTTCAGTTACCTGTCTATACTTACATTCCTATTGCATCGAATCTGCACATCTGCTTGCACACTTCACATCCGATACATAACGTTGGGTCAATATGTGCTTTCTTATCCTTGAATGATATAGCAGGACAGCCAATCTGCATACATGCCTTACAGCCCTTGCAGGCATCCTGATTAATTGCTATTGCAGGCTTATGTACAGTTCCCTTAATCATTACGCATGGTCTTCTGCTTATGATTATAGACGGTTCTTTGGCAGCAAGCTCCTCTGTCACTGCTGTCTCAACTGCTGCGAGGTCGTATGGGTCAACAACTCTTACTCTGTTAAAGCCTAAAGCCCTGCATAATGCTTCAAGGTCAACCTTGCCTGCTGGTTCTCCTCTTAAGTTCTTACCAGTTGTAGGATTCTGCTGATGTCCTGTCATTCCTGTGATTGAGTTATCAAGAATGATTACTGTTGAATTACTCATGTTGTAAGATATATCTGTAATTCCAGTCATTCCTGAATGCATAAATGTTGAATCTCCGATAACGCCTACGCTGTTGCTCTCACCAGCTTCTCCCATAGCCTTGTTGAAACCATGAAGTCCTGAGCATGATGCACCCATGCAGACATTAAGATCCATTGCATTAAGCGGTGCAACTGCGCCCAATGTATAACATCCGATATCTCCGTATACCATAATCTTCTTCTTGTGAAGAATGTAGAATATTCCTCTGTGTGGACAGCCGGCACACATAACAGGTGGTCTTCCCGGAATCTGTGCATCTATTGATGTGAATTCTGGTTCTTCCATTCCTATACATTTCTTAATAAGATTCTGTGAGAACTCTCCACATATTGGAAATGTGTCCTTACCATGAACCTGTATTCCTAACTGCTTGCAGTGGTTCTCAATGATAGGATCAAGCTCCTCTATTACATAGATTTCATCCTTGCCCTCTGCAAAATCTTTGATAAGCTTCTCTGGAAGTGGATATACCATTCCAAGCTTAAGTACGCTTACTTTATCGCCAAATACTTCCTTAGTATACTGGTATGATGTTGATGATGTGATTACACCTATCTTCTTACCATTAATAAGACTTCCCTCTGCACACTCTTCAATTCTGTTAATTCCACTTGTCTCTGCATACTGTATAAGGTCAAGTGTTCTCTGCTCAACTCTTACATGTGCATCTCTTGAATTCTTAGTCATCATGACCTTAGTTGGGTCTTTTACATAAGGAACCTGTGCAGGCTCTACTCTTTCCTCAGGACATACAACACTCTGTGAATGTGCAACTCTTGTACACATTTTGATAAATACTGGTGTATTGTACTTCTCTGATATCTCATATGCTTCCTTAACGAAAAGTCTTGATTCTTCTGAATCTGCAGGCTCAAGCATAGGTACTTTGGCTGCAAATGCATAATGTCTTGAATCCTGTTCGTTCTGTGATGAGTGCATTCCCGGATCATCTGCTACACAGATTACAAGTCCTGCGTTAAGTCCCTGATATGATATTGTAAATAACGGGTCTGCTGCCACATTTAAACCAACATGCTTCATTGCACATGCTGCTCTTACTCCACCGAGTGTCGCTCCGTGTGCTGCCTCTAATGCAACCTTTTCATTAGGCGCCCACTCGCAGTATATCTCATCATATTTCGCTGCTTCTTCTGTTATCTCTGTACTTGGTGTTCCCGGATAACTTGATATTACCTTACAGCCTGCTTCATACATTCCTCTTGCAACTGCCTTATTGCCCAGCATTAATTCTCTCATAACATTCTCCATTCTATGTATTCTTATCAGCCTTTATTTTCCTGTTCTACAAGTCTGTCTGCACCGTACATCTTACGAAGCTTCGGCTTCTCAATCTTTCCTGTAGCATTACGCGGAATATCTGCAAATATAATTTCTTTCGGACGCTTGTATCTAGGAAGTTCCATACAGAAATCTTCAATCTCTTCCTTTGTACATGTAACGTCATCCTTAACTTCTATGATAGCCGCTGTCTTTTCACCCAGTCTGTGGTCTGGAAGTCCGATTACAGCTACATCTTTAACTTTATTAAATCTTCTGATGAAGTCCTCTATCTGAACCGGATAAATGTTTTCTCCACCGCTTACGATAACGTCTTTCTTTCTGTCTACAAGGAAGTAGAAACCATCCTCATCCTGCATAGCCATATCACCTGTATATAACCAGCCATCCTTAAGAACTTCCTTAGTAGCTTCCTCGTTGCGGTAATAACATGTCATGACACCCGGTCCTTTAACACAGAGTTCTCCGACATCTCCCTGTTTTACTGTATTACCGTCTTCATCAACTATCTTACATTCCCATCTGTAACCCGGAATTCCGATGGCACCAACCTTATTGATATTCTCCACACCAAGATGTACACAGCCCGGACCTGTTGATTCTGAAAGTCCGTAGTTGGTATCGTACTGGTGCTTAGGGAAGTATTCCTTCCATCTCTTGATAAGTGAAGGTGGAACCGGCTGTGCACCTATATGCATAAGTCTCCACTGGTCAAGTCTGTAATCTGATAACTTGATGTCTCCCCTGTCGAGTGCATCTAATATATCCTGAGCCCAAGGCACTAACAGCCATACTATTGTACATTCTTCATCTGATACCGCCTTAAGTATTGTCTCAGGCTTAGTTCCCTTAAGAAGTACTGCTTTGCTTCCTGCCACAAGACTTCCCATCCAGTGGAACTTCGCCCCTGTATGGTAAAGCGGCGGAATACATAAAAATGTGTCATATCTTCCTGTTCCATGGTGCTTCTGCTCCATCTCGGCAGCCTGTGTAAGGCTTCTGTGTTTATGAAGAATAGCCTTAGGAAATCCCGTTGTTCCTGATGAAAAATATATTGCACCATAATCGTCTTCTGTTATTGTTACATCAGGTGCTTTACTTGAACAGTCAGCAACAAGTTCACGGTAGCTTTCTGCAAAGCTTGGACAGTTATCTCCAACATAGATAAGAAGTCTGCCCTTTGATAATCTCTCAGCATTTACTTCAATTCGTCCGATAAACTGTGGTCCAAATACAATAACATCTACTTCTGCAAGCTCTGCGCAGTAATAGATTTCGTCTGAATCATATCTGAAGTTGAAAGGCACTGCTATCGCACCTGTCTTTAACACTCCGAAATATATAGGAAGCCATTCAAGGCAGTTATACATAATAATAGCTACCTTATCGCCCTTCTTGATTCCTCTGCCAATAAGCATGTTGGCGAATCTGTTCGCTTTCTCGTTAAATACACTCCATGTAATCTCTCTGCGGTATGGTGAATAAGTTGTAGGCTCAATAAGCCCGAACTCCTTCCATGTAGTTCTTCTCGTATCCTTTTCATCAGGATTGAGTTCTACCAATGCAACCTCGTCTGGATATTCTCTTGCATTGCGCTCTAAGTACTCTGTAACTGGCATAATAATTCCTTCCCTGCTGCCCCCGACAGCATGCAATTTCATTAAATTATATCATACTATATTTTGCCAAAAAAATCCATAAAACAGCCCGCCTTTCAGCCACGCTTTCGTCAAACTTCCCCTTTAATTCCAACTTAAAAAATGCTATGATTAAGTTAGTTAATTTGCGCGTGTGTATCCGGCTGTCCGGCACCTGTCTGTGGTGCAGGAATGAATTGTGACGAGCTGTGCAGGAGTTAAGCCGCTGTCTGCATAAGTTCATTGCACAAAAGCTCGTCCAAGCGAAGCGCGTTTGCTTTTGTGCAATGTAATAGACTCTGCAGACAGCGGCTTTTACTCCTGCTAAGCGAGACACACTGAATTCCTGCACCACAGACAGGTGCCGGACAGCCGGCCTACCGGACGCACACATGCAATCTACTATATAACATCTTTAAAGGGGGATATATTATGGCGTTACATGTTATGGACGAGGCCAACCGCTGCTTACAGTGCAAAGTGCCTCAGTGTCAGAAGGGATGTCCTATCAACACTAACATTCCTATGGCAATCCGTTTACTTAAAGAAAATAAGCTTAACGAAGCTGGTAAAATGCTTTTCGAGAACAACCCGCTTACTACCGTGTGCAGTCTTATCTGCAATCATGAGAACCAGTGTGAAGGTCACTGTGTACTTGGAAGAAAGGGCGCTCCTGTACATTTTTCTACTATTGAGAATTATATCTCAAGTACATATGCCAACCAGATGACCGAAGGTCCTAAGCCTTCTAACGGCATGAGAGTCGCAATCATCGGTTCAGGTCCTGCCGGTATCACTATTGCAATTATTCTTGCAAGATACGGATATCAGGTTACTATATTTGAAGGAAAGGACAAAATTGGCGGTGTATTAAGATACGGTATTCCGGAATTCAGACTTCCTAAGACTGTTCTTGACGATATTGAATACAGACATCTTGCCTTAAAGGGAATCAAAATTCGTCCTAACACCACTATCGGTGGTGCCATCGGAATTGATGATTTGTTCCGTGACGGCTACAAATCTATATTCATTGGTACGGGTGTATGGAAGCCTAACTCTCTTCATATTAAAGGAGAGACTTTCGGTAATGTCCACTTTGGTATCAATTACCTCAATAACCCTGACAGCTACCATCTCGGCGAAACTGTTATTGTTATCGGTGCCGGTAATGCTGCTATGGACGTTGCAAGAACTGCCAAGAGAAAGGGCTCTCGCAATGTCATCTGTTTCTCTATCACTAAGGAAGTTGCTGCAAGCAAATATGAATTCAGCTATGCACAGCTTGAAGGAATCACATTTGAATATAACAAACGCCCTGTTGAGATTAAAGATGACGGTGTTATATTCAGGGATATTATTGAGAATGAGGATGGAACTTTCACTGATGTAGAAGGAACTGATACACTTCACCACTCAGACAGTGTTATCATCTCTATCAGTCAGGGACCTCAGAACCGTATTGTCAACACAACAACAGGTCTTAAGGCTACTGCAAGGGGACTTCTTGACGCAGACGAGACTGGTCACACAAGCCGTCCGGGTATATTTGCATCAGGTGATGTTGTCAACGGTGCAAGAACCGTAGTAGAAGCTGTCGCACACAGCAAGATTGTAGCAGAATCAATGCATCAGTATATGCAGTCTCTGCCAAAGGATAGTGAGTAAATAGAATATTCTTAATAATTACATCAGGTGGAAGTATGTATCAGACAATACATATTTCCACCTGATTGTCTGTATATGACTCACGCTCGATTTATTACGAGCTGGTGGAATACCGTTGTCTATACTACTTCAACATCACCATATCCGCTATATACCACTTGCCGCTTCTTTTTACGAATATATACTCCATATGAGTAGGGTAATCTTTGAAACTGCCACTGTTATAGGATACTTGTAAATCAAAACTTACTTCACATGAAAAACAATCTTTTGTATATGACTGGTAATTATATACTTTCATATCACTGAATGCTGGTTCCCTGCTTACTTCTAACCATATATTAGTCCTTGATATTCTGGACAGGTATGAGTATGCATATGAGCCAGGCAGTATGTATGGTGAAAGCTTTGCAAAGCTTTCATAATTAACTACATATTTACCGTAAATTTCTGTAATTTCTTTTATACGGCTTTCCTGTTCCTCTATCAGCTTGCCATTAGCTTCAAATCCAAATTCATATACATTATCTGTGCTGCTTATAAGCTCCAGTTCACTGTTATACACAGGACCTGTTGCTTTTATTTCATGTTCTTTATATACATTCTCTATATGATATGTTGTTGTCTTAGGCATATTAATGTGTTTGGCAACATTACTTAGTACTTCTGCATCTTTAGTTTCTGTTACATATTCACTTCCTAGCTTATTACCATCAACTGTCACTTCTGAATTCTCTGGAACTATTATCTCATAGGTCTTTCCTTCACAGCTAAGTCCTGACGCATCTGAAATTGTCCACTCATTTTTACTTTTTTTCTCAAGATATATTACTATATCTGTTTTCTGCCCGTCTTTCTTTAACTGATATACCGGATTATCATTAGTATACTCACCAGACTTCTTAGTGTATGTCCACTCTCCCTCACATAATACATTTTTAATATATTCTCTCACAGCTTCATCTAACACTTCACTGCCTTCATAAGCATTTTCCCCTGTGTGTACATACTTTGTGAAATCTCCTGTATCCTGTAATTGTATCTGTTCTGTTATCTTATCCATAGCATACTCTGGTCGTGACTGCTCATACTTTTTTAAAGCTGTCCACAGGATGCTCCACAGTACAACAAATCCTATCAGTACTATGGTGACAACTATTATATATATTTTCCAGAATAACGGGATTTTTATTGTCTTTTTAATCATTATTTTCTCAGCCTCCGGCCTGCCCCTTTTTAAACATTTATTTAACAATTATTGTTGTCGGTAAATCTCTTGGTCCATACATTGATGCACAACTGTTGATGTATTCTCCATTGTAATACATAAGTGATGATGAACCACCATCAAGATTAGCCGCATTAACTGCACCATACTCAAGCATGAGCTCTATCACATCTGAATATGACGCTCCCAGACTGTTTACCTGGCGTCCATCTATTACTACAAGCAGTATTGAACCATCTTCTCTCTGTCCGATTGCTGTTCTTGGATTAAGACCGCTTCCGCTCCCATTAACTTCAACCGCTTCTCCATTAACAACAAGCACCGGCCCGAAACTTACGGCATCTCTTACTCCCCGGTCAAGTGCCGCCTGTGCTGTCATATCTCCCACTACAAGTACATTATTATTGTCTATACCTATAATTCCATAAGTTGTTCCCAGTGACCCCCACTTTAACCTGCCTTCTGATATAACAAGTCCATCCGGCTCGCCACCTGTTCCTACTCCTCCTGCATCCCGAAAACCGCCGGCATTAGTCGCAGCTATTGCGCCATAGCTTTCCGCTATCTCTGATACTTTCTTTCCCCTACAGCTTTTCCCATATTCTCCGCTTGTTCCTACCATAACTCTTGATGGATCTCTTACAATCATCATCTTACCTCTGTAAGTATCCTTCTCTATATCAATAACCTCTATCATTGATTTTTCTTCTTGTGTAAGAATTGTTGTATCTGATATAAGCGAAGAATCTGTCACTTCATCTGTCTTCTGTATGGAATTGATTGCTCTTATTCTGGCTATCTCTTCATCTGAAAAAAATAGTGTTACAAGTATTCCTCCTGCACTTGATTCCATTGCTGAATTAACAAACAGATTTCTTGCTGTCTTTGATGGTCCGAATTCCATAATTCTTACAACGCCAAACAGTCCTATGAGAAGCAGAACCACTGTGGTAAGAATACATATTCCTACTCTCCTTACTATTTTCAATGCTATCCTTTTCTTTGTCATAATTTCTATCCTTTCACACAAAGTAAAAAAATTATAGCATAAAAAAAGGCCAGAGTAAATCACTCTGACCATTATCTTAGACATATTCTGTTATAAATATATTCTACATATCTGCAAGCAATTCCTTTGCCTTGTCCATAGAATCCATATGAACATAAATATCACACTTAGAATTCTTACTGTTATTAAGGAACTTGAACACGCCTGTGTGGAAATTCCACTTCTCAAAATATGATATATTGTTTCTTCTAAGAACTCTCTCTATCTTTCTGCTTTCCTCTAATGTTACATCAGAACGCAATAAACGTTCATTAGTTCCGACTTCTGACATACTGCTGCACCTCTTTACTAACGTCTGTTATATTAGTATGTTATCACATTTTCAATGTAAAATCTACTTTAGAAAATTAAAAAATCGGTCTGAACACTTGTCCAGACCGAATAAATATTTTAATAATACGAATTACGCAATTGTGTAAATCCATCCCTTAGGAGCTTCAATCTTACCCATCTGGATACCTGTTAATGTATCATAGAGCTTCTGGATTGTAGGACCCATCTTCTCCATTCCGCTTGGGAAGCAGATTTCCTTACCATGGTCGTTAATCTTACCAACAGGTGAGATAACTGCAGCTGTACCACAAAGACCACACTCTGCAAAATCCTTAACTTCATCAAAGAGAACTTCTCTTTCCTCAACCTCTAATCCAAGATATTCCTTAGCAACAACCATTAATGAACGGCGTGTGATTGATGGAAGAATTGAATTAGACTTTGGTGTTACGAACTTACCATCTTTAGTGATGAAAATGAAGTTAGCGCCACCAGTCTCCTCAACCTTAGTTCTTGTTGCTGGGTCAAGGTACATATTCTCTGCATATCCTTCTTCATGTGCTGTCATAATTGCATGTAAGCTCATTGCATAGTTAAGTCCAGCCTTAATATGTCCTGTTCCGTGTGGTGCTGCTCTATCAAAATCTGAAACCTTGATAGTAATAGGCTTAGCACCGCCCTTGAAGTAAGGACCTACTGGAGTTGTAAGTACTCTGAACTGATATTCATCAGCAGGCTTAACTCCGATAACAGGGTTACTTCCGAACATGTATGGACGGACATAAAGTGTAGCACCTGAACCAAAAGGTGGTACCCATGCTGCATTAGCTTCTACTGTCTTAGCAACTGCCTCTACCCACTTATCTTCTGGGTAAACTGGCATCTCAAGTCTCTCACATGAATCTTTCATTCTTGCTGCATTCAGATCTGGGCGGAACATAACAATGTGACCATCCTCTGTTGTATAAGCCTTAAGACCTTCAAAACATGTCTGTGCATACTGAAGGACTCCTGCACACTCGTTAATGACAACCTTGTCATCCTCTGTAAGTGTTCCGTTATCCCATGCGCCATCTTTATAGTTGGCTACGAATCTCTTGTCAGTCTTGATGTAACCAAAGCCAAGGCTTGACCAATCAATATTCTTCTTTTCCATTGTTAGTACTTCCTTTCATCTAAAGATACCAATGTAAAAAATGTTTTTACACGATTTTGAGCATATTTTACGCTCTTAAAAATGTCATGTCAACATTTCATTACTCATCTCCGGTAATTTCTGTGTAATATTTAGCATAATCGGTTCTTTCTGCCTTAGTAAATGCAATTGCTGTTCTTGGATGCTGGTTGGTCTGACCGGTAAGCATGTACTGTACATCACATCCCCATACAACACCTGATGCCTTAAGTGGAACCATATGCTTTTCAATAAACTTAAGCACTGGAACTATATTAAACTTAGGATTTCTTAAAAACCCTAATAATAATTCTGAATAGCAGTTACCTGCACCTCTTCCCATTCCGCTTACTGTTGCATCAAGAAGGCTTACGCCGATTGAGCATGCCTCGATTGTATTGGCAAATGCAAGCTGCTGGTTGTTATGTGCATGAATACCAACGCTCTTTCCATACTTCTCTGCTATCTTTATGTATTTGTCAGCAAGTCTTCTTATCTGCTCTGGGTATAATGAACCATAGCTGTCAACAAGGTATATATACTGTGCCTTGCTCTGTGATGCAAGAAGCTCTAATGCAAGGTCTAACTCATTCTCACCTGCTGTCGATATCGCCATGATGTTAACTGTAACCTCATATCCCATATCTGAACAGTAATTAGCCATCTCAATAGCTGCCGGAATTGTATTAATGTATGTTGCAACTCTCACCATATCAACAACTGACTCTGATTTAGGTGGAATATCTCTCTTCATATTAGTTCTTCCGACATCAGCCATAACTGATATCTTAAGTGGTGTATCATTCTCTCCAACAATAGCCCTGATGTCTTCTTCCTTACAGAACTTCCACTTTCCGAATTCTTTCTCATCAAATATATCCTTATCAGCCTTATATCCAAATTCCATATAATCAACGCCTGCTGCCACATTAGCTTCATAAAGATCTTTAACAAACTCATCTGTAAATTCAAAATTATTCACAAGACCTCCATCTCTTAATGTACAGTCCATAACCTTGATGTCTGGTCTGTAAGAAGTCAAATTACCCCTGTTTTCTGCCATAACCTGTTTCCTCCTGTAAAATTTCTCCTTGGAATTGTACCCCTTTGGGATTGTTCCCTCTTGAGATTGTTTCGCTTTAAACCGTTACGCTTTAAAGCGTTAAACTGTTTTGAATTATAACACATCTTTCGAGGTTGTCAACTGTTAATGTAAGATTTTCAGCTTTGGCCTACTAATCTTTCATAACACTTTGCTTTAGTAGGTCTTTTTCACACTCCTGTGCCTTTTTCCAAGCTGATTGACCCACTATTCGTCCTAAACACTTCATTCTAGTAGGTCTTTTTCCTCATTCTTGCTTACATAAGCTGACATATCATGCGTAAAAGACCTACTAACTCACCTATCTCTGCCTGTTTAGTAGGTCAACTCCTGCTCTCCATCTCTTTTCCCTAGCTAATTCACCTACTAATCTTCCATTACACTTCATCCTAGTAGGTCTTCGCCTGATTCGCTCTTACATAAGCTGGCTTATCACTCTTAAAAAACCTACTAAACAAACCACTTCTGCCTGTTTAGTAGGTCTCTCCCCACACACCAAAAAATTTGCTTGGCATAGTACAACTACATATCACAACTGCACTGCTCATCCAAGCAATATGCCGCCTCACGACTTCACCGTCAGCCTCTCAATAAACACATCCATCAACGCATTAAGCCCCTTAAGATATTCCTTCGCATTAGTGAATTTCTTCTTTGTTACAGTCCATATAAATGCAGGATTGGCGTCTACTCTCATCTGGATTGCACCGCCATACTCGTCAAGAAGCTTCTTTATAGCATCCGGGTCTAATTCAGCCTTAGGATAAACTGTCATAACTGTACGCCATACCGCAGTTCCTGATTCCTGATGCGCAACGCCGCCCTTTATCTCTATCATGCCAAGCTTATGTGCCTTTGACTTGATAAGCGCAATCATAAGCAGATTATCAGCGCATGATGGCACACTTCCGTATCTGTCTGATAACTCATCCTTCATATCTGATAATTCATCCATGTTCTCAAGTGCTGCAATTCTCTTATATATATCAAGCTTCTGGTACTCACTCTTAATATATGTTGCCGGAATATAAGCGTCCACATCAACATCTATTGTTGTCTCAAACTCATACTCATTCTTAATTCCCTTAAGATTGTTGACCGCCTGATTAAGCATTTTACAGTACAGGTCATATCCTACAGCCGCCATGTGACCGTGCTGACTGTTTCCAAGCACATTTCCTGCACCTCGAATTTCCAGATCTTTCATTGCAATCTTAAAACCCGAACCAAAATCCGCAAATTCCCTGATTACGCTGAGTCGCTTCTCCGCTACCTCTGTCAGTACCTTATCTCTTCTGTACAGCAAAAATGCATACGCAGTCCTTGAGCTTCTGCCAACTCTTCCTCTTAGCTGATAAAGCTGAGAAAGTCCAAAGCGATCTGCATCTTCAATTATCATTGTGTTGCAATTGGATATATCCATACCTGTTTCAATTATAGTTGTAGACACCAACACATCTATCTCACCATTAACGAAATCACACATTATCTTCTCAAGCTCCCGTTTAGCCATCTGACCGTGGGCATATGCCACATTTGCATCAGGAACAAGCTCCTGAATGTGTGCAGCCGCCTCATCAATGCTTCTTACACGGTTGTATACATAGTATACCTGACCGTTTCTGGCAAGCTCTCTTGTGATTGCCTCTCGTATCATCTCATCATTATGCTCTGTAACGAAAGTCTGTATCGGAACACGGTCAACCGGAGGCTCTTCAAGAACACTCATATCCCTGATTCCCGCAAGGCTCATGTGAAGCGTTCTTGGAATCGGAGTGGCACTGAGCGTAAGTACATCAACATTATTCTTTAACTTCTTAATCTTCTCCTTGTGTGTAACACCAAAACGCTGTTCCTCATCAATAATAAGAAGTCCCAGATCCTTGAACACCACGTCTTTAGAAAGAAGCCTGTGTGTGCCTATTACAATGTCAACCATGCCCTTCTTAAGTTCCTCAATAGTCTCCTTATTCTGTGCTGAAGTTCTAAAGCTCGACAACTGGGCTACCGTAACCGGAAAGTCCTTCATTCTCTGTTCAAATGTGGTAAAATGCTGACTTGCAAGTACTGTTGTCGGTACAAGATAAGCAACCTGCTTTCCTTCCTGAACCGCCTTAAATGCTGCTCTTATCGCAATCTCTGTCTTACCATAGCCCACATCTCCACATATAAGTCTGTCCATTACCCTGCGGCTTTCCATGTCATGCTTCGTGTCTTCTATCGCATTTAACTGGTCTGTTGTCTCCTCATAAGGGAACATTTCCTCAAATTCCTGCTGCCATACCGTATCCGGTCCAAACTGGTATCCTTCTATTCTCTGTCTTGTGGCATACAGCTCAACAAGGTCTTTAGCCACTTCTTCAACGGCTGAATGAACCTTTGACTTGGTCTTGCCCCACTCTGAACCGCCAATCTTATTAAGCTTCGGCTTCTTCTCAACATCCGAACCCGCAAATTTCTGCAGACGGTCAAGCTGTGTTGCGAGCACATAAAGGTTGCTGTTATCTGCGTAAGATATCTTGATGTAATCCTTCTCAACACCTTCAACCTTAATCTTCTCAATGCCCTTGTACTGGCCTATACCGTAATTCTCATGAACAACATAATCGCCAATATTAAGTTCATTAAAGCCGGCAATATTCTTGCCATCGTACTCCTTCTTCTTTACTTTCTTGCGCTTCTTCTCTGTAAATATGTCATTCTCAGCAATGCACACAAAGCCCTGCAGTGGATACTCAAATCCCCTGTGAAGGCTTCCGTAAGTAACCATCACAAGTCCGCCTGCCATGGATTTATTGCTGTCTTCTGTATAGAAGCTCTCAATTCCAAGCCTTCCGAGGTCATCAACAATTCTGTTAGCTCTTGTTCTTGAGCTGCACACAAGAAGAACTGCATATTTACTGCGTTTGTACTTTCTTATGTCATCTGAAAGATATTCAAAGCTGTTATTATATGAGCTTATGCTTCTCGCTTCAATATGCATTGAATAATCTATCCCAAAGAATTCAGGTGTGTATTCAAGTGTTGTCAGCACAAGCTGCTTATGTCCGTTCATTGAAAGAACGGCTGTCTCCATATCCATAAACATATGTGTCTGACTTGGTAGCACATAACCGCTTTCTAATCTGTTCTTCATACTCTCACTGTACTCATAGAAAGTCATGTCGCTGTGTTCCTTAAGCCTTACAGGTTCGTCCACGACAATAAGAGTATCTCCCTTAGGGAAATACTCTGCCAGGCTGCTCACTCTGTCTGCAAATGTATATATGAATTTGCTGTAATCTCCTGTCCTTAACGCGTCATCAAACATTCTGTTAAGATGATTTCCAGCCTCTATCTGTTCCTTAGTACGCTTTCTTTTATCTGCTCCGAACAGCTTCATCTGTTCATCTTTCTCATGTCTGATTTTTTCAATCCCATGCTCTATCTCATCCTCAGTAAAAAGGAACTCTGTTGCAGGAAATACTGTATAACTTTTATAGTTCTCAATCGAACGCTGGCTGTCTGCATCAAACGCCCTTATTGAGTCTATCTCATCATCCCACAATTCAATTCTCACAGGTGCTTCATCTGTATATGAAAATATATCTATTATTCCGCCTCTTATGGCAAACTGTCCTTTGGCTTCAACCATTCCGAATCTCTCGAATCCCATAGCTGTAAGCTTCTTTGCCATATCCTCTACATCGAGTATGTCACCCTTCTTAAGGTTAATGACTGCCCTCTTGAATCTGTCGACTGGAAGAAGCATATCTGATATTCCATCAATGGTTGTCACAATTGTAAGCGGTCCGTCTGAAGCTTCCTCTGTTGATTCCTCCGTTCCAGATTTTACAATGTCCGATTTATTCAATCTGTCAATTATGGCTGCTATACATTTGATTCGCTCTCCGGCAATCTGTCGTCCCTGCACATCTGCGTTATAAAATATTACATCCTTCGCAGGATAATACATTACATTTCCACCGTTAAAGAATCTGGCATCCTCCGCCATATCCCTTGCTTTCCCCTCGTCACTGGTTATAACAAGCTGGAAATTATAATTGCTGGCTATAGCACTTGAAAAATGCAGCTTCTGCGTGTCAATACAGCCACTTACCATTACTGTTCTGCCACCATCTTTAGCAAGCTCTTTATTAAGTTGTTCCACACCGGCTGTATTATACACCGGCTCAAATATTGCTTTCATATTATACCACCAGTTATCCGTTATATTTATTCATACCACTTTCTATTCCATCTGTAAGTATGCATTCTACAGCTTCACAGGCTTTCTTATTAGCCTCTCTTAATGTTGCATATTCCTCTGTAGGAAATTTCCCAAGCACCCAGTCTGCAAGATCCCAGTTCTTAGGCTTGTCGCCCACTCCGAACTTTATTCTCTTAAACTTGTCACTTCCAAGATGTGCTATTATACTCTTGATTCCATTGTGTCCACCTGCACTTCCCTTTGCACGGAGTCTTAGTTTACCTACGTCAAGACTTATATCATCGAAGATAACAATAAAATCATCTATGTCACATTTGTAATAATCCATAACTTCTCTTATACACTCACCCGAATTATTCATATATGTCATAGGCTTAACGAGTATTACTTTCTGACCTGCTATTACGCCTTTTCCAATAAGTCCTTTGTGCTTTGCTGTGTCCACACTGATATTATATTTGTCTGCAAGCTCGTCTATTACTGAAAAGCCTGCATTATGTCTTGTTCCCATATATTCTTTACCCGGATTACCAAGTCCCGCTATTATATACATAACATCCTCCTGATTAATTATCATATATTAGCAAGTATATAACATATTTCTTCTTTTGGCTATCTTAACGCATCATCTGTAACCTGACAGGTTAAGACAACCTTATCTTTATCCAAAAAATCCCGCAAGTCATAACGACCGCGGGACTTTTTGTTATATTAAACAATTATTTAATTATAATTATTTAACAGATATTCTTCTTTTCTTTGATACAAATACAATTCCTGCTAATGCACAAAGCATTAATACTACATATAATGCAATTGGAGCTGTATCTCCAGTCTTTACAGTTTCACCTGTTGACTCTGTTGTTCCATTAACATTATTGTCTTTTCCTGTTTCTCCACCGTCTGCTACATCACCCTTTGATGAATCGTCATCCTTAGAGATAACTTCTTTATAATGAACTGGCTTCCATGTACCAAGAACTGTATCAACAGCAGAAACATTTTCTGAATCAATATAATTAACAACAGCATCTAATGTACTCTTAGTGCAGCCTGTTGTCACAAATGCTTCACCCTTGTTTGTGTTATTGTACTCATTGAAGATTGCTGAAGCCTTCTCTCCATTAGACATTTCTGTCCAGCCTTCTGAGTCAATGTATCCATTAGTCTCACACTCAATAAATGATGCATTAGAGTTAGCACCCCATGTTCTACCATACTTACCTAATACTGCTATATCACCATGTGCTCCATCTGTTGTAACCTCACAGTTTCTGAATACATATGGGCTTGTCTTAGGTGCAACAATGTAACCAATCTTTGCATTATTATTTTCATCATTCTTATATGTCTTCCACTGTAACTTACAGTTATCAAATACAGCTGCAAACTCACCACAGATATAATCTACATTACCACCGATTGTACAACCGTTGAAATATGCGTGATATCCATAATTTGTTGAACCATTTCTACCAAGTGTATCCTGTGATGAAAGAATTGAACAGTTGAAAACTTCAATATTATCAGCCTCAATATAGAAAGCATTTGATCTCTCTTTAAACTTGTAATCTGATACATCTGCGCCTTCTGCTAATCTGTCTACTGAAAGATTTGAACCTGCAATATCTGTCTTCTCAGCCTCTGTTAAGTAATAGTTGTATGTATTCAGGAATGTTGTATTCTCTGCAACAAAATTATTACCTCTAACAATGAATACTCCACCCCAGAGACTTCCATTTCCTTCTTCAGATGAGTATCTGTCCATAGCAAGTGTCTTATTGTAAAGACCTGTTGCTGGATCTATTGAATAATACTTTGTTCCAACACCATAATACCATGAAATTGTATGTCCATTACCCTTAAGTGTTACATATGGTGCAGCCATAACTACCTGTTCAAATACATCAGATGTAAGGTTAATAGTTACTCTGCCTGCTTCGCCTTCTGGTCTGTTCTGCATACCAAGAATAGCATCTGAAGCTTTATTTAATGTATCATAATCGCCAGGAACATTAATCTCTGACTTGAATTCTGTCATAGGAACAACTGAAATTCCTGTAATATATGTTGTTGCACCAAAGTTAACAACAGCATCACCTTCAACTACTATCTCAAATGTATCTGTCTTAGATGTTGTACCAACTGATGTATAGCCCTTATCAGTTTCTGTACTATCGTACTTTTCCCCATTAACTGTAAAGTTGAATGCATAGTAAGTAGAAATAGCAACCTTAGCTTTTCCCTTTACTGGAATTGTAAGTGAAGAATCAGCTCTTGCTACTGTGTGAGGCTTTCCATTCTCTACTGCAATACTACCTGCTGTTGCAAGAGATGGAACTCTTGTATAGCTGTAATCTCTCTTAGATGCTGGATCATCCTTCTCTACATATACATCATTAACATTCTCAGCACCAGCCTTAACAGATGCTCTGTCATATGTTGTTGATCCATCCTTAGTCTCTACGCTTGTTGTATATTCACCAGGCTTTACAGAAACCTTGTATGAATCTCCTGTTATTGTTGCTTCATTTACTGTTCCACTAGTATTATTAGTAAATACGAGCTTTGTAACATTAGATGAATCTGTACCTACAATCTTACCTGTAAGTTCAACATCCGGAACATTATTAAGTGTGATTGTAACTGCATCACCTGTTACTGTAAATGTCTGTGAATCACCTACAAGTGGCTTAACACCGCCATCGTTAGAGCTTACTCTGTATGTGTGTCCCTTAAGAAGCTTAAGAGATTTTGTTGTTGTGCTGAGAGATATCTCATCTCCACCTAACTGGTCATCTACTAATGATAACCTTAATCCGCTACCAATTGTTGCATCAATATTATTTACAGTTACTGGAACTGTAATCTTCTCATCTGCAACATAGCTGTATCCAGCATAGAACATATTATTAGTCTTTCCTGTTGTTGACATAACATATGTCTTACCAGGAACAACTTTAAATGAATATGATGTTAATCCTGTTTCTGAATCAACAAAGCCTTCCTTAGTTCCATCAGCATTGAAAGTATGTACTCTGAGGAATGAAGTTGAGTTATAGTAAACTGTCATCATACCCTTAGCTGCTGGTGTAAATGTAGCTAAACATCCATCACCCTCTCCTGGAAGATTAGGAATATTATTGGCATCAGCATGTCTCTTACCTGATGTATAAGCATCATGTTCAACACCATTAATTGTAACCTTCTTATCTGGCTTTACTGTATACTGAGTAATAACTCCGCCTACTGTCTGTCCACCTAATGTAAGTGTGCTGTCTCCGAACTTGTACTCACCAGTCTTAACAACACCATCTACAGCATGCTCGTCCATAACAAATGTAAAGTTTTCTACATTAGCTTCTGGCTCTGCAATATGCTTTACTTCAATGCTTCCAATATATCCATCAGCTGTTGCAACTAAATCTACATATCCTGCTCCACCAGTCTTAACATATGCTTTACCGGCAGCAACCTTTATTCTGCCAACCTCATCACCTTCTGCTAAAGTAAGTGAACTGCTTCCTGAGTATTTTGAAAAATCCCAGGTTGTTGTTCTTTCGTTATTCTCCCATGTACCAGCGTCTACTACGACCCCAGATTCAGCGGTCTTATCATCGGCTTTAGTATTAGTAATACTGCCTGGCATGAGAGCTGCAACCATAAGAACTGCCATGAATAATGATGCAATTCTTCTGATCTTACGCTTTTTCATAAACTTCATAATTATCCTCCTTAAATATATTTGCACACGACTGTGTCTTTCGCGGTAGTTTTCCGCTTTTGCTATCATAATACATTTATGTAATGTGTTTTGCTACCGCTTTTTTTGTTTCTTATATTGTTTTTACATATAATTTTGGCTTGATTTTTTAACCATTTGTTAATTACAGCAATATTTCAACATGTTTTTTGTGCAAAATGTATATATTGCACTTATTTTGCTCTAAAATTTTCCGTTTTTTAATCCATTTATTTTTCCATTTATCTGTGTTAATATATCTTTAAATATAACTTCAGGAGAATGTATGAATTCAAATTATTTTAACATTTCAAAATTATATCGCACTCCAGAAAATTCAATGTCATCTTCTCATACACACTCTTTCTGGGAATTATTTTACCTTACCAAAGGAAGCTGTAGCATTTTAATAAGAGATGCTTTATATGAAATAAACGAAGGAACCATCTTCCTGATTCCATGTGATATTTCTCATAAAACCATATATTCCAATACAGATAATGAGCGGATTGTAATTGAATTAGGAGACGACTATGTAGCACCAATTATATCAGGTTTCCCCGACTTAACTTTTTATAATAAATACTGCTGTCATTTCTTTACTTTTAATCTGTCAGCATCTAACCTGATTAATTATTATTTTGATACTGTTCTTTTAGAATCTAAAAAACACAGTTCTATATCTTCATTAACTATAAGGCATTCAATTCAGGGAATTATTCTGTGTATAATCCGTTCTGGTTTTGATATAACAGCGTCATTAAATGTCAGGAACTCATTACAAACAGAAAATACAATTATTCAGAATGCCATTGATTACATAGAACAGAACTTTTCCGCCAATATTTCTTTGACCGCTTTGGCTGAACATTTACATCTGAATCCTTCTTATCTGTCCAAGCTTTTTAAAGATGAAACCGAAATGACATTCAAAGATTTTCTGAATAGAATAAGGATTAGCCATGCTGAAAGATTATTGCTTGAAACCAATCTTCCAATGTCAGATGTTGCTTCATTATGTGGATATGAATCCGGTAATTATTTTGGGGATGTTTTCAAGAAAACAAAAGGTATTTCCCCAATCAAATTCAGGGAAGCAAAGGGTTATATTGCATAAAAAAGGTCTGACTCTGAAAATGCGCTAACGCATCTGTCAAAGTCAGACCTTTTAAATGTGTTAAATTGTTACTCCTCTACATCCTCCGCCTTATCATAGGCCTCAAGAACAAGCTTCTGCAGTTTATCTCTTGTCTGAGTATTGATAGGATGAGCAATGTCACGATACTCCCCGTCTGATGATTTTCTGCTTGGCATTGCAATGAACAAGCCCTTCTCTCCCTCAATCACCTTAATATCATGTACCACGAACTCATCATCTATTGTGATTGACACAACTGCTCTCATCTTGCCCTCTTTAGCAATCTTTCTTACCCTTACATCTGTTATATTCATAACGCACCCCTTCTTGAACCTCTGCGGTTCTTGTTATACTTTAGTCTGAAAACCTTCTGTTGCAACTTTTATTCTTAATAATACAAAGGGCTGTCCTCCACAACAATCCTTGTACCATTCTCCCCGACATACCTTGAATTAGCTTTGATTGTACTATTGCTTTCAACAATACAGTTCTCAATATATGCATTGTCTCCAATATATACGTTGTTAAGAATAATTGAGTTCTTAATTACACTGTTATTACCAACATATATCTTCTTAAATAACACTGAATCTTCAACAGTTCCGTTTACTATACATCCACTTGAAACAAGGCTGTTCCTTACATTAGCTCCGAAGTTATACTTAGCAGGTGGTAAATCCTCAACCTTAGAATATACATCCGGATACTGCTTGAAGAAGTAATCTCTTACATCCTTCTTAAGGAAATCCATGTTAGTCCTATAATATGAATCTACTGTAGATATATTGCTCCAATATGTATCAAGCTTATAGCCATATATCTTCTTGATATTCTTATATCTTACAAGAATATCTCTTACAAACTCATGTCTGTCTTCTTCAGCAGCCTTTTCAAGAAGTTCAATAAGAAGTCTTCTTCTTATTACATATATTCCTGTTGAAACTGTAGAGAGGTTAGTCTCTAATGGCTTCTCATCAATATCTGTGATTCTTCCTTCCTCCGTCATGGCAACTACACCATAACGTCCTATCTCAGAACGATCTTCCAGATTCTTTACAACTACTGTAATATCAGCCTTCTTCTCAATATGATACTGAAGCACTTTATTATAATCGAGCTTATATACACCATCGCCTGATGCAATAACTACATATGGCTCATGGCTCTGTTTTAAGAACTGCATATTCTGATATAATGAATCTGCTGTTCCACGATACCAGTTACTGCTCTCTGCTGTAATTGTAGGAGTGAATACGAATAATCCTCCCTGCTTTCTTCCAAAATCCCACCACTTAGATGAACTTAAATGTTCATTAAGTGATCTTGCGTTATACTGTGTTATGACAGCAACCTTCTGGATTCTTGAATTAGTCATATTGCTCAATGCAAAATCTATGGCGCGATAACTTCCGGCAATCGGCATGGCTGCAATGGCTCTCTTATTAGATAGTTCACGCATCATTCTGTTATTTCCGCCAGCTAATATAATACCTATTGCTTTCATTAATTATCACCTGCCTTAATTATTATGCCTCCGCCTGGTAACTCACCATTAGGGTAATCCTGTAATGTTGTCTCTCCTGATATGGCTGTATTCTTTCCAACCTTAACATTGTCTGGAATAACAGACCACTCGCCGACGGTAACAAGTCCAGAATTATATATCTTAGGGAACTTAACATTCTCTGCTTCTTCACCAACTCCAAGTTCAACATTCTCTCCAATCGTTACATCTTCTGCGATTATTGACTTGGTTATTGTTGTGTTCTTTCCGATGTGTGAATTATTCATAATAATTGAGTCTCGGATTACACAGCCTTCTTCAATAACAACTCCCGAACCTATTACAGAATTAAATACTCTTCCGTATACTTCAGTTCCATCACCTATGATACTCTTCTCTATATAGGCATCTTTAGCAATATACTGTGGTGGGATTGTATCTGTCTTGGTGTATATCTTCCAGAATTCCTCATAAAGATTAAATATAGGAATAATATCTATAAGTTCCATATTAGCCTCCCAATATGAACTTAATGTTCCTACATCTTTCCAGTATCCGTTATACTCATATGCAAATATTCTCTTATTGTTATTAAAGCAGTATGGAATTACGTGTTTTCCGAAGTCACATTCCTGCTGATCCTTAAGCTTGATAAGTGCGTCCTTAAGAACCTTCCAGCTGAATATGTATATACCCATTGATGCAAGATTGCTCTTTGGATGTTCAGGCTTTTCTTCGAACTCTGTAATCTTATTATCGTTATCTGTTACAACTACACCGAATCTGCTTGCTTCTTCTATAGGTACAGGCATTGCTGCAATTGTAATATCTGCATTATTAGCCTTGTGATAATCAAGCATTATCTTGTAATCCATCTTGTATATATGGTCACCTGAAAGAATAAGTACATATTCAGGATGATACTGCTCCATATACTCAAGATTCTGGTAAATGGCATTAGCTGTTCCTGTATACCATTCACTATTCTGACTCTTCTCATAAGGTGGAAGAACTGATACGCCTCCTACATTACGGTCGAGATCCCAAGGAATACCTATGCCGATATGGGTATTCAAACGAAGTGGCTGATACTGTGTTAATACTCCCACTGTATCTATTCCTGAGTTAATACAGTTACTGAGAGGAAAGTCAATTATTCTATACTTTCCACCAAATGCTACTGCCGGCTTTGCCACCTTAGAAGTAAGAACTCCTAATCTGCTTCCCTGGCCACCAGCTAACAGCATTGCAATCATTTCTTTTTTAATCATGCTATCACCTCTGATGTTAAATTTTTACTGCTTTTAGATATTTTGATTATATCATACTATTCTCATTAAGTAAAAAGAATTTCGAGTTTTTTATACACATTTTTATGCACATTTTCTAAATCGTATAGTATATAATAAGAAAGGTTTGAAAAATAAGCCGATAAGACATACAATATATTAAACACTAAATTCAAGGAAGGAAAATATCATGTACAAGATTGATTTCAACAACCCTATCCATATTCACTTCATTGGCATAGGCGGTATAAGTATGAGCGGACTTGCCAAGATTCTTTTATCTGAAGGCTTTACTGTTTCAGGCTCTGATGCTCACTCATCAGCTCTTACTGACGAACTTATCGGGGACGGCTGTATCGTATCCGTACCACAGAGCGCCGGTAATATAACTAATGATATAGATCTTGTTGTATATACAGCAGCAATTCACCCGGATAATCCCGAATTCAAGGCAGCTAAGGAAGCGGGGCTTCCAATGCTTACCCGTGCAGAGCTTCTTGGACAGATTATGACTATCTACAAGAATGCTATTAACATTGCAGGTACTCATGGAAAGACAACTACTACTTCAATGGTTTCTGAGATTCTGCTTGCTGCCAATATGGATCCTACTATCTCTGTAGGAGGTATCCTTAACAGCATTGGTGGCAATACAAGAGTCGGCGGTAACAAGTATTTTGTAGCAGAAGCATGTGAATATACTAACAGCTTTTTATCATTTAATCCTACAATGAACATTATTCTCAATGTCAAGGAAGACCATCTTGATTTCTTCAAGGATATTGATGATATCCGTCACTCTTTCAAGCTTTTTACTGAAAAACTTCCATCTGACGGAACTCTTATCATCAATACTGACATTGATAATTATGAATATTTCTATCAGGATACTGACTGCGAGGTCATAACATTTGGTTCTGACCCTGCAAAGAGCATGTACAGTGCTTCTGATATCACTTATGACGAGCTTGGAAGATGCACTTATTCTCTTCTTATTAATGGAGAGAAGGCTGACACTATTACTCTTGGTGTACCGGGGATTCACAATGTTTACAATTCTCTTGCTGCTGTTGCCGCTGCAAGAAAGCTATCTGTTGATATGGAGCATATCAAAGCAGGTCTTTCTAACTTTAAGGGTACTAACAGAAGATTTGAGAAGAAAGGCACATTTAACGGTGTTACTGTCATTGATGATTATGCCCATCACCCTGATGAAATCCGTGCTACTTTAAGTTCTGCCGCACACTATCCACATAACCGTGTATGGGTAGTTTTCCAGCCTCATACATATTCGCGTACGAAGCTTTTATTTAATGAGTTTGCTGATGCATTAAGCCACGCTGACAAAGTTGTCCTCGCAAAGATATACGCTGCAAGAGAGACTGATACGCTTGGAATCAGCTCTGCTGACCTGTGCGAGAAGATTAAGTCTCTCGGTAAGGAATGTGTATACATTGACAATTTTGAGGACATCGAAAAATATTTATTAAAAAATTGTATCAACGGTGACTTGTTAATAACTATGGGTGCTGGTGATGTATATAAAATCGGTGAAGACTTGCTTAAATAGTACATTTTCCACCAGCCTGAACTTTTTCAACAAAGTTATCCACATTATCCACAATTTTCTGTTACTTAATTGTTCAGAATGATTGTGGATAATTTTTTATTCTGGTAATTTTAAGAATCCAGATTCTATGCGTTTTTCCTACGTTTATTTTTTACTTATCCACATTTTCCACATTTTCCACATTTCTCCTTTCCGCACTGGGCGCGCTTTGCATTTATTTTTTTCAGTGGTATAATCTGCTCATAACTTTTTTGGGAGACTAATACCATGAATAATCTGAACTTGTATTCAGAGACTGTTTCTGGCTATACAGCAGTTTCTGATTTATTTATAGACGAATATGTACCATCAGCCAACGGAGACTTTGTTAAGGTCTATCTTTATCTTCTGAGGCTTCTTACAAGAAAGAACAGCAGCTTAAGCATTTCTTCTCTTGCTGATACTTTTAACCAAACCGAGAATGATGTCATGCGTGCTTTAAGATACTGGGACAAGTCAGGGCTTGTCTGCCTTTCTTATGACGATAACAACCAGCTTTGCGGCATTACCGTTAAAGATTTGAAGAATAATTCTTCTCCTGAGCCTGACAGAAGCCGTTATGCTACACCCGAATTTAATAACGACACTGCTGATACCACGGTTCCTGCCACTGCTTTCGCCGATGAAACTTCCGCTGATGAGGCTGCTTCAGATGTATCGTCAAATGTTGTTTCTATGGATTTTGCCATTAAAGCACCATCACATACTGTTGAGCCTTCAAAGGTAACTGCTCCTGCTGAAAAGCTGGATGAACTTAACTCTAACGATGATTTTTCTATGCTGCTTTTTGTAATACAGACATACCTTGGCAAGACACTTTCTCAGCCTGAGGTTAATGCTATTGTGTATTTCTATGACACTCTGCATTTTCCTGCTGACCTTATCGAATACCTTATTGAATACTGTGTATCCAAGGGTAAGACTTCTATAAGATACATAGAGAAGATTGCTCTCTCATGGGCTGACGAAGGTATTAATACCGTTGAGGCAGCCAAGGACGAGGTATCCAACCATAATGAGGCTGTTTACGGTGTCATGAAGGCATTTGGTCTTAACAACAGAGAACCGGGTCAGGTTGAGAAGCAGCTTATCTCCAAGTGGACTGATGTATTCTGCTTTGAAACCGATATGATTATCGAAGCATGTAACAGAACAATGAAAGCTACGCATCAGCCAAGCTTTGAATACGCTGATTCAATTCTTACCAAGTGGCATACTTCTAACATCAGGAATTCTGAGGATATCAGAAAAGCTGACGCACAGTTTGAAGCCGGTAAAGCTGCCAAGTCTTCAAAGTCAGGTGTTATCAAGCAGAATGCCAACCGTTTTAACAACTACCAGCAGCGTCCTAAGAAATCTGACGACTGGTACAACTCTTTATTAAGCAATAATAATTAATTATATTACAAGGAGGGGCAGCCATGCCTTTGACCAATACACAATATGCCTCTATTATGAGACTGTATGATGATATTAAAACAGCCAACAGGCGGCTGCAGAGTGACCGTTATAACGAAGTCACTGCCCTGTGTCCTGATATTGCCGATATTGATTCTGAGATTATTGACCTGTCTGTGAAAACTGCCAGAGCGCGTATAGAAGCTGACTCATCGGACACGAATACTGATGAATTAACTTCCAGCCTTAAGTCACTTAACGAACGAAAAGTGGCTGCCCTGGCCTCAATAGGCAAGCCCGCTGATTATCTTGATGATATATTTACATGTCCTTACTGCAAGGATTCCGGTTATGTCGACGGTAAACGCTGCATATGTTTTAATAAGAAGGCTATCGACCTTATATATAAGGACTCTAATCTCAAGAATATAACTGCTGATGAGAACTTTAATACATTTTCTCTTAGCTGGTACAACAACACTGATGTTGATCCTGCAACAGGGCTCACACCTTATATTAATATGCAGAAAGTTCTCAAAGTATGTCACGATTTCGTTGATAACTTTGATAATACATTTTCTAATCTTTTGTTTATCGGACAGACCGGTGTTGGAAAGACTTTTCTTTCTAACTGCATTGCAAGGGCTCTTATGGATTCATGCCACAGTATTATTTACCTTACTGCTGGTGAGTTCTTTGACTCATTCAAGAGCGATGATTTTAAGGAATTTGGAAGTTCCAAGTTTGACACTTCATTTTTTGTTGAATGTGACCTGCTTATTATTGACGACCTTGGAACAGAGAAAGCTTCCGATTATAATTTTTCTAATCTGTTTAATACTATTAATGAAAGGCTTCTTAGAAGAAAGAGTATTATTATATCTTCTAACCTTGAGATGCCTGATATTGAGACAAGGTACTCACAGAGAATTTTCTCAAGACTTGTAAGTGCCTATTCAATTTTAAGACTCTTTGGAGATGATATCCGCTGTATGAAGAAATTATCACCAACTAAAAGGTCTTAACGATTATTTATGTCAAATATATCATTGACTTATTTCGCGTCAATGTTTATATTTTTATATGTATGTTTAATTATTATACTTTTATGGAGGATTATTTATTATGCCACGTGATGAAAGACACACAGAAACTATTCCCTACGGAACTTTAGGTATTATCCCATTAGCAAGCTGCACTGAAATGGGTAAGAAAGTTGACGAGTACCTTGTAAAGTGGAGAGAGCAGCGTCAGAATGAGAATACTTCTACCCTTAATTTTGCAGGATATAAGAGAGACAGTTATATTGTTAACGCTAAGACTCCTAGATTCGGTTCAGGAGAAGGAAAGGGCGTTCTTGTAGATTCTGTCCGTGGTCATGACTTATATATTATGCTTGATGTCTGCAACTACAGCCTTGAATATACTGTTTGCGGTTTCAAGAACCATATGTCTCCTGATGATCACTATGCTGACCTCAAGAGAGTTATTGCTGCTGCAGGTGGTAAGGCAAGAAGAATTAATGTAATCATGCCTTTCCTTTATGAATCAAGACAGCACAAGAGAACAGGAAGAGAATCTCTTGACTGTGCACTTATGCTTCAGGAACTTACAGATATGGGCGTTGAGAATATTATTACTTTCGATGCACATGACCCTAGAGTACACAATGCTATTCCTCTTAAGGGATTTGAATCTGTATCATGCACATACCAGTTTATCAAGTATCTCCTTCTTAATGTGGACGACCTTCACATCGACAGCGAGCATATGATGGTTATCAGCCCGGATGAAGGTGGTATGGGACGTGCTGTTTACTTTGCTAACGTCCTTGGTCTTGATATGGGTATGTTCTATAAGAGAAGAGATTATACTAAGATTGTTAATGGACGTAATCCTATCGTTGCACATGAGTTCCTTGGAACTAATGTTGAAGGCAAGGATGTCATTATCATTGATGATATGATTTCTTCTGGTGAAAGTATGATTGATGTTGCTTCTGAGCTTAAGAAGCGTGGTGCAAGCAGAGTATTCTGTGCAACTACATTCGGTCTTTTCACTAACGGCTTCAAGAAGTTTGATGAAGCATATGAGAATGGTATTATCGACAGAATCCTTACAACTAACCTTGTGTACCAGCCAACAGAGCTTCTCTCTAAGCCTTGGTACATCAATGTTGATATGAGCAAATACATGGCTCTTCTTATTGATACACTTAACCATGATTCTTCAATCAGCAACCTCTTAAGCCCTGTTGAAAGAATCCAGCAGAGAGTTAAAGAATATAACGAACTTCATTACGGTAAGTAATTCAAGTAATATTTATACTAAAAACCGGAACTTGACTAATTGTCGGGTTCCGGTTTTTTATCTTAATTCTTAATCTAATTCACTTCCTATCTGCAAGTAACCTTTTGAATAATTCCATGTTCCATCTTCATTCTGTCGATATATAATTATTGTTTGCAGCCCCTGATTCTTAGGTTCAATAGTATTAATTACATCTCCTTTTCCTACAATTTCATATCTTGTGCCATTATCAGAAACAACATATATACCGAAACTAAATCCCTTTGACAATTTATCTCCTCTAATTTCTCCCCCGCCCCCAGCATCAGCATAATTATCTGTTTCAAAATCTGTCTCAAGCGTTTCTATTTCTCCATCAATATATTCATATATCTTGTCTACCGCTGTCTCTTTCCCCGGCTGCAGCCTTTCGCAGAACTGCTCTTTTAGCTGTTCACTGTCATGATTCTTTATGGCATCATAGACATTTTCTGCCATATCCTTTGTTTGTCGTAATGGTGACTTACTTGTATTATTACTTTTTACTCCGCATGCTGTTATATTGAAAATCATACATATAACCATTAATGACATTATTAATATTTTTCTCATAATTTTATAAATGTTTCATTCATAATTAAACAGCTTTTTTAAGCTATTCATTATGATATTTAATCAAGTTCACTTCCTATCTGTAGATAATCATCTGTATAATTCCATGTTCCATCTTCATTCTGCTTATATACACGAAGCACCTGTAATCCTTGGTCTCTCGGCTCTATTGTATTGATGATATCGCCTTTTGCCCCAATCTTATATCTAACTCCTTTATCCGTAATAATTACCAGCCTAAAAACAAATGTTTTCGATAATTTATCTTCTCTAATTTCTCCCCCGCCCCCAGCATCAGCATAATTATCTGTTTCAAAATCTGTCTCAAGCGTTTCTATTTCTCCATCAATATATTCATATATCTTGTCTACCGCTGTCTCTTTCCCCGGCTGCAGCCTTTCGCAGAACTGTTCTTTTAGCTGTTCACTGTCATGATTCTTTATGGCATCATAGACATTTTCTGCCATATCCTTTGTTTGTCTTAATGGCGACTTACTGGTATTATTACTTTTTACTCCACATGCTGTTATATTGAAAATTATAAATATAAACATTATTGACATTATTAATATTTTTCTCATAATTTTATAAATGTTTCATTCATAATTAAACGGCTTATTTAAGCTATTCATTATGATATTTAATCAAGTTCACTTCCTATCTGTAGATAATCATCTGTATAATTCCATGTTCCATCTTCATTTTGCTTATACACACGAAGCACCTGTAATCCTTGGTCTTTCGGCTCTATTGTATTGATGATATCGCCTTTACCTCCTATTTCATATCTGATTCCTTTATCTGTGGTAATGATTATTTCAAATACAAATGTTTTTGATAGTTTATCGCCCCTTATCTTTCCACCACCGCCTGCTCGTGCAAAATGCTCTGTTTCAAAATCTGTCTCAAGCGTTTCTATTTCTCCATCAATATATTCATATATCTTGTCTACCGCTGTCTCTTTCCCAGGCTGCAGCCTTTCGCAGAACTGTTCTTTTAGCTGTTCACTGTCATGATTCTTTATGGCATCGTAGACATTTTCTGCCATCTTTTCAGTTTTTTCTAATATTGTTTCACTTTTATTGTTCAAATCAGATCCACATGATATGGTATTAAATATTATCAATATACAAATTAAAAATAGTGTTATTACTTTTTTCATAAGCAATCCCCTTAGTAAACCTACCACTTCATCATATTTAGCAACTTTAGTAGGTTTTCCCTGCTATGCATTAATTTCGTGTGCCATTTGACACTATCAACAATTATTTTCAAGTCTCTGCTAAAACAAAAAAGGCTGCATTTAAGAAACATTTCCTAAATGCAACCGAACCATCATAGCATTAGCCTTAGACTTCTAGTTTTGTGTCCTTATATTTCTATAAGTTTACCCCACTAAAATTTATCATACAATCCACTTTTCTGCAAGTATTATTTTATTTACATCTACAATATATCTGCAATTAATAACCTGAGATATCCCCTTTAGTCTCTGCCGGCTTATCTGTATCTGCCCGGCTTTCACTTCCACCAGCCGTGCTATCCTGCTTTGTTCCTGCAGTTGCGTCATTATCCCTTGCCGTACCTGTTTCCATCTGACTTGGCGACTGGATCTGACTGCCCTTCTGCGTCTGTGTTACTGACTGTGTCTCACTGACTGACTGCGTTTCTGTCTGTGTTTCACTTACAGATTCAGTTTCTGTCTCCTTATTATCTGACTTCTGTCTGTACTTAGGGAAATCCTTCTTTGCCAGAGCCTTATGTGAATCCTGCATAAACTGCCTGAATATATCCTTTGTATGACTCTGTGGGATTGATGCAGGATAATCATATCCCTGCCATACAGCCACTGTATAATAAGCACTGTATCCACAGAACCATGAATCATAATTAGAGTTCGTTGTTCCAGTCTTTCCGGCAACAATTGCATTACCTGGTGCTGCCCCGCGTCCTGTTCCTTCATTCACAGCAGTTTCAAGCATATCCGTCATCATCCTGCACGATTCAGCATCATATATCTTCTGCCCCCTGCCAGATGAATCATATACTATTCTTCCTCTTGTATCCTTTATCTGGGATACACATGTAACTCTTCTGTACTCGCCCTCATTAGCTATTGTCGCATACGCACCTGCCATCTCCTCTGTTGACACACCATATGTGAAGCCGCCTATGGCAATCGCATTGTATTCTTTATCCATCCATACTTTATGAAATCCCTGATTGAGAAGATATGAACTGCCAACCTTAGGTGTAAGTTCTTTAAGTACATTCCATGCAACTGTGTTACGTGAAAGACTTACCGCTGTTTTTAATGTAATGCTTCCCATATATGTTCCATCTGCATTCTTCGGACCATCCTGAATGTATTCATCCTGAACTATGGTGTCAGGTGTATTGCCCTTTTCAAGATACGGAACATAATCTATCACAGGCTTGATGGAGCTTCCGGGCTGTCTGTAGCTCTGATATGCCCTGTTAAGAGTATATCCATCTAAATCCTGAGTTCTTGAACCAACAATAGCCACTACATTTCCTGTTGAATTATCAATACAGGTAGCTGCTGCCTGCATTTCATACACTCCGTCTTTTTCTGCGGTATATCCTTTAAGATTATCGTCAACAGCATCCTGAAGCATCTGCTGTACATCCATGTTGATACTTGTGTATACCTTGTATCCTCCGGAAAGCAGTTTCTGCTGAAACAGTGTATAGCTGTTTTCATATATTTCTTTATATTGTTCGTAATCATCATCATTGTTAAAATTCGTTCTAAACACAAAGCCATTCGCCTGCATCATGCTCTCTGTCGCACAATGCCTTGCATATGTCTCGACAGAATTGTTCTTTGAAACCTCGGGCTGCTGTGCCAGAACCACCTGCGTATCAAGCGCAGTGTAATAGTTCATGGAATTAATCATATCATTTTCATACAGCTTTCCAAGTATAAGGTCTCTTCTCCCAACTGTGTTATCATAATTAGTCAGTGGATTGTATCTTGTCGGATTGTTAGGGATTGCCGCTATAAATACTTGTTCAGCAACTGTCAGCTCACTTACCTCTTTGTCAAAATAGCCTCTCGCTGCTGCACCTACTCCATAATATCCATTACTGAAATATATGTTGTTTAAGTAGAATTCAAGAATCTGATCCTTTGTATATTTCTTTTCCAGATCCCATGCCACAAATATTTCTTTTACCTTTCTCTGCCAGGTAACTTCCTGACTTAAGAATATATTCTTTGCAAGCTGCTGCGTTATTGTACTTGCACCCTGAACAATTTCATCATTCTCTGTATTAGCTATCACAGCCCTTATTATAGCCTTGAAATCAATTCCTTTATGTTTATAAAAGTCTTTATCTTCCATTACAACAAAAGATTTCTGTAATGTATCTGGTATCTGACCTATATCAACATAATACATATCCTTTGACTCACGCATGGTACACAGCTCGTTGCCATCAGTATCATATATAACTGTTGTTCCTGATGCCATAAATGTGTCTAAGGAACTTTTATTTACAAGCTCCTTAGCTTCCTGCGCAAGCTTTATAATCTTTACTATCTTTGGTGAAAATATTGCAAGTGTTGTAACAAATGCCAGCAATAATGTAAGAAGTATCAGCCTTCTTATTAATCTGCGTCTTCTTTTCTTTTTTGATAATTTCTTCTTCGCCATAATATTCAATCCCTGTGCATATCATCACTTATAATAGGTTACATATATATTGCCGCCCTGAGAAAACATTTTTCCAGCATCATTCATAGACATAGTCTTTACTGAACCGGATGATGATTCAATATATGCTATTTCACTTGAATTATATGCAGTAATGATTATATATTCGTCTTCTCCGGTCTTTGCTATCACAAGACTTCCTTCTCCGACATAGCTTAATGCCTTCTCACATGTTATTCCTGTAAGACTTATTCCATGTACTCCGCTTATCATGTTCATTGTCTGCACTGCTGTATACCCCTGTTCCATGTAAGCCGCGGCATTATAATCAGCCCCAAGATAATTACATACTGTTGTAACTGCATTTTCAAGAGAACTTCCACCCATAACCGGCGAAACCCCGTCTATTGATGCCTGTGTGCTTCTGTACCGTTTCCACACAGACTTTGAATCACAATCCACAACTGTTCCATATGTGTCATACGCAAGAGTTATTGCTGATTCAAGCTGTGTCCTGCTTCCCTGGAATGTTCCGTATCCATATACATAATATCTTCCATCCCATGTGAATTCATCTTCAAGTTCCAGACTTGTATTGTCTTTAAATATAATCTCGCCTGAAGTTCTGTAACTAACAGATATATCATTTACCTTGGTTATAAGGTCAATATATAATTCCTGTTTCCTTGCGTCTGTGCTTATTGTATCAGCCTTTACAACATTTTCAACAACATTCTCATCCTTATTGATAAGCTGGTCTATGCTCGTTGACACATAACCGCTTCCTGACTTCACTATTCTTGTAAGCGTAATTCTCTTGCCTTCAACCTCTGTATCAGATACATATATATCAGGCTGTTCATATTGTTTAATAATATTATAATCAACATCCATAATACCGACTTTGTACATTGCATATGTTCTGCTGCCATCTGCATCTGATACAATATCTTCCTTATGAGCCATTCCATATATAAAGTCCGAATCGATATAACCAAGTGGTCTTAATGTATCTGCCTCATCTGCCTTTAACTCATAAGCGCTGTCGTTACTCATATTAAGAACTCTTATCGTATCAGTGTTGCATATATCACCAGACACACTATATGCTATGGCATCTCCGGCATCTGATACAGCATATGAATTCTCTTTAAGTCCTGTTATCTCTGTCATGACCTCTTTACTTACAAGGTCTACAGAATACAGAGTCTCATCTATAAGTATATAGAATTTGTCGTTAGAAACATAAGAAACGCCACCAACATTCTGTGTGAGAATGTTATAAGGAATCGCCATTGGAATGAACAGTCTTTCAGTAACATCATTATCTGAATATGAATATCTGCATAAAGATACGCCAACCTGTCCTTCATGCTCTCCTCTGTTCATATATCCTGATACTAAAAATGTTGCATCTCCGTTATCTTCTATTTTCATTATCTTAATATTATGGGCATCATAACCTTCTCTTACAGAATCAGTCTCCTCACTCTTGAACGAGAATACTCTTGTAAATGTCTGTGAACTGCTGTTAAAACACCACAGTGAACCCTGATTAACAAAATAGGTATATATTCCCTTTTCATCAGATGCACAATTAACATCTGTTGAAGAATTAATTCCAAGATTAATCTTCGCCGTTGAAGTCAGGTCGTTCCTTGCGTCAAATACCTGATTCATCTCCCTCTCGAAATTAAGAAGATAGAAACCACTGTTAGTCTGCCGTATTCTATAATACTCACTTACTGTATATGTATCACTTGATGAATAATCATTTGCTGCTCCAACTCTGTAACTAAGTCTTAATATTGCCACATCATCATCAACTGATATAACCTCCGGCATAATATCACTCTCTACATATGGGTCAAGGTCTCCCCAGCCGACCTGGCTTAATGAGCAGTTAATATTTACCTTTCCATAATTAGTGTTATCGCCTGAGCTTGAAGTTTCAAGATATCCGGCTATGTCCTTAAGTCTACTGTCATCAAATGTACATGCATTGAAATCCATGACAAAATCAAGCTTTTTCTGAAGGTCATAATCCACTCCATAAACAATTCTTGTGTAATAATATACTGCCTCATGCTTCTTTGTCTTAAGCACAATCTCAAGCGCATACTCTTTCCCGGTATCAAGAAGATTCTTTATGTTAAATGTAACATTTATACTGCTCCCTGCATTATCATAATCACTAACCTCAGTATTCTCGATAAGCGACTTATCCTCTAAAGAACGGATTTTGTATGCCACACCTTCAATATCTTCTCCGTATGTATTAATTGTAACTGTCAGCTTTCTGTCCTTTGCAACAGGTGTAATATTGCCATAAAACAATGTTGAATCCAGCTCCGAAGTGTAACCATGAAGCGCATTATACTGTGTACCTGCCTCTGTATCCATTGCAACTGTTGGAAGAGTTGCATCTGCCATAGTGGTTGCTGACGGCATTATCTGTTCGAATTTCATTGATATAAATGTTATGATAACCGTAACTAAAAATATAACTCCAAGTATAAAATACTTAGAACCTGATATACTATAATTCCTGATTCTTTTCAATTTAATCCTCCAAAAGCTTCTTTAGCGTAAGGTCAATATTAAGCACCCTGCTCATATTCTGTACTTCCTCATAAGCCTTAGCATCAGGCTTTCCAATCTTAACAGCTCTTATAAGCAGATTCTTTGGTGTATGCTCCATGTCTATGAATTCGAGTATCTGTGTCTGGTAACCCTTATATTCTAAAAGCTTTGCCCTTGCACCATCTGTCGCTATTGCTGCAAATCTTTCCTTTAAGATTCCATAATCCATGACAGGTGAAAGAGTTTCATCTGCAATTGTTCTGTTTGCCTCATGCTGACAGCAAGGCACAGAAAGTATAACCTTCGCACCCCATTTTACTGCTTTGGCGAGTGCATAATCTGTAGCCGTATCACATGCATGAAGTGTTACAACCATATCTACAGACTCAACACCCTTGTAAGAAGCAATATCTCCTTCATAGAAATTGAGTCTCTCATAACCATATTTCGTTCTTAACTGGTTGCAATGCTCAATAACATCTTTCTTTAAATCCAGCCCGATTATCCTGATATTGTATCCCTTAAGTACCTTGAGATAATAATACATTGCAAATGTAAGATATGATTTTCCACATCCAAAATCAATTATTGTCTGTTCTTTATCCTTATCTAACTGTGGCAGAATATTCTCTATAAATTCAAGGAATCTATTAATCTGCCTGAACTTATCATATCTTGTTCTTACAATTGCCCCCTCTTTAGTCATAACTCCAAGATCAACAAGAAAATCCACCTTCTCGCCCTCTTTAAGAATATATGTCTTGGTTCTGTTGTGTGACATATCCTTCTGACTCTTTATCTGTGCAAGCCTTTTATACTTACAGGTACATGCGCCCTTCTTTGAACTAAGCACCGTGGCAGTCGCATCTGTCATATTAAACTGCGCCTGTTTAAATGTGTTCTCCATATATTCTGTAATTCTTGTCTTAATGTCTTCTTCTGAATAATTGGTGTGAAGCACTTTTCTTCCCACGAATTCTGATGCCTGATACTTTATCTCATCCTTAAGTCGGACCGGACGAATCTTAACCCTCATCACATCTTCTTCATTCTTTACCTTCTGTCCGCTTATTGTAAGATCAATAAGCCTGTCATTAATACATTTATCTAAAAGCTCTTTTAATTCCATATCTGCCTCATCTTTTCTTGATTTATCCTCTGGATATACATGGTTATTTTAATCTCTTTAGACAAAAACCACAATAGCAAGTTTTATGCCTTAAAAATCATCATCAGAAATCCTCATTATATATCGGTGTTGAAAGCTGTATATCCGTCACTCCCCTTGTCTCGTCATAATTCATTGTTATATTAACATTTATCTTGTTCTTTCCTATGCTTACAGAATCCTTAACGCTTTTAGCATAAGCATACACAACATATGAATCCTGTATCTGTCCCGTAGTCACAGTCTTTGCACCCAGCATCTTAAGCATTCTGCCGCTGACCTCGCTCTTATCATACTGTGACATATCCCCAGCAATGCTTCCTTTCATGCTGACTGTTACATGAGTATCTATTCCATATTCCTCTAACACCTGTTTCATCAGCTTTTCATAATCTGAAGTGCTCTCAAATCCCTTATATAGTTCTATATCAGTTATAAAATATTCTCCTGTACTGCTCTTTTTTATTGATATATCTGCGCTGCCATTAACTGATTGCTGTGTAAGATATATTCCTGTTTCATCCTCCGTTATATTATATCTGTTAAGCCCCAGAGTCTTTGCCATCTGTGTCATCATAAGTTTCTTTGCTGTATCCGACATCCCATTGTCAAGCTTTCCTGTCGCTGATATGTCGGCACTTATATCATAGTACACATTTTCACAAAATGTATCTACAACATCCATTGTCTCACCCTTTATGCCCTTGTATACAAGTCTGCTGGCAAATACTGCCCATATAATTACTGCAGCTGCTATCATCAGCCTCTGAAATCTATATATCTTTACCATATAAAAAACCTCCCATCACCTGAAATATTCCCAGATAATGGAAGGTTTATACATATTATTTAATTAGCAGCCTTAATTCTCGCAAGCGATCTCTTAAGCGCTGCCTCTGCTCTTACCATATCCAGATTAGAATCATGGCTGGCAAGTCTCTTTTCAGCTCGCAGTCTCGCCTCATTAGCTCTTTCTACATCGATTTCATCTGACCATTCTGCCACCTCAGCAAGAATAGTTATCTTATCCTTGAGAATCTCTATAATTCCACCGTGTACCGCAGCTTTCTTTACATCATTACCATTGTGTATGCTAAGAACACAAGGAACAACAACTGCAGTAAGCGGAATATGTCCCGGATAAACACCTATATCGCCTTCACTGGTAGAAAGTTCAACAAATGTAGCGTCATCATGGTAGAAAACTCTGTCCGGCGTATTAACCAGAAGCTTTATTGTCTGTAAATCTGCCATTACAACCTCTTTTCTACTTCTCTACCTTAGCTAAAACATCATCAATTCCACCACAGTTAAGGAAGTAACTCTCTGGAATGTCATCATACTTTCCTTCGATAATTTCCTTGAAGCCCTGAATAGTCTCACTTACAGGAACATATCTTCCTTCAAGACCAGTAAACTGTCCTGCAACGAAGAATGGCTGTGATAAGAATCTCTGAACCTTTCTTGCTCTTGAAACAACAAGCTTATCATCCTCTGAAAGCTCGTCCATACCAAGGATAGCGATGATATCCTGTAATTCTTTGTATTTCTGTAAGATTTCCTGAACTGATCTTGCAACCTTGTAATGCTCCTCACCAACAATTCTTGGATCAAGAATTCTTGATGTAGACTCTAACGGGTCAACGGCTGGATAGATACCAAGCTCAACGATTGATCTTGAAAGAACTGTAGTAGCATCCAGATGTGCAAATGTTGTAGCCGGAGCCGGGTCAGTAAGGTCATCGGCTGGTACATATACAGCCTGAACAGATGTAATAGATCCGTTCTTGGTAGATGTGATTCTCTCCTGAAGAGCACCCATCTCTGTCTGTAATGTTGGCTGATAACCAACGGCTGAAGGCATACGTCCAAGAAGTGCTGAAACCTCTGAACCAGCCTGGGTAAATCTGTAGATATTATCAATGAAAAGAAGTACATCCTTTCCACCCTTATCTCTGAAGTACTCAGCCATTGTAAGTCCTGCAAGACCAACTCTCATTCTTGCTCCAGGTGGTTCGTTCATCTGTCCGAACACCATGGTAGTTTTCTCGATAACGCCTGATTCCATCATCTCATGATAAAGGTCGTTACCCTCTCTTGTTCTTTCTCCAACACCAGTAAATACTGAATATCCACCATGCTCAGTTGCAATATTTCTGATAAGTTCCTGAATAAGTACTGTCTTACCTACTCCGGCACCTCCGAAAAGTCCTATCTTACCACCCTTCTGGTAAGGACAAAGTAAATCTACAACCTTGATACCAGTCTCAAGAATCTCTGTATTAGTTGCCTGCTCTGCAAATGCAGGTGCCTTTCTATGAATAGGCATATGCTCCTGTACTTCTGGCGCTGGCTTATTATCAATTGGATCACCTAATACATTGAACATTCTTCCTAAAGTCTGTTCACCTACCGGTACAGAAATTGGGGCACCTGTCGCCTCTGCATCCATACCTCTGACAAGACCATCTGTAGGACCCATGGCTATACATCTTACTACATCATCGCCAAGATGCTGGGCAACCTCTACAACAAGCTTACCGCCGTCATTAGTCTTAATATTGATGGCCGAATTGATTTCTGGCAGATTACCGTCTGTGAACTTAATATCAATTACAGCACCGATAACCTGAGTAATCTTACCAATATTATTCTCTGCCATTATTCCCTCCATTGTTTTATTAATTGATAGCATTCGCTCCTGCTATAATCTCTGTAAGTTCCTGTGTAATTGAAGCCTGACGTGCTCTGTTAAACTTAAGCGACAGATCTGATATCATATCCTCTGCATTGCTTGTAGCACTGTCCATTGCCTGCATACGTGCTCCGTTCTCACTGGCAACAGCTTCTACCATAGCCCCATATATAAGACTGCACACATACTTAGGTATAATCAGGTTAAGAGCCTCCTCTTCACCCGGCTCATAATTCATAGGTGTATTATCAGTCTCTGCTCCATCCTGTTTCATTGAATCTGCATCAACAGGAAGCAGCTTGATAAGCTTAGGTTCATGAACCACAGTGTTCTTAAAAGATGTATAAGCAAGATATATCTCTCCGACTTCTCCACTTGTAAATGCATCAAGCACCTCATTACATATAGCCTTGGCATCTGTATACGCAGGTTCTTCAACCATATCTGAATAATCTGCTTTAATCTGATAGCCTCTTCTTGAAAGGAAATCTCTTCCCTTTGTTCCTATTGCATATATAAGTGCGTCTTCCTTAGGAATATCACTACCTGTTATAAGTCTGGTAATATTAGAATTATATCCTCCGGCAAGTCCTCTGTTCGCTGTAATTGTAATAATCGCTTTCTTACTTGAATCTCCGGCTTTCAGATATTTGTGATTGATATTACCTGACTTGGCAAGCATATTCTTTACGGTATCATACATAAGGTCGAAATACGGCTTGGTACTTTCCGCTTTCCCTTTAGCTTTCTGCAATTTAACAGTAGATACGAGCTTCATGGCTTTGGTAATCTGACCGGTACTTTGAATACTATCTCTGCGTCTTTTTATGTCTCTCATTGAGGCCATAAACAATTACCTCCATTCCAAAACATTTACTGGATAAATGTTTTCTTAAACTCCTCGATGGCAGCTATAAGTGCCTTCTCATTATCTGCTGTCAGTTCCTTAGTCTCTTTAATAGACTCTGGAATCTGTGGATACTTAGTATCAATAAAGTCAAATAATCCCTGCTCGAAATCAAGAATCCTGTCAACATCTATATCGATAACATACTTCTTGGTAACTGCATATATGATTATAACCTGATACTCAACCGGCATTGGCTTGTACTGTGGCTGTTTAAGCATCTCTCTGATTCTCTCACCCTGTGCAAGCTTTTCCTTGGTATCCGCATCAAGTTCTGAACCAAACTGTGAGAATGCAGCAAGTTCACGATACTGCGCAAGCTCTGTACGGATAGGAGCAGCAATCTTCTTAATAGCCTTAATCTGTGCTGAACCACCAACTCGTGATACAGACAATCCGGCATTAATAGCAGGTCTGAAGCCTGAATTAAACATCTCTGTCTCAAGATATATCTGTCCATCTGTAATAGAAATAACATTTGTAGGAATATATGCTGAAACATCCCCTGCCTGAGTCTCGATGATTGGAAGTGCTGTAAGTGAACCTCCGCCGTATTCATCTGACATTCTTGCTGCTCTCTCAAGAAGTCTTGAATGAAGATAGAATACATCTCCAGGATAAGCCTCACGTCCAGGTGCTCTCTTAAGAAGAAGTGAAAGTGTTCTGTACGCTGCAGCATGCTTGCTTAAATCATCATAAACAACTAATACATCTCCACCATTCTCCATCCACTCTTCACCAATAGCACATCCTGAATAAGGAGCAATATACTGTAATGGAGCAAGTTCACTGGCTGTAGATGCCACTACTGTTGTATATGCCATTGCACCATATTCCTCAAGAGTCTTAACAATACTTGCAACAGTTGAAGCCTTCTGTCCGATAGCAACATATATACAATGTACTCCCTGACCCTTCTGGTTAATAATAGTATCAATAGCAATAGCCGTCTTACCTGTCTGACGGTCACCGATAATAAGCTCTCTTTGTCCTCTTCCGATAGGAACCATGGCATCAATAGCTTTAATACCTGTCTGAAGTGGAACGCTTACTGATTTTCTTGTAATAACGCCTGATGCAACTCTCTCAATCTTACGATACTTATCTGTAACGATTGGTCCTTTGCCATCAATAGGCTGTCCTAATGCATTGACAACTCGTCCTGTCAATGCGTCACCAACTGGAACCTCAACAACTCGTCCAGTTGTCTTAACAGTATCGCCTTCATTAACATTTCTTGAATCACCAAGTAAAACGGCACCTACGTTATCCTCTTCAAGGTTAAGTACCATACCATATACTTCACCAGGGAACTCAAGAAGTTCTCCCTGCATGGCCTTTTCTAATCCATGAATTCGTGCGATACCATCTGCTACCTGAATAACAGTACCAACATCTGATACTTCAAGTTCGGTAGAATATCTCTTTATCTGTTCTTTAATTACCGAGCTGATTTCTTCCGGTCTTAAATTCATTAGCTCTATGCACCCGCTTTCTGATTAATTAAACTAACCTGTCTGATATTCCTATAACTGAATCTTCATCAGACTTCTGGAAAGTTCGTCTATTTTATGCTTAATACTACTGTCTACTACACGGTCACCGATTCTTATTACCATTCCGCCAATAAGACTTTCATCAACCGAATAATGCATCTGGAAATCAACATATCCTGTAGTTTCTAACAGCTTCCCAGCAACAGCCTTCTTCTGTTCATCAGTGAGTGGCTTTGCTGTGCTTACATAAGCAATTCCTATTTTCTTGTATTCGAGAACTCTCTTTCGAAAATACTCAAGTGTATCAACAATCTTTTTCTGTCTGTCCTTTGAGACCATGGTTATCAACAAACCTGTCATATCTCCTGAAACAAACTGAGAGAAAATGTTATTAATAAGTCCTTCCTTTTCTCCCTTTTCAACTTCTGGATGATTGAGCAGTCTGCCAAACTCCGGATTATCATTAAATGCTTCAATGACAGCCCCGGCCTCATCATACAGAGAATCCACCTTGGACTCTTCTACGGCAAGCTCAAATAAAGCATCACCGTATGTTGCTTCAATTAGCTTAGCCATGTTTTCTCACCCATTTCATTCAAAGTCTCTTCAATAAGAGCATTGCTGTCCTTCTCATCAATAGATCTGGCAACTAACTTAGATGCCATAACAGCTGCTACAGTTACAATCTGCTGTTTAACCTCATCAGCAACCTTCTGCTTCTCAAGTTCAGCTTCAACATTAGCTCTTTCTATAATTCTTGCTGCCTCAGCCTTGGCTTCATCAATGATTTTGGTCTCATTGTGCATAGCAGTCTTTCTTGCATCACTAAGAATCTGTTCTGCCTCCTTGTGGGCATCCTTTAACTTAGCCTCATATTCTGCTTTAAGGGCGCTCGCTTCCTTCTTATCGTTCTCAGCGTTCTCCCTGTCACTTGTTATCTTGTCCTGTCTCTTCTTTAACATATTCCTTACAGGATTGAAAAGAATAAATGTAAGTAAAAGAAACAGTACAAATACATTGACTGCAGTTACTGCTGCATCAAAAAGGAGCTGCGGATCCAGACCGAATAATCGTCCATCAGCCGCTATGGCAACAAATGTATTTCCTGACAAATTCAATTGTAGGCCTCCTTTCTATTATCTTCGCACCTCTTCTTAGTTTCCGAAAGGCTTAACGAACATTAAGATAATAGCTACGGCAAAACCGTAAAGACCTGTTGTCTCGGCTACGGCCTGTCCAAGAAGCATTGTTGAAGTAATATCAGACTTAGCTCCCGGGTTACGTCCTACTGCAGACGCACCATAACCTGCTGCGATACCCTGACCAACACCAGGACCAACACCTGCGATCATCGCAATACCTGCTCCAATTGCTGACATAGCACTAATAAATTCACTTCCTGAAATATTCATTTAAAAATCCTCCGTCTAATAAAAATATTTGCCGTTAATCGGCTATCTTGTCGTTAACATAAACCATAGTTAACATGCAGAATACATACGCCTGAATGCAGCCTGAGAATAAATCAAAGTACGCATGCAGAACTGCCGGGTATGCAACTGTGAATGGACTGAGCAAATCATATATCAATCCCATAAGAACTGTTCCTGACATTACATTACCGAAAAGACGTAATGATAATGATAACGGAACTGCAAATTCACCAATAAGGTTAATCGGGAATAAAAACCATATCGGTTGGAATAATGCTGTAAAGTGCTTAATCCTGTTCTTCTTGATACCATTAAACTGAACCAGTATAAATGTTATCAGACCAAGACACAGAGTAACACCATAATCAGCCGTTGGTGGTCTTAACCCAAACAGACCGGATATGTTAGATATTATTATAAACAAGAATAATGTGGATATATAGTTCACAAACTTGTTGGCATTCTTACCCATAATACCATCAACCATAGTGCCTAACATCTCAACGATGATTTCTATGACATTCTGGAACATTCCCGGTGTATCTGAAGCATCGACTTTATTAATCTTAATCCTTGCTATTACAGCCATAACAAGAATAAAGACTGATACCAGCAGCAGAGCCACATGTGTTGTGTCAATGTTCAATGAAACGCCATTCAGCTTAAATGTGTACAGCGTCTTAATCATGAAACTTGAATCTCCGGCCACCATCGTAGTCAAACTCTCGCTTCCCACCTACTCACTCTCCTTTTCTATTATATTTTTATCAGTCTGAGGAAACTCCCCAGTACTGTTTTCCCCTTTTGCGGACCTTTTCTTGTCCAGTAAAGGCGACAGATATGCCGCTATCTTCTCTGAGAACATGCCAATAATTGCACACAGCAAATCTCCTGCCTTAAAGATATACAATAATGCAAGCAGTATTATCATTACAAGAAATCTTACAATGTACCCAAATACAAGTGTTGAAGACTGCTTATGCCCGCCATACACAACCTTTCGTATAGTAAAGCTTAAATGAAATGAACTGAATACAGCATATAAACATCCCGCAAGCAGTCCCACTGCACACATTATCTTATTCGGAACAGCAATAAATATAATTATCTGGGCAACAACAAGATAAATACATTCTATAAGCAGCATTCCCGGAAGAGCTTCATTAATATCTTTAATTCTTTTTAACATAAATCACCTCTTAATTTCACTGGAATCTTTTTCCTGCCTCTTTCTGTATTCCTCTACCTTTCTGTCGATTTCATCCTGCTGTGCCTTATCTTTCTTAAGCTTCTCCTGTCGTATTGTGTCCATTGCCAGAACATATGCATTTCTTGCACCTGCTGCCATCCCAATAAAAAGCAGTGGAACCGTAAACCATGTTCCAAACCTTTTATCAAGCCATATTCCAAGTGCCAGACATAAAAATGTTGGCACCATCACACATATAGCGAGCTGGGATATCAGTACAATATTTCGTAATGCTTTGCTATCATTCTTCATATCATGTTCCTCACAAAAGTCTGCATTAATTTTACCAATTTATAGGTATATTTTTCAACCCTTTTTATTGAAATTTAATTAATCTGCTGATATAATTTTGTCATTATATTTTGTGTATTATTAACTATACCCGAAAAGGGGGATTTTATATGCCTACATTATACAGAAAAAGACTTATTCCTGATGAATGCGTTAATCTTAAGGACGATAACATAATATTCTTAGATTCTGATACTATTGTGACCAGTTGGAACACATTCCGTCCAAAAGCTGAATTCACACATGGAACATCATATTATGTTATTAATGAAGGGTTTAAGATAAGCAAATTCTATAAAGCAGACAACTCTCTTGCATATATCTATTGTGACATTATTGACACTTCTTATGATGCTGTCTCTGATACATATATATTCACAGATCTTCTTGCAGATGTCATAATTGAGAATAACGGGCGCGTCCGTGTTGTCGACCTTGATGAATTAGGCGATGCACTTACAGAGAATATTATAAGCTGTGAGCTTATGTCTGATGCGCTTCACAAGCTTAACAAGCTTCTTACCGCCATCTATAACGGTACCTTTAATGAATACATCAGAATTCTTGAATCACATGAATAACAAGTTCTAAAGGGTCTGGAAACCTTATTCGTTTCCAGACCCTTTTTTACATGTCAATTGTTATTGTGCGACCTGTTCTTTCATACTTGTAATATCTGACACCTGCGGCATTAAGCATTCTCTTTGATGCAATTACAGATGCAGTATCTGCATATTTGTCACAGTCATATACAACAGTCTTAATTCCTGCCTGAATAATTGCTTTCGCACACTCATTGCATGGAAAAAGTGTTACATAAAGCTTGGCATTATCAAGGCTTCCGCCTCTATAATTAAGAATCGCATTAAGCTCACTATGAGTTGTATAGAAATACTTATTATCTTCACCATCTCTGTTCCATGGAAACTCATCATCTGAACAGCCTCTTGGCAATCCGTTATATCCCATGGACAATATCTTATTATCCTGGCTTACTATACACGCACCAACCTGTGTATTGGGGTCTTTGGACCTCATACCGGAAAGTGTTGCAATTCCCATGAAATATTCATCCCATGATATATAATCTTTTCTCTTATCACCCATTTATTAATCCTCTAACATGCTGATTCTTCTTATATGTCTCTCATCATTAGAAAACTTGGAATCTAAAAATGTATCCGCTATTCTAAAAGCAAGCTCTGGTCCGATAACTCTTGCACCCATACACAATACATTGGCATTGTTATGTTCCTTAGTAGCCTGTGCTGAGAAGCAGTCGCTGCATAACGCTGCTCTTATTCCCTTAATCTTATTAGCGGCCATGCTCATTCCAATCCCTGTTCCGCAAAGAAGAATTCCTTCCTCACACTCGCCCGAAAGAATAGCCTCAGCTACCTTCTTGGCATATACAGGATAGTCACATGAATCCTTAGTATATGTGCCATAATCCTTACACTCAACACCTCTCTTCTTAAGATGTTCTATAAGCTGCTCCTTTAGTTCTAATGCTCCATGATCACAACCAATTGCTATCATTGTTCTTCTCCTTTATCTTCTTTTTCTTCTGACAACCCATCCAGATACTCTGCAACCTTGCCAACCAGCCTGCATATCATTTCAAAACATGCATTATATTCCTCAATGCCTTTTCCATATGGGTCTTTAATGTCCTGTTCAGGCTCTCCTGCATATTCACTCAGAGTATATACATTAATTGCCTCACTGTATTCATCATATATCTTCTGTTTCATATGCGAATTCATAGCCAGTACAAGTGTATCATTTCCGAAATCCTCATTCAACAACTGTTTTGCTGAATTGTTCGGAATTATCATATTATGCTTGGCTGCAACAGCAACCGCCTTCGGATTATATGGTTCTGGGAAAAGCACCACCATCCCTCTGGATTCCGATATAATATCCTGTTTAAGATTAGCCATAACAGTTGCTGCCATCGGACTTCTGCATGTATTTCCATTACATACGAATATCACCTTGTCAAATGTGTTCATAGGAAATCCTCATATCTTCATTATTTAAAAATGTATTAATCCAGTTTAACTATTTTATGCCCGGCTGCCTTGATAAGTCTGTTCATAACAGCCTGTCCCACATTCTTTGTCTCAAAACTTTCTGAGTAAACATACTCTACTTTCTGCTTGTCAAAGTCCCTTAATATCGCATACAGGTTTCTTGCAACACTCAGCTCATCATCCTTATGTCCTGCTGAAACAATATCATTGCATATATATTTATCTTTTGTCTCATCAGTTGCCATAACTGCACATCTATGACCTTCTGCTTCTTTTTCTGACACCTGCCTGTTAATATACTGGACAACCTTTTCATGTGGACCTTCAACAATGGTCACATCAGCATTAGGTGCATAGTGCTTGTATTTCATTCCCGGTGCCTTAGGTATCACGCCTTCTTTAAGGCTTCCCATAATTGCCGGATCAATTATTGTTTTCCCAATAGCTTCCTCAAACATAGCCTGTGTAATATAGCCAGGTCTTAATATAGTCGGTACTTCCTCACTAAGATCAATAATCGTAGACTCCACACCTATATCTACAGTATCATCCTGAATAATCATATCTATTCTTCCAGATAAATCATTAATTACATGCTCTGCCCTTGTTGGGCTTGGCTTTCCTGATGTATTGGCACTTGGTGCAGCTATATATACTCCTGAGCTTCTTATAAGCTCTGCTGCAACAGGGTGGCTTGGCATTCTTATCGCAACCGTTCCAAGCCCCCCTGTTATGGAATCAGGTACTTTATCCTTTTTCTTAAGAATCATTGTAAGCGGACCCGGCCAGAATTTTTCTGCCAGCACAAGTGCCTTATCTGGTACCTCTTTGGCTAAATCATATAATGCATTAACATCTGCAATATGCACTATAAGCGGATTATCAGAAGGTCTTCCCTTAGCAGCATATATCTTGGCTGAAGCTTTCGCATCAAGTGCATCCGCACCAAGTCCGTATACAGTCTCTGTAGGAAAAGCCACAAGCCCTCCCGCTCTTAGAATCTGTCCTGCCTGTTCATATATTTTCTTATCTTCTTCTGTGTGTGTTATCTTCTTTATTATTGTTTCCATAAAACCTTTCGCCAGCTTTCATTACTTCATATTCATCATCAGATATTCTATTATACCACAATACAGAGCATCAGCCACTTTTTCCTGATATTCTTCCGTACACAGTCTCTGCTCCTCTTCTGGATTAGACAAGAAACCACACTCTGATATAATTGTCGGAAGCTTGGAATGAAGCAGTATGTAATAATTAACATCTGACTTAATCTGCCTTGTTGTACCTAACTTCTCACCAAGAATCCCTTGCATTATCTGTGCTATTCTTTTACTTTCCTCAGACTTCTTATAATAAAATACCTGTGCACCTTCTGCCTTAGGTGTGACATAACTGTTCTGATGGATACTAATTACCATATCTGCACCACTGCTATTGATTATATCACATCTTCTTTCCAGGTCAGCTTTCTTTTTACTCTTATCGGACTCCACACTTAAATCATCATCTGTGTCCCTTGTCATAATAACATTAATCTGAGCATCTTCAAGCCGTTCCTGTAATTTTTTTGCAATTGCAAGATTAATCTCTTTTTCATTTGTTCCCGCAACCCCCACTTTACCTGGGTCTGCGCCACCATGCCCACTATCAATAACGATACATTTTTCAGAAAAATTAATATTCATCTCAACGACTTCACCATCACCTGCATCATCTGACAAATGTTGTCTTTCCTGCACATCTTCACTTTCTTTGCTGCCTTTGCCACTGGCCTTTAATGGCAGAAGTACATTGGCTGTCATGTAGACAGCAACAAGTAGTATTATTGACATAAACGGCAGAAGAAGTGTCCTGCTTATATCAGCTTTTTCTGGCATAACAACTCCGAAACCTGTAATTCTTTACTAATTTATTACAGAAGGTTTATGCATATTACTTTTATTTATTATATTTGCTGATAACTGGCCATACTGATGACTTCTCAAGACCTAATTTCCAGCCTGCAACACCTGCCACATTATTTTCCTGTATAACCTGCATCTTGGCCTCTATTGATTTCTCTTCTTCAAACCATATCTGTCTTGTGGCATTTTCCACAGTATATGAAGCAACATACTGTCCACAGTCATCATTCCACAATGCAACCTGTCCGTCACTGTTTAACTGGTCAACTGCTGCCTGCATACCAACAGCCCTGCTTGTTGTGTTTCCATCTGTTGTTGTCCATATTCTTGTATAAAATGGAATACCTGCTATTACATGTTCCTTACCAACAAGCTGTACTGTATCCTCAACTGCCTCCTTTACAAATGGAAGTGAAGCTACAGAACCGGCATCTGTTCCTGCATAGTGTTCATCATATGCCATTACAATAACATAATCAACGAATCTTGACTGTTCTTTTAAATTATAGCATCTGTTATATGCCTCTGGCTTATAGTTATCTGTTGACAACACAAGGCCTTTTCTTTCACATGCAATCGACAATTCTCTTACAAACTGCAGATAATCTTTGGCATATGCACTCTTAATATTCTCACAATCAAGATTAATTCCGTCAAATCCATATTTTTCTGCATCATTAATAAGTGTATTAACCATGTTGGTTCTTGCCTTCTTACTTGAATAAAGCGCAGCAAAATCCACATTCGTATCAAAATCACTTACAAGCGCCCATACATCTGTTCCTCTCTGATGCATTTTATTGACCAGCCCGGCCGATGCATAACATGACATTTTGCCTGATGAATCTGTAACCGAATACCATGTTGGTGCAAGCACATTAACACCTGACGCTGTAGCAATATTATTGTCTATTCCTGAATTGCCAGCCACTCCGCTTACCTGAAACCAGGCAAGCGTAATCTTATCATCTTTCATATTATAATTATGAGTCTCATAATTCTTTTCTTCTCTTATGTACGCAAATGTATCTGATGCCTCTGATTTCTTTATATATCCTGTATAACCTGTCGCTGTTGTCACCTTTATCCAGTCGTCAAGGTCATCCTCGTACACTAATCTGTCCCCCTTCTGCACATACTCAAGAACAGGACTTTTGATTCCACCTCTGTATCTTACAGCAGTCTTTTTCTGTGCAGTTACATACTGCTTTTCTTCTCTTTCGAGAGTTATGTTAATCCTTTCCGGCTCATTGCCATATTCATATTCACAATCTGTATGCTCTGCAACATATTCCCAGTTGACATAACATTTTCCCTCTGATTCCACTACAACAGAATAATCTGTATTGTATGTCTTACCTGTATCGTCCGTATATACATTTTCGCCTTTCTTATATGTATACATATATTCCGAATCCGAATATAATACTGCGTCACTTTCTGTATCATAATAAAATCCGACGTTAATATTATCTGCTATAAATTCCTGTGGAAGATAATACCGGCCTTCATATATAATTCCAGTATCTGGATACAGTTCTCCATCTATTATAACAAAAACCTTATCCGTATTCCTGTCTATGCCATAATATGTATAACCACTCATCTTCTCTTTGGCAGGTGTATATCTCACTATAATAAACATTACTGCCACGACAATAATCAGTACCAATGCCGCCGCTGCAATAGTAATTCCCTTAATCCTTTTATTAACTTTTATTTTCATCTGTCTGCCTTTCTTATTCACTACAATTATAATATTGTACCACCTGATACAATACCGTTGCAAGTAAAGGCATACCTTTATCACAGATTTTCCATAATAAAGATATGCCCTGAACTTAATCATACACTACGCAAAAGGAATCAGATAGGGCATGATTTGCGATATATTTTCTTTTAGACCTTTAAATCAGACATAAATGAAATTTTAAGTTACAACCTGCTTCAAAGCCTTTATGGCACTTCCCCTCATCTCAAAAGGGTTTTCCTCCATAGGTGCTTTATATGCTCTGAGTTCGAATTCACGTTCCATGCTCCTTGCTCGTTTTTCCTGCCACGTAACTGAAACTATAGGCATGTTTTTAACACTGTAGATTCTTCTTATCCGCCCCAGTCTCTTTATACATTCTCCATATTTCCATGGAACCATTGATCCAACAAGAATACGGCATTCGCAAGACATAACATCTCTTAAGCCATCTGCAAGTTTTTCTTTCAGGCCAGCAAGATTAATCTCTACTATAACCACGTCATAATACTCTGATATAACATGGACGAAACCTTCTCTTACACCTCCAAAGAAGTCTATCCCCTTATATGAAAACCCCCGTCTGCTGCCAGCATAATTCCTGACTTTACCAACCTGTTCTTCCTCTTTGATTCTGTCAAATGAATCATCAAATCCAGCACTTACTATAGCTGTTTTCAGATGCAGTCCGTTAGAAAAATAATTAGCAAGCATGATACCAAGCTGCGTTGTTCCGGCACCGCTGCATAAACCAATCAGTCCGACAGTCTTATAATTCATAGCCGCTTCATCATTATCTGCTTTTCTTTTTCTTAACCCCTTTAAAATATCTGATACTACTAATCTTCTCATATAACCTGCCAATACACTCCTTTAATCTATCAGGTCTGCAATCTTCCCATAATTCAAAAAGATTATCCTGTAAGAAATCATTCATTGTTTCGTCAAATATAGGATTATCCTCGCACCAGTCATATATGCATGGCTCACGATAACATTTTTTACCTTTCAGCATATCTGTTAATTCATAAAACTGTGTGGCACTTACAAGATTCAGCATATAAACCCTGTCTTCTTTTAGTTTTCTTAACCTTTTATTCTCTTCGCATATATGCTTTCCAGTCACACAAACTTCTATATATGCATAATTCTCAACAGCAATATCCATAATATCCTTATCATTTTCCAGCTCCCGCATACTATGTCCTGAATCAACAAGAATAATATCCGTTTTCTGCGCACTCACCGATATTGCTCCATTATAATCTGGAATTATCCTTATGCCCTTATATATATAAGAGCCATCTTCCATAAGTCCGTTTTTTAAAAACGGCGGAAGTACACGCCTGTTTCCAGACCTGTCAACGACAACACAACTAATTCCATTTTTCTTAAAAAAATGTGCCATACACATTACCGTATGCGTAGTTCCTATACCTGCCTTATCCCCTGCAACCTGTACTATATAGGAGTGTTTTTCAATTGTACCGCCACTTCTTCTCATTATCCCCTGCAACTCATTCTTTAATAATGTAACACTGCTGTACCGCAGTCCCCATTGATGATGAATTGATTTTTCAATAACATGATACAATCTTGAATACCGCCTCGGTATCCCTGCTAAATTATGGCCCTTATCGGTCTTAATATGACCATGTGAGACCATAAAAAGAATTACCATTCCCACACTATATACATCTGACTGCGTCACAGCATACTCTCCACTATACTGTTCCGGTGCAGCATACAACGGACTTCCGCTATCAACTGACACTCCGGCATTACCTGCAATCGCATTATCAAAATCTATTAGTTTAACTTTTCCGTTAATATCAAGCATAATATTATCTGGCTTAATATCCATGTGTAATATTCCATTGCCATTAAAACCATGAAGATATTCCAGTATACAACATAATTCAACGCCAATACGGCATATTTCATGAACACTCAGATTGCCGCCAGCACCTGTTTCATCATTAACATATTGCCGCAAAGATTTACCATCAATATATTCTTCAATAATGCAGATACTACTATTATCTTCTCCAATATTCTGTTCAATATCATAAATAACCGGGATGTGGGGATGTTTCAAATTCTTTATCAGATGGGCTTCCTTCAGCAGCCTGTCGGCGTCATACTGGTTACCCGAAAATATCTTGGCTACACGATATACATCAAGTATCCGGTGCCTTACAAGATAAACTTTAGAATGTCTGGAACAAGATAGTTCCCTTATGATTTCATATCTGTCGTAAAATTCGTTATACACCTCCTCTTACGGCGATATATGAAAAACATCTCCTAAACAGATATTACAATATAATAATTTAATTTTCAATATATTTTTTAAAAATTTTTATATTTATTTTATTCATGTGTTATTCCACCACCTTTACATATCCACAAAAAGTGGGTATTATATCTTTAATAAATAATATTAATGTAATATAGTCAGAGGTGGCTTATGAAAATAGAAAGACTTAATGAAAACCAGATAAGATGCACACTTAACAAATCTGATCTGGCATCAAGACAATTAAAGATCAATGAGCTTGCCTATGGCAGTGATAAAGCGAAAGAACTCTTTCGTGATATGATGCAACAGGCTTCATATGAACTTGGTTTTGAGGCGGAAGATACTCCTTTAATGATTGAAGCAATTCCTGTCTCTTCTGAGTGTATTGTCCTCATTGTCACAAAGGTTGATAATCCGGAAGAACTTGATACAAGATTTTCACGCTTCTCACCATCTGATTCGGATGATGATAATTTTGATTTTGATGATATTGAAACAATAGAAGGTAATGATTATTCCGATTTCTCACTGCCAACAGCCAATGAAGAGCTTGACGAATGTGCTGCCACAGATGAAGAAGGTCTGCCTGAAGATGAACTTATGAATATCTTTAACCGTGTTAAAGAATATTTCAATAAAGATTCTGACAATAAAGCATCCCAGACCTCTCCTTCCAAACAGCCTGACAAAGGAACTACGGACAAGCCTGAGCACAGGGAATCTGCTAATATATCACGGGTATTTTCATTTTCTTCACTTGATGATATAACTAATGCTGCTTGTATTATAGATACCTTTTACAAAGATGCCAATTCAGTATATAAGAATCCTTCTGACAGAAGATACTATCTGTGCATCTCTAAAACCAAATGCAATTCTAAGGATTTCAATAAAGTCTGCAATATTCTTTCTGAATATGGACAAAAGGAATCTGGTTTTGATAATCATATAGGATTCTTTGCTGAACATTGCGAGTGCATTATTGCTGAACATGCACTTCATATATTACGCAGATTGTAATCACCGGTTATATATAATAAGAGGCTGTGGATTTAATGGTTTTCATCATTAAATCCACAGCCTCTTATTTTTAACCATTATCCAATAGACTGAAGATAATTCTGAATCTCCTCAATAAGCATATCTGGATCAATACCATGAACCATAGCAGCTTCCTCTAATGTCTCGCCTGCTGATGATGGGCATCCAACACAATGCATACCAATTCCCATAAGAATAGGTATAATTCCTGCATCTATCTGAAGAGCTTCTCCAATTGTAGTGTCCTTCGTAATTCTTGTCATACTGACCTCCTGTTATTAGGTTAATATTATCGGTACTTTTGTACCGCTCAACATACCTACTATAATATTGCCCCGGATAAATGTCAATAATACACTAATTTTACTTTATTATTCTACCTCAAGTTAGTTATACCTAACAATAATAATATATTTTATTGATAAAAATTCATATTGAATTTTATCAAAGCCTATCGTATAATATCACTAAAGCGACTGCCAATGCAGTTAATAAAGAGATTATTAAGGAGGATATATACTATGGCATATGTAATTAATGATGATTGTATCAGTTGTGGTGCTTGTGCAGCAGGATGTCCTGTTGAAGCAATCAGCGAGGGTGCTTCTCATTACGAAATCAACGCTGATGTTTGTGTTGATTGTGGTGCTTGTGCTGGAACATGTCCAGTTGGCGCTCCTAACCCACAGTAGTCTGAACAAGATACAGATTAACGTTCACCAGATGGTGTTCAATGTACCTGAATGGTACTTACATAAAACCCCGGACCAGTTTAATACTGATTCGGGGTTTTCCTTTTTTAGCTTGTTCAATTACTGTCTTAAGTCTCTTGAAAGATCTGCAAATCTTGTCTGTTCCGGCAGCCATGCCATCTTAACAGTTCCAATAGGACCGTTACGCTGCTTGGCAATAATAATCTCTGCAATACCCTTTTGCTCTGTATCCTTGTTGTAATAATCATCTCTGTAAAGAAACATAACAACGTCGGCATCCTGCTCGATAGCTCCTGACTCTCGAAGATCCGAAAGCATAGGTCTGTGGTCTGGTCTCTGCTCTACTGCACGGCTTAACTGCGAAAGTGTTACTACTGGTACATTTAACTCTCTCGCAAGTGCCTTTAACGCTCTGGATATGTCAGATACTTCCTGCTGTCTTCCTTCAGAACGTCCGCTTCCGCTACCACTCATAAGCTGAAGATAATCGATAATAATAAGTCCAAGATTATTCTCCATCTTGTATTTTCTACATTTACTTCGTAATTCTGCAATTGAGATACCCGGAGTATCATCAATTATAAGCTTTGACTTTGCAATACTGTCTGCACCCTCAATAAGCTTACCCCAGTCATTAGAATCCAGATGTCCTTTTCTTATCTTGTCCGCATCTACTGTTGATTCCAGTGATAACATACGGTTTACAAGCTGGACATTTGACATCTCCAAGCTGAATACAACTGTTGTAATCTGCTGCTTGATAGCTACATTTTCAGCAACATTAAGGACAAATGCTGTCTTACCCATTGAAGGTCTGGCTGCAACAAGAATAAAATCTGACGGCTGCAGACCTGACAGATAAGTATCTAAGTCCTTGAACCCTGTAGGAACACCTGTTACAGCACCTTTAGTCTTTGCTGCCGCAGATATTCTGTCGAGTGCCTCAAGAACAACCTTATCAATAGGTGTATATTCCTTGCCGCCCTTATTCTTAACAAGCTCAAATATCTTCTTTTCAGTATCAGCAAGTATATCTTCAGTCTTTTCCTTGCCCGCATAACACTGATTGGCAATATCATCATTAACTCTTATTATATTCCTGAGTACTGCTTTTTCCTTAACAATACCCGCATACTGTCTTATATTGGCTGATGTTGGCACTGATGATAACAGCTCTCTTACAAACTCTATACTATAGACTTCAGCCGGTACATCTGTCTCCTTCAATCTTGCCTGCAGAGTAACTATATCTACAGGTTTTCCCTCGTTATTCATGTCTACCATTGTCTGGAACATAGTTCCATACTGCCTGTAGTAGAAATCATCCTGCCTTAAGATTTCAGCGGCAGTTATAATTGCCTGTCTGTCCAGAATCATTGAACCAACAACAGACTGTTCAGCCTCAATGCTGTTAGGCATCACCCGTGTTACCACTGACTCGTCCATAGTAATTCCCTTTCTTACAAATGTGTCTTAAAACTTATTTCTCAACAACCTTAACAGTCAGTTCGGCTGTTACATCTTTATGGAGCTTTATCTGGATAATATAATTACCTAAAGCCTTAATCGGCACATCAAGCTTCATTTTCTTCTTGTCAATATCAAGACCTAACTGTTTCTTAGCCTCTTCTGCAACTTCCTTGGTTGAAACTGTTCCAAATGTTCTTCCGCCTTCGCCTGTCTTCATAGAAACAGTAACTGTGCACTCTTTAATCTTAGCTGCAAGCTCCTTTGCTGCTGCAAGCTCTTCTGCTGCCTCTTTTTCTTCTCTCTTCCTGGCTAACTTAAGGTCATTAAGATTCTTAGCTGTTGCCTCAATTCCAAGCTTTTTAGGCAGCACATAATTTCTTGCATAACCGTCATTAATCTTAACAATCTGTCCCTTTTTTCCTAATGTCTTAACATCCTCTAATAAAATAACATCCATTATATTTCACCATCCTTAATCATATTATCAAGTGTAAGCTTAATCTTATTAATTGCCTGGTCAATTGTACAATCAGTAAACTGTGCACCGGCAATACTTATATGACCGCCGCCACCCAGCTTTTCCATAACAAGCTGTACATTAACTTCATCAATAGACCTTGCACTCACATATATCTTATCCTCGTAAGGAGTGATAACAAAAGAAGCTTTAATTCCTGATATATCAAGTAAATCATTGGCTGTCTTGGCCCCGCCTACAGTTGGTGTGTCAATCCCATCACCATTAAATATTGATATTGCAAATGCGTCCTTATAAACTTCCACACGGCTTACAGCTTTTGCAATCTCCTTATATTCATTCATATTACTTCGAAGCATTTTTCTTACTCTTGTTACATCTGCACCATGTCTTCTTAGGAATGCTGCTGCTTCAAAAGTTCTTGGTCCTGACTTACTGTTAAATCCATCAGTATCAATATTAATTCCTGCATAAAGTGCATCTGCCTCAAATGCCTTAAGCTTAATATTATCATCAACATACTGTATCATCTCTGTTATCATCTCACTGGCTGATGATGCATATGGGTCAACATATGAAAGAACTGCGCCAGTAATTGTATCACTCTGTCTTCTGTGATGGTCAAATACAACAACTGTCTTGCATTTTTCAAGAAGCTCAGGACACTCTGTTCTCTGTGGTCTGTTGACATCAACAACAATAACAACTGTTGATGCATTTATCTTAGAAGGCGCATCATCAGGCTTTATAAACATATCGTCCGGATACTCCTCCTTGTCTATGAATCTGTTCACAAAAGGCCGTACACTGCTTGTAACCTCTCCAAGAACAATGTGTGCCTCCTTGCCAAGCTTCTTGGCAATAACATATATTCCCAGAGCTGAACCAAATGCATCAATATCCGCAAGTGTATGTCCCATAACAAGCACATTACTGTTATTATCAAGAATCTGTCTCAATGCATGAGCTTTAACACGCACCTTAACTCTTGTATTCTTCTCCATCTGCTGGCTCTTGCCACCATAATAAAGAATCTTCTCACCATCCTTGACTACCGCCTGGTCTCCGCCTCGTCCAAGAGCAAGATCCATTGCTGCCTTAGCCACATCATAATTCTTAGAATACTCTGCCGAACCCGTTCCTATCCCCATACTTAAAGTAAGCGTCATCTCGTTACCAATCTTGATACTCTTAATCTCTTCAAGCAGACTAAACCTGTCCTGCATAAGCTTCTCTAAGAAATTATATCTGAATACAACGATATATTTATCCTTTTCCAGTTTTCTTACAATTGCTGAACCCGGAGAAAAATACTTGTTAACTCGCTTATCAATAAGACCTGCAAGAAGCGACCTTCTTACATCGTCAGTACTATCAAGGGCTTCCTCATAATTATCTATATACACAAGTCCCACAACGAACCTTTCATCCTTTAACTTCTGTATATATGTGTTAATATCTGTCTCATCAAAAAGATACATTACATACATTGAAGAATCCATGCTTTTCTCAATTATATCAACACCCTCTGCTATAAAATCTGCATCAATATTCTTTAATTCAGCCTTATAATCCCTGTCCTGAAATGTAAGTCTTATCTCCTTAAATCCAATTTCACTATCTGGGAATATACTTGGTGTAACTTCTGGAATAACAGTATTAATATTCTTTCTGAAATCTCTCTTAATGCCTAAGCAATCCTGCATTGCCTTATTAGTCCACATGACATTGCCGTTATTATCAAGAAGACAGTATGGCACACTGAGATTATACAAAAGTTGCTTCTGAACCTGAGAATAATTGGATGCAAACTCCACTATTCCTGACATTATTCTTGGTCTCATATAGAAATACATGAGGCCGCATGCCATCAGATATATAACCATAAAAATGCTTACAACTGTCGCTGCTGTCACATTAACACAGAACATAATTGCACATATAATAATCAGAACCGCCCCAATATATAATGGCCATGCAAAAAACGACCTCAAGAGTCCGCTATATTTAAATGCTTTTTTTCCATATTTGTTATCTGGCATAACACACATCTCCATAATCGAATTAGAGTAATTATATCATGTATACAAATATACTACAAGTATGCTTTGTACAAGCACATTCTGGATTGCACGGCTCACTGCTGCGGGCAAATTTTGTAAGCCAAGTCTCTCCGTAGCTTCGCTACTCCCGAGCCTTGATAATTCACAACTCCCGGTCTTCGTCCTTCGTTGTTCATTATCTGCATTCGCCATATAATCCAGAATTTGTGCAAGCACATTCTGGATTGCACGGCTCACTGCTTACAAAAAAAGCCGTAGCAGGTTTCCCTGCTACGGCTCGTAGTCTTAATATATATTAATCTACTGAATATGGAAGAAGAGCTACGTGTCTTGCTCTCTTAACAGCTACAGTAAGAGCTCTCTGATGCTTTGCACAGTTTCCTGTGATTCTTCTTGGAAGAATCTTTCCTCTCTCAGAAACATAGTGCTTAAGTGTAGCAACATCCTTATAATCTAATACCTTGTTGGCATCTGCACAAAATGCGCAAACTTTCTTTCTTCTACGCATTGGTCTTCTTCTCATCTGACCCTCTGGTCTCTCAGCCTTCTTATCTGGCATGGTTTTTACCTCCTATCTTAGTTGAAAGGCAAACCCTCATCATCTACTCCGTCAGGAATAGCCATAAATCCATCTCCAGCCGCCTGGCTTGGTTCTGGTCTTGATGGTGTGTACGCAGCATAACTAGAGTCTCCTCCATTACTTGCTGCTGCGGATTTGCTTTCTGCAAATTCCTGTTCTTCAACAACTACATCAGTTGTATAAACTCTCTGACCATCTTTGTTAGTATAACTACCTGTCTGGATTCTGCCAGTAACAACAATCTTAGTTCCCTGATGAAGATACTTCTCAGCGAATTCTCCTGATCTTCCAAAAGCAACACAGCTTATGAAATCAGCAGACTGCTCATTATCACTGTTTCTTCCACGTCTTCTGTCTACAGCTAATGTATATCTTGCAACTGCCATAGAACCGTCTGCATTCTGTGAATATCTTACATCTGGTTCTCTTGTCAGTCTTCCCATTAAAATAACTTTGTTCATACTTTATCTCCTCTTCTATAAAGAGTTGTAAGTCAAACGTCATCTTTAAAAATCGGGATTAATAAATTACTCTCCGTCTTTAACGATTAAGAATCTTAATACATTATCCATGATACGGATTCTGCTTTCAATCTCAGCTGGAGCAGCAGCTTCTGCTTCAAACTTAATGAAACTATAGAATCCTTCGCTCATATGCTGGATATCGTATGCAAGCTTCTTCTTCTCGCTTGTGCCTGGATCTGTAATAGTACCACCGAAACGAGTGATTAACTCATTAACCTTCTCGATAGTAGCTGTTCTTACTTCATCCTCGACGTTTGCGCTAACAACTAATGCTAATTCATACTTATTCATCTACGTCGCACCTCCTTCTGGTCTTTTGGTCCCTTCTATCCTTATACATAAAAATGTAAATGAAGGAACAAGGATTAAAAATATATCACAAGACAAAATCTTATCATATCCAGAAGTTAATTTCAAGCTTTTTTCAATTTTTTTGTATTTTTTTGTGCAAGTGATCTTTTTATAATAATTTCATGACCACATCCTAAGCATTTCATTTTAATATCTGCACCCGCTTTGAGAATCTCCCATTCGCTGCTACCACATGGATGCTTTTTTTTCATTTCTACAATATCACCAGTTTCGTATGGAATAATTCCTGCCATTCAAAACCTCCGCTATATATTAATTAAATAAAATTCCTGAATACATCAGCAAGCGGCTCATTAATAAGAATGTCAGCCCTGCTGTCATAAGGAGTTGCTGATTTATTAATAAGAACAAGCTTGTCTCCACTGTAATAATCTATAAGTCCTGCCGCTGGATATACCCCAAGAGATGTTCCTCCTATTATAAGCATATCAGCATGTCTTATATAATTCACAGCATTTGTTATATTGTTATCGTCAAGACCTTCTTCATACAATACAACATCGGGCTTTATCCTTCCACCACATTCACACATCGGAACACCCTCAGAATCGATAATCTTATCAATACCATAAAACTTATGACATCTTTCACAATAATTTCTGAGTACCGAACCATGCAGTTCTATTACATTGCAGCTACCAGCCTTCTGATGCAGTCCATCAATATTCTGTGTTATGACAGCCTTAAGTTTTCCTTCTTTTTCAAGCTTTGCCAATGCCAGATGTGTAATTCCTGGCTTTGCGTCAGGATATAACATCTTATCCTTATAGAATCTGTAAAATTCCTCTGGATATCTCTGATAAAAGGAATGACTGATAATTGTTTCCGGTGGATATTTGTATTTCTGATTATATAATCCATCTGGACTTCTGAAATCAGGAATCCCACTCTCGGTAGATACTCCCGCCCCACCGAAAAATACAATATTGTCACTCTCATGCACTAATTGCACAAATTTATCAATATTATCCATTAATTACCACACCCAGAACATTACATTTATTGTTCTCAAGTTCATCAACATAATTCTCTGCTGATAATTCACCGAACTCGCTTTCCTCGTACATGATAACAGTTCCATCACAATATTTTGCTATTCTTCCGTCTACATCTGAGCTTAACACTATTCTGTCATATTTATCAGAATACATATCTATAAACTGTTTCATCATTGATTCTTCATCTTCTGATATCACACCATCATCTAATACTCCGGTAAATATAATGTCAAGCTGAGGATTATTCGTCTTACATATCAAATCATACATTTGAGAAGGTTTTTTTAAAAAATCTGCTACACCTTTCAGATTCTTTCCAAGCTTATATTTTCCGAGAAAAATCTCTGACATAATATCAGCATCGATAAAGAGAACTTTTTCTCCTGCACATACAAAACTATATGCAATTTTAAATGCTCCTATGCCATTCTTTGTAATAGCAAGGACTTTCCCGCCATTCAACTCTTTCTTTAAATTTTCTCTAAGTTCTTCATAACATTTTTTCTCATTATCTGTCATTCCGACAATCTTATCTATATTTACGCTGAACATATTTCTCCTCCTCTCCTGTATTACTTATATATTCTTCCTAGAATTACAATTTTACTTACCGGCTCCACTTCTTCTACCGCTTGTTGTTCTTCTTCTACCGGTTTCACTTCCTCTTCCGGCTGTTCTTCTTCTACCGGTTTTACTTCCTCTTCCGGCTGTTCTTCTTCTACCGGTTTCACTTCCTCTTCCGGCTGTTCTTCTTCCGGTTTTACTTCCTCTTCCGGCTGTTCTTCTTCTACCGGTTTCACTTCCTCTTCCGGCTGTTCTTCTTCTACCGGTTTCACTTCCTCTTCCGGCTGTTCTTCTTCTACCGGTTCTGCTTCCTCTTCCGGCTGTTCTTCTTCTACCGGTTTCACTTCCTCTTCCGGCTGTTCTTCTTCTACCGGTTTCACTTCCTCTTCCGGCTGTTCTTCTTCTACCGGTTCTGCTTCCTCTTCCGGCTGTTCTTCTTCTACTGGTGTATCAACTACAATCTGAGCTGGCTCCTCATCAACTAATGTTGGTTCATCCTGTTTCTCTAGTATAGGTTCTTCTACTACAGGTGCAGCCTCCTGTATCGGTTCCGCTTCTACAACTGGCTCTGGCTTATATTCTTCCTTTGTCGCTGCGGCCTCTTTTACTGCTTTGTCAGGAATTTCTTCAGATTCCATAACAGGAGCTTCTGGTGTTTTTTCTGATTCAGCCACATTTGCATTACTATTATCAGATGAATGATATAAAAAAGAATCATCATACTCATCATCGTCATCATCATCATCAAATGCTGCCAGAATATCATCAGAGCTGGCTTTTCTCTTATTATCATTAACAATTCTCTTTGTTGAATCTGCCTCTGTTTCTATATATTCCCTTCTTGGATATGCATATCTTCCAAATCTGGCTTCATATTCAAATTCATCATCACTATGGTCTTCCTTCTTCTTGAATGCACACAGAATAAGACACACAACAATTTCAATAAATACACATACTGCGCATGCTGCTCCCATAATTAAAGCTGTGTAATAATACAAATCTGGTTTTGTTGCTACGCCATCACTTGTTCCTTCAGAAAGAATCTGCATTGACTCTACCGGAATAATAGTTGTGGTCTTAACTGCAGTTTTAGCAACAGCATCAACATAAGCCTTAGCTGTATTCTGGTCGGGATTAACAACTTTAAGTTCAACAATATTACTGTCAGCAGGTGATGAAACTGTGAGATATTCCGAAATATCCTCCGAAGTTCCAGCTAATCTCTGTGCTGACTCAATTACAACCTTGCTTGAGAAAATAATCATAAAATCATGATTCAAACCACCATTCTTAGCTCTTATAGATGCCTCATTCTGTGAACCTGGTACTACATAAAGCTTTGCTACTGATTCATACATCGGAGTCATAGTATTATTTTCATATATATAACCTCCAACTCCACTAAGTATGGCAACTAATATTAATATTAATATGCATCTTGCAAATTTCTTCATAATCGTCCTCCTCATATCAATTCTGTTCCGGATAATAGAACCACGAAATTGCTGTTATCTTACCATTGTTATCTATTTCAAAATTAAGTGTGGCAAAATCATCATCAACCGTTGCCCTGTCACCTTTATATTTACCATCAACATATGTAAATTCAATATTATAGCTATCTGCCGTTTCCAGATTACTATATCCATTATAATTAACCAGTCCATATGCAACTGTTTCTTTTGTATTAACCTTGTCAAGCTCTGCTATTGTAAAATCACCATAGAGCAGCTTTCCATAAGTAAGTGTTTTGTCTTCAGACATATAAAGATGATTCTGATAATCTGCATCTCTATAATACATTTTTAAAATATCATCTGCTGATTGTCCTACACGCATATTTCTCGAAAACTTATCATCACTTCCTATTGATGCTGCCTGTGTTACCTTGTAAACACCACTGCCGCTAGGTCTGTTATTATCATCGAGTTTTTCGAAACCTATTGACATCTCATTATATGAATAAATCTTCTCACCATCATTCTCTGTTTCCTCTTTTGGTTTTCCTAAAATTGCTATAACCTGGGATTCTGTCATAAGATAAGAAATATTTCCAATTTTTAAATCTTTATAGGTAAATATATCTGCATGACTTTCTTCTAATGTGGGATATTCAGCACTTACTGTTGTAATATCCTCTCCATCTGTGATTACAGCTTCAGTTCTATTCCCGCAACCACTAAAAACTGTTGCAGTAAAACATAATAAAGCAATCACAGCCCTGCATTTTCCAAGTTCTTTCATTATACCCTCCATACTGCACATTTTTTACAATTATAACATACATATTATTATTCAGAAAGAAAATGTTTAATAATTCTTTTTGCAACTGACTTCCATGTATAATTATTCATATATTCTTCATATGCTTTCTGTGTCATTTCTTTATAAAATGTATCATTATTCATCATCATATCAATTTTCTGACATATTTCCTCATAATTGCATTCTTGACCATACATCTGTACAATATCTTGCAGGTATCTATTTCTATAGTCATTATAGTCAGTCATGACTGCAGTATAATTAGCAATTCCTGCATATACCCTGTCATGTACTCCACCCTTAAAAAACGGTGATGAATCTGCCATTACCCTATATCCTGCTATCAATTCATATGACTTATCAAATCTTACTGCTTTATTCCATGTCACATTAGGACTATTAATTTTATCATAACTTTCCCACCATTCCCCTGCTATATCTATATGAAATCCTGTATTGACAAGAGCGTCGACCATTTTCTTTCTATAATAATTTCTGTAATACATTTCTACCAGATAATATTTATTAAGAATTAATGGAAAACTGTCTTTTTCGATATTTGAATTGTTTATTATACATTTAAGTGCATTTTCAACAGTCATTTCATTGTCATTTTCAAGCTTTTCTAACATTACAAGCATATTTTTTTCTGCATACTTATTCATATTATATATCTGTTTCATATAAATATCGGGATTCCTATATGTCCCCATAATAAGTATGCTTTTCTTTTTCTCCTGGAGATTTTCTAGAGAGATAACATTTTCTGCACCTAGCGCAACCTGATATACAGCTTTTATATGTGGATAAAAATTCTGTATATATTTACAGTGATTTTCATCTATTGAAAATGCATAATAATTCTTCAACTTACAATCAAGTGTTGAATGATGATACAGTGGGTGATCCAGAATAAAATTATAAAAAGGAGCATCTATGCTATCAAGATAATAAGATTCATCATCAAGAATGAGTCTTGGAAGTTTAGAATTAAAATCTAGTATTGCCAGATATTCCTTTCCAATATAACTCTCCAGCATTTTCTCAGCTTCTTCATCTACACTTTTCCCTGCATTCTCTATAGCTGGCTGTGCAATCTGTGTTCCTGCTGATGGGATTGCATTCTCAGGTATTTCGCAATATTCACACTCAATCCCAAGTTTTTCAATTTCTTCACCAATTCTGTGTGCAAAATAATATCCACTGTTATAGCATAGTTGTCTTGTTGTAAATATTAATACCTTCATAATATTAATCTCCATTTCTGGCATCTGCACGTATCGTATATATTAAAAAAAGCTTTAACCCTGACGGATTAAAGCTTACAGAGGCGACAACCAGATTCGAACTGGTGATCAGGGTGTTGCAGACCCACGCCTTACCACTTGGCTATGTCGCCTTATTATTAATAAATGACTCCAAGGGGATTTGAACCCCTGATACCACCGTGAAAGGGTGGTGTCTTAACCGCTTGACCATGGAGCCGTAATAAAGAATTCATGGGCAAGTGCATGCCACTTATTCTTAGCTCCCCGAGTAGGGCTCGAACCTACAACAACTCGGTTAACAGCCGAGTGCTCTACCATTGAGCTATCGAGGATTATCACTAATGTTTCCATTATGTGAAAAAATGTAAGCCACATAGCAGCTTACTTTTAAAAGGATTGCTCCTTCAAAACTGCATATTAAATATATCATATCGTATCTGTCTTTGCAAATACTTTTTCATCCGATTACTCTTAAGAATAACTCTCTTTGTTCTATCCAAACCGTCTTAACCTTTTCTCTTGGTTAAGCCCTCGACCTATTAGTACAGATCAGCTCCATATGTCACCACACTTCCACCTTCTGCCTATCTACCTCGTCGTCTTCAAGGGGTCTTACTAACTTATGTTATGGGATATCTCATCTTGAGGGGGGCTTCACGCTTAGATGCCTTCAGCGTTTATCCCGTCCCGACTTGGCTACCCGGCCATGCACTTGGCAATGCAACCGGTACACCAGAGGTCAGTCCATCCCGGTCCTCTCGTACTAAGGACAGCTCCTCTCAAATATCCTACGCCCACGCCGGATAGGGACCGAACTGTCTCACGACGTTCTGAACCCAGCTCGCGTACCGCTTTAATGGGCGAACAGCCCAACCCTTGGGACCTACTACAGCCCCAGGATGCGATGAGCCGACATCGAGGTGCCAAACCACTCCGTCGATGTGAACTCTTGGGAGTGATAAGCCTGTTATCCCCAGGGTAGCTTTTATCCGTTGAGCGATGGCAATCCCACTTTCATACCACCGGATCACTAAGTCCTACTTTCGTACCTGCTCCACCCGTCGGTGTCGCAGTCAAGCTCCCTTCTGCCTTTGCGCTCTTCGAATGGTTTCCAACCATTCTGAGGGAACCTTTGAGCGCCTCCGATACTCTTTCGGAGGCGACCGCCCCAGTCAAACTCCCCACCAGACATTGTCCCCCAGCCGGGTCACGGCTGCAGGTTAGAAGCCCAGTACTGCAGGGGTGGTATCCCAACATCGACTCTGATGCATCTGGCGACACATCTTCTCAGTCTCCCACCTATCCTGTACATGCAATACCGAACCCCAGTATCAAGCTAGAGTAAAGCTCCATGGGGTCTTTCCGTCCTGGCGCAGGTAACCAGCATCTTCACTGGTATTTCAATTTCACCGGGTGCATTGTCGAGACAGTGCCCAAATCATTACGCCTTTCGTGCGGGTCGGAACTTACCCGACAAGGAATTTCGCTACCTTAGGACCGTTATAGTTACGGCCGCCGTTTACTGGGGCTTAAATTCAATGCTTCACCTTGCGATTAACATCTCCTCTTAACCTTCCAGCACCGGGCAGGCGTCAGCCCATATACCTCACCTTTCGGTTTTGCATAGACCTGTGTTTTTGCTAAACAGTTGCTTGGGCCAGTTCTCTGCGGCTCCATCTCTGGAGCACCCCTTCTCCCGAAGTTACGGGGTCATTTTGCCGAGTTCCTTAACAATGCTTCTCCCGCCGGCCTTAGGATTCTCTCCTCATCCACCTGTGTCGGTTTACGGTACGGGTACATCAAACACTATAGCGGCTTTTC